>Ga0180732_1000469_pt1 | contig 34908 bp, 47 predicted proteins | sample KR11_01MetaG_FD_148674 | JGI IMG/M metagenome (GOLD analysis project Ga0180732, IMG submission 148674) | Groundwater microbial communities from the Olkiluoto Island deep subsurface site, Finland - KR11_0.1 MetaG | ecosystem: Environmental > Aquatic > Deep subsurface > Groundwater | place...
ATTTGTAATTATGCTTCAACATATCCAAAATGGAAAATCCCACTATTAGATACCGCTGCAGTAATTGCAGCAGCCGTTACTTCCAATTGTATGACCATAAAATCAGTTGTCTTCCCAACAGCAGTGGCAACGTTAGTACTATCCCAACTAAGTGCATTTGCTCTATCATAATATCCCTGTTCACATGTATGAACAGCATAACTACTTTTAGTGTCTTTTGCATTCGCAGGAGTAGAATCATATGGCCCCATATAAATACGAGTACCAACTACTGAGTTAAAATCTTTCCAAATAACGAAATCACTACATGATTCATTTGGTGCAACAGCACAATATAATTTAACCCACAATTCATAAGAATAATTAGAGCCAGAACCAGCATCATCCGGTATTCGTACGGGAAAACTACCATAAGCGGCAGATGTGTCTGTATTCCTTAACCCTGTTTCTGCGGTTACAGTAGAAACACTCACTAAATTAGAGTCATGATATTCTAAAACTTCAAACTGTGCCGACATAAGTTTTCTCTATTTCTTTCTCTTTCTTGTGGTTTAATGGTAATATTTGACACCATACATTATTGTTTTCATTCACCCAATAATAAACGCGAGTATCTCCCAAACGATATGAAACAGACTCTTTAATCTCAATGGATTTTAATTGAGACCCTAAATATCCCCCAAACCTTTCATTTGTTTCAATCCAAAAATATAACGGCTCTATCTCTGATTGTATTTTGCCTTTAGTACTCGGCAAATGCAAAAAACAACTTGGTAAAATAATTTTAAAAGACGTTATAGACAAATCGCCGTCTTTCATATATTTTAAGAGACGGCGAAATGGACTTAAATCTTTTTCTTTATATAGTTGCTTACGGTTCCAAGATTCTCCGTTTGACAGGCCTATTTCCCATTCCATAAAATATGTCCTTTCTATGCATAAGTAATACTAAATTGTATATAACAATCATCATTAAAACCAACCAAATCACTTTGTGGTTTTAGACTAGCCCCAACATACCAACTATGTGCCGTAGCAACATTAGCAAATGGTGTTAGTGTAAGTTTATTACCTGGAGAAGCTTGAGTCCAGTTCTGGCTGCCTGTAGCGGATGCTTCCATAACCCAAACTGAAGCAAAGGTATATCCTGCTCCACCACCAGCCGAATCAATCCAAATTTGTACTGGATTAGCATTTACCGCAGCACCATGTGTAAAATAAATACGGATTGTCTGTTCGGTATCTGGCCCCGTAGTACCGCCAAATCCACCTGCATCAACTGTAGCAATAGCACTAACACTATAAGATCCACCTGCTGTAGTCCAATAATATGAAGCCACTGTTGATTTAGCGACAGAAATATAATTTATACCACCAGATTTTATCGCATTTATGCCTACCCCTGTAGTTACACAAGCATAACGTCCAACATACCCCTTTTGGATATTGTTTGGATATGCAGATGAATTATATCCTATTCCAATAGCACTTGCGCTTGTAAACGCTGGTCGTGCTGCACCTCCAGCATAGGCTAAAAAAGTAATAGTAGCCATTTATATTCTCCTATCGACTTTTATCTTTAAAAGTATCTCTAATTAATATATATGTTTTCAGCGGAAGATCTTTGTCTTCGCATAATTGTAACATACGTTTAAATATATGCATATCATTTTGACCGATGGAAGATAAATATTTTTCTAATGATTTTTTTGAACTATGCATTTTATCAAGTAAAACCTTATCGGTTACGGCATATTGAGGAACATCTCCTTCTTTAAGAGATGCAGAAATCACATTACCTTCATCATCAAGTTCTTCTAAAAAACCACGTTCCACAAATTTATTTTTTAATATAGCAATTCGATCCTTTTCCGTAACAAATTCATGTGTTGATTGCTCATGATTTGGATCTTTGTTAAACACTAAACTATTGACAATAAATGTGCGTCCAGAAATATTGTGAAACTTATAATATTTTTCCTTACGGACTACAGCAAATTCTTCCTTGCCTTCTCTAATAAAAACATCCTTAGACATTCCATTCTCCTTACCCAAGAGAGGGGAAACCCCCCTCATTTTATTTAGCCATCAAACCAATAGTAAACTAAGGGTTTAAAGACAATGACACCCATTCTACGACCCATAGAAAATCTACGAGTACGTGATTTGGCATCTTCATCACTCATTACTCTTATTGGACCTTGCTCTGCAAAATAAGCAAAATCATCACTCGGAACAACTAAAATATCACCTGAAGGAATTTCAATCATACCGGCTATAGCTTGATCTTGATATTTAGAACGGTTGACATTGATATTATGTTTCTTAATACCAACAACAGGAATACCTCTAAAACTATCTAAAGTAAGATTATTCCACGCCTTATCTTTCATCATGTCAGAAAAGATACCATGTTCTCTTCCACCTGCAGATGGGCCAGCAGAACTATTCCAGAAAGTCATATCACTAAGCGTAGTGGTACGAGCTAAAATGGCCTTAGTTCCAAGTTCTGAGTTGTCTTCAACCCACTCTAATGCAGTCTGCAAAGCAGTAAGATTAAACGTACCAGATGCATCACCACTGCCTTTAGCATCGGTCAATGACTTCCACATAAGCATATTGGCAGCACCAACAAATTGATTACGTGCTTTATTGATTTGCTTCTGGAAATCACCAAACTTGCCAGCTTCCAATTGATCTACATTATATTCGAAGAACACATAGATCGAATCGAACTGCATGGTTTGCTCAGTACGCATAACAGTAGTACGTTTTAGCTCAATATACTCGGTTTCATCACCAAGCCAATAAAGCAACGGCTCACCTTCACGCTGATAAACCGGCCCATCATTTAAACTATACATGCCATCATACGGCATGATGATACCGCTGAGGTCTTGACGAGGAGCCTCTTCCGTGATTTGCTTATAAACTAACGCCGCAATGGTTTCAGAAGTTTTCTGAACTCCTTCTTTGTCATTCATTTCCTTAACGGCTTCAGCAAATTCCTGAGATGTAATTTTGTCTGGTTGAGTTTTTTGCTGAGTCGCAGCATCAACCTCGTTAATTAACCTCTTCAAATCTCCAAGTTTATCATTCAATAAATTACCCATATTCTTTCTCCCTAAATTAAGGGTCAATATTAATAACTAACCAAAGGCAACCAAGCAGGTGCAGCCGAACCAAGATAACCAGCTTCGACACGACTCTTAATGGCCTCTACTTCAATCCATTTTCCTGTACCTAAACTACCCGCAGTATGGAATTGGAAACCAACCAAACGCCAATTGGTATTACTTCTAGCTTGTGCAGCACCATCAAAACCACCACTGGTCTGACCAAGATTTGTGAAAATACCCCCACCATGATCTGTGGTAATAACCTCACCAGCAGCAGCAACAGTATTTTTTGGCCATAGCATTGATGTCGAAAACCCGACAAATGGTTGGGAAATTATGGAAGTACTGGTAGTGAATTCTCCAGTTCCTGCATCACCAACACCACCAAATGAAAATTGATCGGTACGATAACGACCACCAAAATGGAGAGTTGCCTTCATTGCAGTACTTGTCAAATGAGCATCCATAGCATTTGAAGTTGAACCACCAACAACATTGGTATAATCAGCTTTCTCATCCCAAGTGACCAAATAACAGGCTTTTGCGGCATCAACGCTCGAAGCGGGGGTCCTAAATTCAAGACGACCAGTTTGCGCACCTGCAACGGCACGACCCTTCATCATCACACAGGCTCCCCGTTTACATGTAGACACAAGATAGCCTTGATAAGACCCACCATATTGAACAACTTGTAACATATATTTTCTCCTTATTTATTACTTAAATTGACTCATATAATTTTCAATTTTTGTACGATAATCGGCCTTGGCTTCTCCGTTTGGAAGATCTGTGCTAGCTGCAACCAAATCTTCCTTATCATTTGCCTTGGTCTCAGCCGGTTTTACCAAATGCTTTTTAATAAATTCAATTTCTTCTTTTGCAAATGATTGAAATTTATCATCTTCGAAAGAAACAGTTATTTCAAGGATCTTCTTCATTTTAGACTCTTTAGCTTCTGTGTCAAGATTAACTCCTGAAAATTCAGAGGCCAAAAACATTACACGATCACGCTTACGTACATCAGCTTGCAACTGATCGTTTTTAGTTTTTGTATCAGAAAGTTCCTTTTCAGTCACTTCCTTTGTTGCCTTCAGATCTTCAATCTCTTTTTCTTTCTCTGCAATTTCAGACTTGAATTTCTTCTCTTCCTCACTTAAGGTACGTTTTTGTTCAAATTCGTCCTTAACTTTCTTGATCTCAGCCTGATGCTTAATTTCCATTTCCTTATTGGCATCCGCTACGGCTTTATCAATATCTTCTTTTGAATACATATTATCTCCTCCAATGTATTGAGACAATTCATCTTTAATTTTATCTGCTATACTTAACTCATTTGCCTTTACTAAAATACGATCAATTATCAAAAATTTTTCCTTTTCTGAATAATTCTCAAAATCATTATCGTTTATGGCCTTAGCACTTTTAACTATTTCCTCTTCCGTTTCTATTGGATAAACGTTATTAACGTCATCTGCAAACATAGAACCAGCAGTTAATTCAGTAGGAAATTTTTTGTTTAATTTACTGATTTGCACAGTGTTATCTCCCAAGTTTAATATCAACCAACATCTTTAACATTTTTTTATCGAACTTCTCATCTGGAATCAAATCTATTAAATTAAATCCATCATTTTTAGCCGCAGCTAATCCAACCGCATCTTTATCGGCAGGATGTTCAACCTTACCGACTCCAGCAAAAGTACACTCAATTAAAATTCTTCCCGTCCCCAATTGGAAACGATTTTCAAGATGTGTACAATATTCATCTTCCCCGATTGCTAAAACACCACATGTTTCACATCTACATTTCTCAAAGTACGTTTCCATAGAGAAAAAGAGTTTGCCACTTTCAAAATCATCCCTAATCTCTTCTGCCTCAGCCTCATACCGCTTTTTCCATATAACACCTTCGCAATAGACATACGAATCTTCTCCAATTTTATATCCATAAGAATATAAATCATCAGATTCTTCTATCTGTTCTTTATTCTCTTTGTAATAATAGATCTTATCCTCTTGAGTATCAACAAATACGGCATCTGATATATAACCTATAGTATATGTTTTATCATGCCCCATATCAATTGCCTTTCCGACAGCCGTATAATAAGATTTTCTCAATTCTTCTTTAGTAAAGATATCATAATTAGCGTTTTTATTGGCATGACACAGTTTAAACTTAACTATCAAGGTATCCTTGACAGTTCCTTCAGAATACCCTAAATACTCGGCTTGAACAATCATTTCTGCAGGATCAAATGCAGATTTAGATTTTTTATCTTTATTTTTCCATTGAGTATAACAAACAGCAGAACGTTGTTTTTGATCTGGATATTCACTATTCATGGTTTTGTTTCCCATACAACGCTCAATAAAATCGGATTGCTTCTCAGATTTTTTAGGCTTTATTAATGGCATTATTTTTCCTCACTAACCATTTTTTTATAAAAATTATTGATATTACCAATTGTCAAACTCTCTTTTGCTATAGTAAATAAATAATAATATGATATATCCTTTTGCCATTCAAGATCATCAATATATGAAATATAAAATGCCACACCATTTTCTGTTGTTTTGGTGTAAATGGTTTTGCCTTTATCTAAAGTATCAACTGGTACTAATTCATCTGCCATAGCCATAAATTCTTTGGCATCAATCTTCTCCATTACCTACCTTCCTTTATTAAAGCAATTATTTCCTGTTGGTTCTTTTTAATATCTTCTTGATTTTTATTGATAATAGAAATAAGTTCTTCAATTCTACTATCATAATATGGATGTGGCGAATAACTATCTCGATGTATATCAATCTGATCAGCTATCATTTCTGACGCCATAATAATTGTTTGTTCCTTTTTTAGTTGCGCTTCTTTCACAATACTGCTTATATGGTTGGCCAATGTCATACTGGCCACAAACAATGATATAATTATGGTAATTACAGAAATAATAAGTGCCTTGTTGCCATTTAATCCTTCCCACATTTTTTTCATATGTCATATCCTAATTTTTGTTTTCCCTTTTCATTTTTTTCTTTTTATCTTGTTTTTCTTCATTCGGTGTTTGTGGCTCTTCTTCTTTGTCTATGCCTTGATTATTGCCTTGAAACGGTTGGGCAGGTGGTGTCATTAATAAATCGATACCTTGCTCTTTTTCGTCTTTAATCCTTTGCACTTCCGTTTCAAAATCAAAATCTATGCTTTCTACATAGGTACGTCTAGAAATAGTGCCAGACAAAAAAACGTCTCTCATTGTAGTCATATGCATTAATTTATTAATATTCACTCTTGCCATTTTTGCAGATATAGGTACTTCCATGTCATTTTGTTCTGCAATTTTTTCTACAACATTTTCTATATAATTCTTATACATCATTTGTGGATCTTGCAAACTTTCTGCAAAAGCAGAAATCTCAACATCTGGTTTATTTGAACCTTTCAATCCCAATAGAATAGGAGGAATACCCAAAGAAACAGATATCCTAGTCATTTCATGTTCATATTTTTTCTCATAATCAAGAATATCAGTTTTAGGAGAAATGTCTTCATATTGAACATCATGTGGAGTAACCAATATAAAGTTTGATTCTGGATTTTCAAATAGAGATCTAAATGCAAGCAAACGATCTGAATTACATGGGTATTCATCGTTTCCAAGTTTAAAAAGTAAAATACGTCTAATCATACTTTCTACAACAGATGAATCCATTTCTCTTTTTCTGTGTAAATCAGCAAAAGCATTCAATGATCTCAATCCAAAAGGTATCCCCCAAACAGAATGATGATTACCCTTTCTTTTCAAATGTGTTACTAATCTTGAGTTAAGAGGTATAGATCCACCAAAAAATGTATTATTTCTTATTTGTTTCTTAATATTAGGAGATAATTTCTTTTTGAATAACATAATTTCTGGATTAGATCTGCCGTCTTTACCCATATAACTATATGGAATTTGTAATGAAATTTGTTCAATACCAAATTGTGCAGCATCACTATTGATCTCAATGTTATTTGGGTTTAAGCAAATGATTTTTGTCGGTAAATTATACATTTTACCGTTTATTTCAACCCTTTCCCAATTCTCATATGGGAAACAGTTGCCCATATTAAACCATTGCTGAAAAACCAATCTTTTAAACTGTTCTTCGCCCCTAGCCGTTATTGAAACTTTTTCATTTAAATGTTTACGCCAATATGAAATTAAATTATCAAACTCTTCATTGCCGGTATCTTGTATGTCTAAACGTGTTGCACCAAAGTCAACCCATAAATCTAAAGATCTTCCATAAATATCCTCAAACAAATAAAGTTTATCAAGAATGCCAAAGATTTTCTTAACCGTAGCATCATCTAATGTTTGTGATAAATCTCTACTATCTGCCAAAAAATTAACTGACTTATTGGGGTCACCGACCCTACGTGGGACCTTTAGTGCAATAGCCATAGGTAAATCAATTGTGTGATCATCAATCAATGTTTGATACGCTTGTTTTGTAGGTATCAAAACTTCATTATCGCTTAAATTAATTTCCACCTACCCACACTCCTACTGGCATAAAATGTCTTGGTTTAGTGATAATATCCGCATAATAATAATCTACAGCAGCCATGTTACATAACCCAATGCTCATGGCCCTATCTCTCTTTTTGCCCTCTGGGGCAGTATAAACAAACCCATTATAACGCTGTGTTATTTGTAGCTGTGTCAACTCTCGTTTGGTTCGTTGTATTTCTAACGATATGGTTAACAACTGTTTATCTTCATTTCTAAATAAATCCACTGGAAATTTTAAACGACCATCTTCAAATGCGGATTTCAATTTATCAAACATTTCCATAATGTTAGCAACTGTAAAACTATACATTCTAATAATATGGCGACCAGTAATATTTTGATGTATTTTGTCATCTATATCTAAAAGAGGTGGCAAATTATTTTGTTCGCTTCCATGAGCCAATAAATCCTTGAGAGACTTGCCATAACTATCATTATCAATATATATACGAACAATATTAAACTTTTTAACCAATTCAAATATCTTCATGGCCTGTATCGGCAATGGACAACCATTTAAAGCCAATGAATGCACCAACTTACAGATTCTATTACTATCATCCAATTCCATAATTTGTAAAGCAAAATTATCTCCATTAACAACGCGAGCATTGTCTATCCCCATCACATATTTTCTATATTGACAACCCCTGTACAATGCCACTTCTGGCCTCTCACCCTCGTTCTGACCCTCTAAAACGGCTTCAGTGAGAATTTCTACGGGGTCTTCTCTTGGTGTTACCTTGGTCGAATCTAAGAGCCTGTAGGTAAAAATTGCATCAGACTCAGAACAGATCTTACAATACATTTCCATATTGAACTTATCTTCTGTCATAGAAGGTTCATTACGGATTTGTTCTCTTATATTTGAACTCATAGTATATGGGGAATTAGGGGCCAAATCAACATCACGATGGTCATGTTCCAATAGAGAATATTCTTTATCACCCAACAATTCTTGATATTTATAAAATACATACTTTAAATACGCATGATTCCAGGTATAAAAACCTGTGGTGGCATATATTTGTTTATTGTAACGCTTGGGAAACTTATGAACTAATCTTTCAACATCAAGATAATGCAGGGCAATAGTATTAATCATATTAATGTCATGATCTTTATACTCATCAAAAATGGCTATATGGTTTCTACGACCACGAGCTTGTTCATTTAAGGATATAGATTCAATTGATGATCCATTTTTAAAGACCATCTTAACCGTACCTTTATCACGCTTAATGGGTTTACCGTTTTTGGGAACATAGACAGAATCAGAAAACAATGGGCAATTAATTATGAATCTTCCAATGTAATCCCAAAATACATCCCATTGTTTCGCTGTAGGTGTATAGTAACCTATTTCAGCCTCTGGGAATAAAATAGCATACATAGACGCATAAAGTGCTAATAGAAAAGTCTTACCAACTCCACGCCCAAATAATAAAAATACGGCACTCTTATCCCATAAGTCCATCAAAGCCAATCTTTGAAACCATATTAATTGGATATCAAATACATCTTTAGCACATCTGACGGGATGGAGTTGATAATAACCCACCAAACGCTCTTGTTTGTCGGGATAAATTAGCTCATCTTTTGTAAGTCGTATTGTCATAACCTAATTGAATTTGGAAGGTTAACAACTATCTTCTTTTCTTCCAATGCCTTATCTTGTTCTAACGCTTGGTTTTGCATTTGTTTGGTAAAAATTAGTTCTTCGGCAGAAAGATCAGCACGTTCAGATCTTGCTAAAATATTTTCCATCTCTACCTTGGCCATAGGTGGGTTCATTGGTTCACGCTTAGATCTCTGATCGCTGAACTGTAATTCTTCCTCTATCTGTAAACGTTCTTCATCTGCCAATTCATTTAATTTGTATATAAGGGTTTTAGATAACTCTGCTATACTCCTAGCCCCCTTTTCCAATTCTGCATCTCTTTGTTTACGGGTAATCCCCAATGTCTCTTGCAATTTAATGAGGTTTGTATAGGCTGCTCTACGAGACTCAAAATCTGCTTTTGTCAAATCATCATTTTCTATATATGCTTCATTAATACGTCTATATTTAACTTCTTCTATAACCAATTGCATAAATAAATGTCGATCTGAAGTTTTATTGAATTGAAAATCATCTTGGTAAATTTTCACCCTCTCTTTTACAAATTTCTTTTCGTCATCTTTTAATTTAGATCCTATCATATCAATAATTTCTTTAGCAATACTCATATCAATATGAACATTCTTAACAGTATTCTGTATTTTGCGCTTACGCAATGGATCTATGGCTTTGGTATTTTTCCTGAGCTCTGTTTTACCTAATCTAGTATCAAATCGTTTTTGAAAATTTGCAGCAGCAGTTTTCCAACCATGTAATTCTGGATTTTGACAAATGTCCAAAACCTGCTTAACATAAGCGGTTAATTCTTTTTCTTCTAAGGTGGGATCTTGAGAACGCAACCAATCTTTACCATATTCAATCCATCGTGCTCTTTCTTCTGCGGTCAAATCTTTCTTTTTTGCCATAACAATAAATCCATCAATCAATTATAAATAAAATGGGCCATTAAGTTATATATAAATATATAGATGACCCATAACCTTGCATAACGCATAAGCTCATAAATAATACGAATAAAATAAAAAAACCCCTGATTTCTCAGGGGTTCTGACATTGTACAGACATATTCCGCCAAATATCTCGCCAGAATGGCGGGATTCTCATTCAGCCTACGACGGAAATTGAGTTATGATAAACTTCACCGAATCCACTGTTGAGCAAGCTGCCCTAGCAGAGTGAGACACAATGCCTTCAACTAAAATTCATAATCACGTCATAGCCAGTGTAAGTGACAAGCATCTTTAACTCTCCACCACCAATTGGTGATCACTACATAATACCACAACAGTTTATCTATCATTGCTAAAATCCTGCATCAGAACTGCTTAAACGAACAATAATACGCTTATTTTTTGCGAAAACAAATAACTTAAACTTAAAGGAATTGAAATAATTATTATAATCCTTTGTCCCCCAAGGCAAATGCTTAATTATTGATTCCGATCTTAACTTACCGCTTGAATTAAAAACACTTTCTTCATCATCAAACTCATTACATATTGCTTCCAAAATAAGGTTTTGTTTTGGCGTTAACTGAATAGAAAATTCATCTATAAATTTCTCAAAAGTATCTTCTTCTTGATCATATGCGACGCAACTACATAAATCCCAATTAACATTAACCATATTATTATCAAAATAAGATTGACGGTATTTATGAGCATCTAATCTATGTTTTTTTGCCTCTAAATGGATTATCCCATAAGCAAAGTCATAAACAGTACCTCTTGTGCTATCATAATTATATTGCAAATTGGTCCATAGTTTAATACGTAACTCCTGTTCTAGGTCCTCACATTTATCTGGATTACGCTCATAATAAGAGGCGTACCTATGGATAATGGGCTGACAAGAAGCAATGATACAATTACAAAATGATGTACTTAAATAAGTTGCCATTGTGATACAAAAATCTGTGAAATATGATCATATTCTATTTTAAACAAATGTTTCCCATGAGTATCGTCAACACTGTCTGAACAACGATACATATCAACTATATTCCCATTACAACAAAACAATACCTTATCAAGAGTATCAAAATCAACAACAACGTCCATAGGACTATGACTGTTATTGAAAATAACTGATTCTTCTGCTGCCTTACTCATAGCTTCAACCTGTAAAAATCCATTTTCGGCCACTACCATTTTAATGCCATTTAAAAAGTCTTTACCATTAATAACTGACTTGATATTATTATACTTCTTACTGACATCCTGAGAATCAAAAGATGAGCAATGCCATCCGTTTTTGGAAAATGCATCTGCCTGTAATGGGAAAATATCATTTGATAAATCTTTGTTAATTGATACAACAAACTGCAAATTTGAATTTTTAAATACCATAGAGTTATCGTTAGATAAACCTATCTTAAAATTCTCCTTTACGGACCCAACAAACTTAGCATACGATCCATCAAACATAAAAGAATCTTTACATAATTGTGGAGCAGGGAACGATACAGAATTATATCTATCTGTAGCTATCCACAAACTTTTATCTCCAGCCATAAAACATATGTTTTTACAGTTGTCTTTAGCATTTAAATTTAAATGTTTTTGCAATAAAAGAAAGTCTTCATTCTTAATGGCAGATACCAATTGATAATCAAAATCATTAAAAAATGGAGTTTCTAAATCAACTAAGGCCAATACATATTTACGTCCAGATGAAGAAATAACCAAGGAATTATTTTTGACCATAAAACTGGTCTCTCCATTCATAATCTTTAGAGTCCTAAAGAATTCATCTGATTTAACACAAATGGTATCACTTATAGAGCCACTAATTACTGGATACTCAATTTGCAAATCACTATCAGATAACAATAAATTCATTTGTAACTTATTGTCTTTCTGTTGTAGGGCAACCAATCCTGCCTTATAAAAAAACTGATCAGATGCCCTAATGACAGACATCAATTCATCAACATTAACGATCATTTTCCTATCCTCTTATAAAAAGAATTTAACGCATTCAACCTGTCTTGAAAATTACTATAATCACAAATTTCAAATAAATCATCAAACATACCAACATATTGTGGATTGGACGATGCTTTATCTGCTATTGCCAACTGAACAATTTTCTTACAATGACCCATTTTTATGAAATTAATTGCATATTCATATGTCCATTGATAAAAACTGTATGGTAGCATATGGAATTTGATTAAATCACAAATAATATTTAAATTATCAATTCTATATTTATCCTTAGTGCAAACATAAATATATCTTTTATAAACTTCTTCACTCCTTATGGCATGTTTACGGTTTAATAGCGTATACATTTTACCTAAATCATGAAATAACGCTGCCCATCTAATATCTACACCGAAAACCAAATCAATAACCTGTAATGTATGTGTAAAAAGATTGTCTGATTTATTTTTATTTTGCACATGATTACGGGCATTCTCAAGATCTGGCAAAACATATTTTAAAATACCAAATTCACTTAACCTTCTAATTACAAGTGATGGTTTATCTATTGTAAATAACTCGTCCCAAAATGCAATATGTTCATATCCATCTTTATATGATGTGGAATTATCAATACAATATGCGCCAATAGAACAAGGTATTATTGGCTCCATTAACGGTTTTACCAATTCATATAATGGTATTTTATTGTTTTTTAATATCACCAGTTAAAATGTCCCAGTTATGGCCATATTCGTCATTTAAATAACTGACAGCAGCATCTATAGCTTGCCCAATGACTTTATTGTCAACCCACTCAAAATAGAATGGTAAATCTATTTGATCATCTAGAAATTTGATAAGAGCTTTTTTCTTATCATTATCAAAACCGCCCATCTCATTTTGAACCTTTTCTATTATGATAATTAAATCCTGTATTAATTGATTTAATGTACTAAATGCATCACCAGAAGCTTCCAATACAACAAGTAAATTAAATTTTGTATTTACATTGTCTATAATTTTCTTAATATTTGTAGTCAAGTCTTTTACGTCTATATTAAAAGTCTCAAAATCAACATATTTTTTCATCGCATCAATAATGACTTGATATTTAACCTTCGGCATTTTCTATCCCTCTCTTTACCCCTTCCCTTAAAAGGGTTATTCTCGTTCTTATATGTCCTAAAACAACATCCAATAGCCCCCATTTATCATATGCTAATTTGTAAAAAAATTGCCAAGCTCCATACTCCTCATAAATGTTTTGATAATTTAATTGTAAGTTATCTATTTCTTCTTTTTTAAGTTGACCATTATGATAATTCCTGTTGTTGTATTTCATATCTTCTTTTTTATTGTCGAACACAAACTTATAATAAGATTTCTTCTCTTCAATAAAATTTTTTAATACAGATAGTTTTGATCCATAATCTAATAATTCTCTAAATTTCATGTCTAACTGCACAATGCCATAGTGTTCTGGTATGCTTAAGTCCTTTGTCAATAATCCAAAAATTTCATTTGGTTGAATCCCCGTAATCCCAGAAGACTCTTCAGCAAACATGTTCTTTAAGTCTTGGTATACTTGTTCCTTGATCGACATCATGTTTCCTTTCTTGTAACTGATTATATATCTGTAAAATAGCCTCTCCTATAGCATGGCTAATAGATGGCATTAGCTCTCCTGTACCTTCATGAAAACAATTCATATTGGCGGCAGTACCTAAAAGTTGGTTTGCCACCGCATCTGGGCTAACCCCATTCTGTAATGACATAGAAGCCAACCGACTAATAGATTCTGTAAAAGCATTAATTGTTTCTTTGGATTTTCCTATAGTACTAAATACTTCTTTTATTGTATTGTTTTCATCCCAATTAACTGTAACATATAGTTTCCCATAGGGGGTAAGAAAGCGAACAGTATCCCCTTGTAATATATCTGGTCTTTTGTACATATTCTCTCCGTAAAAATTGTTGTTAAATAGCGGCATAGATATTACGATTCTCCAAGCATTTTAATAACATCATTCTTACGGTCAAATATATTTTTATACTGTACTTCTGAACGTTCGAAACCAACATAATTTCGCTTATTCTTTTCGCACCATATACCTACGGTATTCCATCCGGCAAATGGATCACAAATTAACCCATTTTCTGATGTAAAAAAATCTCCAACATAATCAAGAAATTCACCTCTAAATGGAACCAAATTAACCTCATTTCTATTTGTAGCAGGATGATCCATCATCCACTGTTTTGGTAATTTATTGACCAAAGATTGTGATCTAACAAAATAAAAAATATAATGTTCATAACCATAGTTACCACAATCATCTATACCGATAGACAATAAATTATGATTATATTTATTGGCATAATAAGATATCCCACATAATAGCATACTATTTAAACGACCATCTTCCAACCCCATCCACTTGTTATTGAGGCTAGTAAGGAGTACTAACGCTCCAGTAGATGACAATAAATTATCACATTGTCTAAAAAAATCTAAATAATTAGAATTAAAGTCCTCATTATAGGGAGCAGAGGTTAAAATTAAATCGACATTATGACATAACCTTTTCTCTTGCAAGAAACTAATATCTAAATCATAAAAATCTTTATTATAAATATCATTATACATAGCTAACCCACTTTGTTTGGGTATCATATAAATAACACATTTGTTTCATGTCCCTACAAAACACTAATGTTCGAGTTTTCCCACCTGCGAATCTATAATCAATAATATCTGGTTCACAGGGCAATCCGCCAAAAAATATAACATCACTATTGATTTTTTCAAACAAATCAAAGGTATCTATCATTTTACCATTATAACCAATTTTAGCATTAAAATCAGAATATCCATCTTGATTTGTTCCACCAATTGGGTCGTCCAAGAAAAGCATATCAAGATGTTGTAGATTCTGATTCATAAGATTAATTATCTCATCATTTCCAAATAAACAATGTTTCATCTTTCTGGCCGAACTCTTAACCCAATGGGTATATTTGCCTCCTAATCCGGCAAAACTAAGCATTTCACCTTTATTATTAAAATCATAAACACGACCACTGATAATTGTTTCAAAATTCTTTAATGTCATGGTTCCTTTAATGCTTAATTTTTTACATAAAAATCCATTGTCTCCATAGGATGGAAGACAATAAACCGGTACATCAAATCCTTTTTCTAAATAACGATAAAATTTAGACGTACCTAACGGTACTTGAAAATCAAAATATTTTGATAAATATACAGTGTCCCTTAACATATAGTCATCTCGTCCAGAATTATAATGTATTCCATTATATCCTATCAGCACAACAAGATCTACATCCATATGTTTAATTTGCTGAACCGCATAATCAAAATCGCCCAACACATTTGATATCACTAATATACGCATTATATCACCTTAACATTTTTTATCGTGTCTATATGGACGCTTTTTATTGGTTTCTATTTTTTCCCTCAAGACCGTACAAAAGTCTGAACCATCATAATGTTCTAATGTTTCGATATAACCAATCAAATCCATTAAACGGATATAAATATCGGCGAGTTCCTCAAATACTTCCTTTGCATTGATAGTTTTATCTAATGCCTCAGAAATCTCTGTTGCTATTAATAACAGTTTTGAATCAATAAAAACATCTTCTTCACCACAAGGACATTCATAATCAGTGGTATCAGCCCCTCTTTCCGTTTCAATCAAATTGGTAATAGCCACAAACGCAGGTGCAATATCAATAAGCTTATTCAATGTGTAAGATTGTTCCTCAAAATCCCAAAACCCATTCTTTTTAGCAATATTATGACATTCTAATATATCATCTTTGATTTGGTCCCTATCTTGTTCTAAATCCATAAAATATCAAGCAAGAAAACCCAACCTTTCGAGTTTGGGAGAAATTGCCTGTCTCCATATTAAAGTTCCTGTGTGAAACACACTTTCCACTAATCTGATATTAATTGACTTTTTATTTACCATTATTCTTGAGCCTTTACAGTGAGTACCTGTTGTCTCTGACCATTCACCGGCTATTTGAACTAAGTCCTTCGGTTGAATTGGATATCTTTGTTTACGAATCGCTGGAGCAAATCCCCTGCGATTCTTTTGTAAACACCTATTGTTTTTGCGTTTTTGCATAACTTTAAACGGGTCAATTCTCTCCTGTCCGTTTCCACCCGCTATAACAAAAGCATCATTGCCGTGTGATTTTTCTAAACCAAGTTCACACCTGTCCACATAGGTTTTATACCCAAAAGTGATATCACAATCCAAATCTTGCTGAAACTTATTTTTGATAATATTCATAAATGTCGATGCTTTATATTGTTTATTCTTTTTGAATTGATTCTCTAATCCTTGTTTGTGCAATTTTTTATGGCATTTAAGGTGTAGTAAAGCAAAATTATTGGGTTTATCAGTACCACCTTTTAATTGTGTTATAATATGATGAAGACGCCACGAATCACTTCCCTTATCCTTTCCACATAATTGACATTTACCCTTTTCTCTCGAAATAATAAAAGATCTAACATTCTGATATTGGTACAATGAGCCTTCTTGATATCCATTGCTCTCAATTTCTGGATTATTCAATTTCTGTATATCAAAATTGCCCACCTCTATGATAACCTTAGTAATAGGCAACAACCCTTTAATTTTATTAACTAAATTTAAATGTGTGTCATACCTTCTTTGAATCGAAGGAGGTAACCATCCCTTCTTCTTACTCGACACCCTGTTATTAAACCTTGGTTTCCTATACCAAAGTTTGTTTCTCTTTTGCCTTCTATACATTGCCCTATCACCCAATCTCTTGCTCATCATGTTATCAAGTTTAACTTCTCCACTCATTAACTCCTTATTATCCGTTATTGTACTAAACCCAATGTTTTTGTAACCACTGTCAATTCCAAGTGTTATTGGCTGAATAAACCGTGTAGTTTGAAACGTTAATTGAACCGTAAACGGGGTTTTTCTAATCACTTTCGCCTTACCTCGATTTAACAAAATCCTCGCCTTTCTTGGTGTTGTCGGCATTAGACTCTCACCACCTACACTAATTACATAGACCTTGGCAGATAATGTTTGCCCCTCTCTATGCTGAGGTCGATTCTCTTCGAGGGTGTTATCAAAGGTTTTTAAGCCATGCTCACTGAGAGTTTCCTCTCTGTTTAAAGACACGGCCACAGAGCTACAGACGAGAGAAGTATCTGTAGGTGTGTATGTATTTCTCTTTAATAACTTCTGCATTTTTATTTCCATTGTTTCTTTGCCCTCTAATCAGCTCTTGCGTTGAACCTCACGGAACAAGCCCAATCCTTTAGGTTTGGGTAGTTGACTTCAGTTTCCCTCTCCTCTCTAAAATGATCTTCTGAAAACTCAAATCAAATTTCACATCAGGCAACGCTACTCCATCTTTGAAATACGAGATTAATTCCTCTTCAAACAAATGGCTATCTACTAAGTTCTTAATCTTCGGCATAGTAATGTCAATACCATTTTTTTCAATAATTGATTGTCTTAATTGTTTACGTAAATTATTCAATTCAACTTCATTTAATTTTTGTATACTTTCTACTAATTCAATAAATTGAGATATGTCGTTCCAAAAGAATTCTTTTGGATATATATTATCCGCTCCAAACCAATGATGAATCAACGGAATAAGACCCGACGACATACTTTCGGCAATGCCAGTATGAGCGGCCTCGAATAATGACGAAGAAATAATATACGTTTTATCCTCTAACCACTCATTTAAATGTGATGGGTCAACCCAACCATGATAAAAAATACAAGCATCTTTATCGAAATTTTTTGGCATATCACGAGTTAACCAATCAAAATAAATTCTGTCTCTCGGATCTTGAAAAAGTCCTGCAATATGAAATTCATACTCTGGATCTTTTTTTAATAATTCCATAAAAGCATATAGAGCCAGTTGAAAATTTTTCTTATAATTAATATATCCAACCCAAGCTATTTTCTTTGTTTTCGGTTTACCATTAGCTATCCTGAATTTTTTAGTATCAACACCAATAGGAATAAAATTAATCTTAGTTGGGTCAATTGTCGGTCTAATACTATCAATATTAATCGGCTGATTAGACATTTTGGCATCTGAATAAAAATGATTGCGAATAATATTCATTACTTCTATAACGCTTGGGTTAACAACAATTAAATCATCTATTTGATTCCAATTCACATTTTGTACTACACCTTGATTTTTATGACTCATATTAAAGGCTTCATACGAATGTAGTCTCATCATTAATTTACAATATTTATCTCCTGCTGTAATAGCTCCAGACCAATCAGAGCACCATTCAAGCCAAGCCAAATCAACTTTGCTCAATAGTTCGAATAGCTCATCCATACTACAATCACCCTGCTTATATACCCTAACTGAATCTCCGTATGATTGTCGTAGATAATCTATAATAGGATTCACAAATACATCATTTTCCTTACATAAAACGGCCATTTCTTTAAAATTGTTACTAATCATTTATTTTTCCCTAATTGTCAAGTCTAATAATTTTCCATCTATCATCATGAAATATATCTTCTTTATTTTTACATAATAAAATATGAGATATTCCTAAGTCTTTCATTATTTTGGTACAGTGCTCACATGGTCTATCGTGTCCAAAAATATACATCCACTTTGGCCCATCTATTTTAATGCCCTTATCTTTACACTCTTTTAAAAACAAAATGGGGTCTTCGGATAGCAAGTCTATAGAATACATTTCGTTAATATACGTTTTGAAATGATTTATTGCCATAGTTTCTGCATGATATTTTTGACCACATACTTCTTTACATAAACGATAGCCAACACCAAATTCATAACCATTCACTACCCTTGGACATTGTGCTATTTCTTTAGCAAATGGCGCATCATTATACCCATAAAAATGCATATTATTAATAAACAAACAAGTTCCAACCTGTTGTTTTATACAATAACTGTGTTTAGCAAATATAGAAGTATTATACATCGTATGAATAGAGTTGTTCATTTACGTCCTTTCTTTAATTTTCTACGTATACGTCCTTTCTTTGGTTTTCTACGCATAGCCCTATTTAACGGCTGTTGAATGGGTTGTTCGACTGGAAGTTCTTTAACCATAGGTTCTTTTTTGTCTACTAATTCCTTATACTTATCATAACGTCCAGCTTTCCATCGTGGTTCCATTTCACCATTAACCATCTCCAAAAATTTACGCTTACTGCTGTCATAACTAACATCTTCTACTTTATCAAATGCATAGTCCTGACATTCTTTATAAAATTTTGGATCAGTCATAAGTTTTAGCAACATTTCTGCTTGATCATCAACATACCCGCGTTCAGAAGTTAATTCTGGGAAAAGAATATTCTGTAAATAAGTAGATTCGCTACCGACCATAGGTGTCTTAAGGGCAGCACACTCGACAGAAGAACGCCCATAATTTGTAAACCAATGATAACTACATACACAAGCAAATGTATCGACCAAAGTGTGCAACCATTCTGTATGACGTTTACCTGTCTCAACAAAATCAACACCATTACTCTTTAGATTCGTTACATTATTGGGATCACCATCTAATAGCAGCATTATATATTTATATGCAGCATCGATCTCTCTCAATGGGAAATCAACTAAATACGGCATATACCATTCATTATCATATCTATGAATAATAGCTCTAATCAATGGGCTTTTAGTGGTATGCTTATTGGCTATGCTTTTAAGCGGTATTATATTGGTTGGATGAGAGATAAAATATATATCTTTCTTCCCACCAAGCAAAGCATACATAGCATTGCCCTGAGAAATATCTGCGGTAAATAATATATCTGCTTGTTCTAACACATGTTTCATATATCCAGGACTAAATGAATCCACCTGTTTCCACATTTGAACAGCATAATCAATATGAAACACTTTCAATGGTCGAGTTTCCATCACATCATCAATAACACTCTGTATCTCCGATAACCTACGTGGTAATGTTCTAAGATTATTGTCAGAATGGTGAGATAAAACTGTTTTATTCGCACCCATTCTACTAATTTGTAATGGATCGGTGACAATACCTTGTCCAGATTTTATTGCCCTATTGATTTCTTCAGGCAACATAGATAATATTTCGGGACGACTTAATCCTATCAAAATAATGTCTGGATTATCTTCTTTTATTTTCTTGGGGGTATGCTTATCCCAACAAACAAAATTATTTGGATAATGAAACACTCTATGCCAATTATAAAAACCACCAATCACAATATCATCTTGAAAAAGACCATGATGTATATGATTAGCCAAATGCAATAACTTTAAATCTTTTTTCATAATTTCTCTACATTAATTTTTATTTTATATTTACCCTTACCGGCCTTTTCCATTTCTGATTTAATATCATCAATCAACTTTCCTAATCCAATTAAATTCTTGTTAAGTATATCTATATATTTGTTCCAAACCAATTCAAACTCTCCTCCCAACAACAATTGCATTGGAATAATCTTGGCAGTTAATTCTTTCGATTGTTCATATTTAATGCCTTTCTTATACGGAGAAAACAAAATCATACCAAACAAATGGGTAAAACTCTCCATAATCTGATCAGATGAATAATCTAAGGTTATAATATGCTCATTTTTAGCCATTCCAATACCACTCCCCTATCCTTGGTATAATATTTTTATTATTCCACCAATAAACACAATTATCTTTTTGTTTACAAGATAAGCATATTTGTTCTTTATCAACCGGCCTATTATCTAAAATATCAATAATTTTTTCATCGATATCAACAATACCTTCTAACGATCTCATGTTCTTTTCGATTGGTTGTCCCAACAAATCATATGTAGACCATTTAACGATAGGAGAACCAGCCAACGGATAAAGATACCAAGACCAGTCTGTTTTCATTGCTTCTGTCATGGTCAATAATCTCAAATGAGATGTACTGCAAATATCAGGGATACCAGACCATAAATAATCCCCCGTATCTTCTATGGTAGATAGAACCAAACGATCAACATCAAAAAACATAGAATATGAATTTAAAATAGTTGAAGATACACCAACCAACAAATCTATTTTTTCAAATAATATCCCCATTGTAATTAAATCTACAGCACCTAAAATGGTAATATTATTCAAATGAGAAAACGCTTTAGGATCAATCGGTACTGGGGTTGGAAATGTTGTAAAAATAACAAAATGTATGTCGTCTCTACTATCGTTAATTTTTTTAATCATATCAACATATTTATGTAAATTCAAAACAAAGATTTCCCAAGAGTCTCCCATTTCTACTCTTGGAACCGTATAATAAACCCCAACCAATTTCTTGTCTTTTGGTAAGTCTTTGGACACATTTTTATCAAAAAAATCATAATCAGAATCTAGAAAATCAAATCCTATTCTCAATTCGTCATTCAAACACGATTCCCAACCCTCTGGATTGTCTAACTCTTGAAAATAATATGATGGATTCCACTGGTTATCTCTATAATATTTTTCTCTAATAATTAATTCATATTGAGTCCATCTTGCAGGATTGCCATACATTGACTGCAAAAAGACGTTAGAAATTAATCTAGCTCTCCTAAATAAGTTGGTCTCAAATTTATTACAACCAATATTGATTATTGACTGAGGATATTTCTTTTTTAACATTGGTGTTAATGAATATGCCAATAGTGTTTCATTAAAACCCTTTGTCACTGATTCTACTAAGATTCTCATTTGATTTTCTTTTTAATCTCATATAGGTTAGAGTTTAATTCATGTAATTCATGCAATAAAGATATCTTAAACATAAAATCATAATACACTGACTTATCGAAACCAGGTTCCTCTGACAACGCTTGTAACCTAGCTTCAAGTTTCCCTCGATAATCAATCATTTGGCCCATCTCCCTTGTCTATATATTAACGCTATCAAAGCATAATTAGCCATGTCAATTAACGTATCTTCTATAGATTCATTCTTTGGTATTTTTGGCTCACAATATTCACCGGTGCTTATGTTAAAACCTATTAAATTCATAAACCTTGCACATTTATCCCAAATCCGAGTCGCAACTCCAACAATACCAGTTCCTAAAATATTGCGTGGGCTATAGTCTTTGTTTTTATCTACATGTAAAAAATACATCATCGTGTGTAAAATTCTCATAGAACGATATTGTTTGGGATATTTAATCATTTGTTTAATATCCATAATTAACTGACTATCGTGTATAGCATCACAACTACTTAATTGGAATATGGGTTGACCTATAGAATCCGCAAATTTTTTCTCTTCATTGACTCCTTCAGAGTTTTCTGAATCAGGCATAACTACAAGTGCATCACAACACATCTGCATTTGATGGCAAATAGACATAACCATTGTTTGATCTATACCATTATGCTCAAAGTTTGTATTCAAATGCGGAGACAATACCCCAACACCATTTCCCCACAACGCTTTTGCAAAACGGGTTGCTTTCAAAATGTTACCGCCAACTTCTGGATCGGTAGTGGCAGATGACCCTCCGCCACTCTTATATGGTCCAGCCAAATAAACTAATGGGTATCCACCAAGTTTATCACATAAATATTTAATTTCGCTAAAATCCATTTATGACCTTTCTCCGCTAAAACCCTTGATTTCTTTATCACTCAACTGATGTTTCTTAATAACGGTCTTTTGCGTTTTTAAAATACTGGCCTCTAATTTCCCATCTAATTTCATACCATTATCAAGACTTACTCTATATTTTTTATATAAATCCTTATTAAGCCACATAACATCGCTGGTTAAAATTTTAAATTTCGAACCAAGATCAATAGCACTGGTTTTATAAATTTCGCCAGATATTACATCTGCCAATAAGAACATAACTTTGTCGAAGTCTTCATTACCATTTTCATGAATAAGTTCATAAATATTGTCTTTATCGTCTATAAACAACCCTTTCTTACCAAAAGCTATCATTTAAATTCCCCTATCATATATTTTTTGATCTTATTTTTTATCACCTGAACATCTTTTTCACGTTGTTCTTTATAATCTTCATGTTTTCCCATATTAGATGGCGTAAGAACAAGCGCATATGGTATTAAAACAGGCTCAATATAATAACACATTCTTAACCACATATCATAATCATATGTTACCATTAGTCTTTCATCGAACAATCCTATCTGATCAAATATTTTTCTATCACAAATGATAGAAGATTTATTAATAAAATTAGAGTTGGGAAATATATTTATATATGAATCAGATATAGGATTATTCTTAGGCATGAATTTGCTAAAATGGTCTACCCCTGCAAAATAACTGAATCTATGGTTTTGTTCAATACAAAATCCAGTAAATGACCATCCATATTCTTGGAATTTAATTGCATTGATTTGTGTATCAAATTTCTCTGGATAAAAATAAGACCCACCAAATGAAAATGTAATATAATCTGCTTTACTATTGATTATAGTTTCATTCAAAACAGTGACAGGTGAATCTTTATACTCAACTTCAACAATATGAATATTATCATTATACATATCATAATACGTTTGGGCTTTAATAGAAGCGGCTACCTTTTCAAGATGACGCAAATCATAATCTTCATCATATAAAACAATTACATCAATCAAAATATTTTTCCTCAAACCGTTTCATTTTATCATCATCATAGTGTTGAAATGGTGTCTTGCTTAAGGTATCATGATAAACATCTGCAGTAACTTCTGTCTCTAGACATCTGGAATATATTAATTTAAGATTAACAAAATCATGATATAGGGCTTTAGCGATTGTAACAGCATCTGCTATATTGTGTTCAGATTTTTTTAATTCTAATCCATAAAATTTATTTACTAACTCTACAATCTCATGTTTAAACTCTTTTGAAGATCCACCTTTTCGTGATCTTGTATACCGAATAGTTTTAGAGCGATGGGAACTCGGAGCATATGAAACACAATATCCTCCATCAAAATAAATTGCCAATTCAAGAACTGCCTTTAATTCACCTGCCTGAGTATGGCGAGAATATTCTTTCCCATTAGATTTTCCTGACCCATAAGAATAACCCTCAGTAGCACAGATATAATCACTACCAAGTTCAAGCAATTCATTCATGAAATTGCTATAAAATTCTGCTAGTCGTTCTATTCCCCTTTGATTAGAAGTAAGGGAAAACAACTTAATGGGATTCCCATTGTTATCTAAAATACAAATACCTGTATTAGTAAGAGACTGATCAACACCCATAAAATACATAAGCGCAATCCTCTTCATCCCAATTAATAATTGCATAATAAAACATTAGTGTATAATCCCTGATTTATCTTCTTTATTGACTGCAACAGTAGACATCAAATTATAAAGTAATTGTAATGTAGCTCCCATACTCCAAGAACACATTGCTATAAATTCATCATTTTCAACTTCACCAGATTTCCATAATTGTAAAAGTTCTGGAAATGTCTTACATTTAATTAATTTTTCTCTATTTGTCACGCTATCTCTCTTATCAATTGAAAGGCTTCTGCATATTCTGACCCAATTTCAGATCCTCTTTTTTGGGATAAAATATCAATCCCTTCTAAAGATCTTGGATGTGGCCAATCATGTAATTCAGTTATATATTCTTTCATGGCGTCTATTTTTGCACAAATATCATCTAATGATAAATATACATAATAATTTGGTTTGAATGGATGATATCCCCATTCCGTGCTAGATAATACTTCAAATGATAAAACTTTATCGACATGTATCCCTTCTTGTGGACGAGCAGCAGCTAATGTACAATTACAAACTATCGTATGATCATTATTGACATCAGATAATCCATGAGTATAAATAATATTTGGCAAAAAAGACAAAATAACAGATTCTATTGACTTTGTGATTTCTAACATAGAAACACTATCCAACCTTCCGCTATTATGACCCAATATTTTAATATTATCCATATTAACACCCAATCGTCTATTGGCTTCTATACAATCTTCTTGAATCTTTGCAACTTGCTTACGTACAAATGATTTTTTAATATCTTTTAGTTTATAACGAGGAGTAATTCCATCTCCAACTATCAATATTTGAACATCATCACCTTCAGAAATATGTCGAGATATGGTTCCTCCACACCCCAATACTTCGTCATCAGGATGAGCACCAACAACCAGAACATTCATCAATACATTTCCTCTATAACATTAGGGATGTGGATGGCCTGTAAATTATAGTTATCAAAACTAAATGGAGTATCTGACAAATCATATTTAACCATTACCCTAACATCGTTACTTTTTATAAAACCATTCCTAATTAAGTCAACCAAAAACATATCTGATTCATGACACCATGCGGTTATCTTAGAAAATTTCTGTCTAAAGGCCAAATTCTTAACACATATCAACAAATCGTTAACATCTTGAGCATTCATATCTAAAATATGTAACGTATCCCCATATGGCTTCAAAGCAACACAGTTACTTTCGTTTTTGTAATAACATATCCAATATTTTTGTTCTGGATGATAATATCGTTTGTCCCAATCGTATTTATAGGCAAGTATTTTTTTATCCCATTTTGGAATATAACTGTTTTCCCAATAATCATCCAATTCCAAATCGTCAAACCAATATTTATTTTGAGACATTTGAGTGATGTCAAATATTTCATATTGTGGAATTTCACATAATACTTCCCATCCAGCTTTCAGATGATTTTTAAGAATCGGATTAGTTTTACGCGGGAGACCAATCAATAAATCATATTTTTTCTTACGTTTTTCAGATTTAAACACAAATTGCGTTAACTCATGAAACAGTCCTTGTTTACGATAGGATGGATGTATCCCCATTGCAAACCCTCTGGCAATTTTAATCGGTATATTTAAATCACATGAATGTAAACACCATATTCCAATCAAATTATCGCTATCAAATACTCCATAAACAGATACTTTAGAATCACAATTCCACACATAATACCAATCAAACCATTGACGTGTCATTTGAACAGACGGGAAAATCGTGTTATAGCAATCTATAAATTTTTGTTTTCCTGATCTAAAAATATCTACCTTACGAAATTTATACACAATATAACCCACCGTTCAAATGTATAGTTTGACCACCAATATATGGAGTGTCAATACAATATTTAATTGTATTCCATATTTCATCTATATTACAAAATCTTTTTAGCGGAATCATTTTCTTTAAATTGTCTTGTATATCATCTGATATTTGCTCAATCATACCGTATTCAGAATATCCAAGAGCAATACAGTTAGATGTTACATTGTTCTTTACCCCCTCTATAAACAATGTTTTAGATATGGATTCTAATGCTGCTTTAGTTGCAGCATAACCTAATGTACCATGAATAGGCTTATGAGCAACAACAGAACTAAACAAAATAATTCTTCCATATTCAACTATTTTCATATTCGGGAATAAAACATTTATAATGTCTAATCCAGATATAACATTAGAAATGACCATATCTGACAAATCGGAAATATCAAGATTTTTCATTGTTTGATTAACATTATATCCAGAAAGATTAATAAAATCTATCCTATTTCCTTCTATATGGTGAACAAAGTTTTCATATTTAAGTCCACCACAAACAATATCATCATGACAAAAAGATATAATTTCTGGTCTTTTACAAACATGGTTATGATCAATACCAACAATATCATCATATCCTAATGATAATAATTTGTTTGTAAGGGCTTGCGCTATACCACCATTAATTCCATTAATTACAAACATAGAGTAAATCTCCATTCATCTGCAAGTCTTTTATTCAATTCATATATTGTATCAATTTTCCAATTAAAAATATTCGGGATGCAATACTGTTGGGGCAATGATTTATGGTCAGTATTAATTAAATTAATAAAATATTTACCCTTTTCGTATAGCATTTCAGATATAATTTTTGAATTTTCATAATTATCAGAAACAATAGTTCTAACGGCATAATTATCCAAAATCATTTCAACGTCTTTAATATCATTAGCGTTCCAATTGACTATATCAATATTTTCTATGGGATAAACACCTTCTGTAAAATGATCCGATAAACTAATCATATCATAAGCAACAAGTCTATTATCTGTGTTAGAAACATTCCTATGTATATTACTAAATAATGGCATATGTATATACGTCGAATCTAATTGAGCAAAGGTTAACAGTTGTTCATCTGATATATTGACATTAGCATATTGATATGGGTATAAATTATCATTAAATAGTTTATTATAATTTTTCCCCCACAAATTGTTATATAAATAAAACATTGTCCAAAGTTTGTCTTTATATTGATATTCTAATGTATGATCGACAAAATGGTTATTTAAATAAAGATTATATTGCCTTGTAAATATACCATTAATCATAATTAATGATTGTTTTATTTTTTCTAATTTATTATTGGAATGAATATTAAATATTTTATCAACCGGATACATATACAACATATTATTGATCCAATTGGCAACACCCTTATTTCTTTCCATTATACCAACAAACGAACTAGCGGTATTACTATTATGTAAACGATAATATCTTAACGCTTCTGGTATATATCTAAAAGATATAAAATCCAAATCACAAAGAAAAAATGGATATATATTACGTTTATAATAAATTTCATAATATATTTTTTGATAATATATCCTCTTTAAGAATAAACCTTCTGGGATGAGATTGCTACCCGCTAACAACATATCTCTCATAAGATTATATTTATTATTATATTTCTGATATGTCCATACCGATATCTGCTGATCGTTATTGTCAATGATACTTAAATCTGTATAAATCATATCATACTCGCCTTCGTTTTCGATAACTTTGGCAACGGTATCAAAACATTTATCGACTATTAAATCATCATCAGAATAAGTGAAAAGATAATCTCCAGTAGCCAATTCAGAGGCTTTAACATCGGAATAGGTCTCACCCATATTTTTATCGTTTTTATGAAAAATAAATTGTTGGAATTGGTCTTTAAATAAATCAACAATATCTTTTGTATGATCGGTAGATCCATCATCGACCACAATAACTTCAATTTCTTTATATGGCTGATCTAAAAGACTTTGTAATGCTCGCTTTAATAAATCAGCACGATTATATGTTGGTATTAAAACACTAAATTTAATCATCTGATAACAACAGTAATTTTAGAGGTATCCAAAAATCCACAATCATGAGTCTTATCTTTCAAAAATTCTTTCAATGCTTTTTTATCAATTTTAGAAACAGTTTCTGAAGAAACAAATTCTGCAGGAATAGCACTTTCATCCGTTATAACCAATGACGCTCCAACCTTTTGCAGTGTTACTGTATAAGCTCCGACCTTACATTTTGGCATACTGAACATTTGCATTATCGTCATTAAGAAATCTCTATTTTTTTCATAACTTGCCTTCTTTTTGTCCATCTTCTCTTTCAAATTATCTATCTCTGACTTAATGGCTCCAATATCAATATCAAGTTCTTTAATATGTTTGGCTATTGCCCCAATCTTATCGGTTTTCTCCCCATCCAATGCTTCGAGTTCTCTAGATATCCCTACCACATCAGCATCTGGTTCTTCAAGTTTTTCTAATAATTCTCGATAACGGTTATCAATTTCAAACAGATCCATTACCCAACCTCTCTTTTGTTACATCCTTAATTTTCTTAATCCAAGGCAATTGAAACATGTCATAAAATGTTCGCCTTGATACAACAAAATCAATAATATGCATTGATTCCAATAGTTTAGATAAATTAGAGGATGCTCCTGGTTTTATTTGCTGCCATTCTGCTAAAGCATCTGGCGGTGTCCATTGCCCAGAATGTAATAAAACAGCAAAAGCAACTTTCCATATTTTTTTCTGATCACCATACCCAACTGTATTTAAATATTTCTCTTTAATAGCATTGTATGCCAAAAATTCATGATCCTTAACTGTATATTTGCCCTTGGTTTTACCATTTTTATATAAATCATGTAACAAACATCCGGCAATTAAAATATCTAGATCTTCATCTGAATGTTTACGCATCCTAGCAATTTCTTTGGCCGCAATAACACAGCGTTTTACATGAATAATCATACCTTCTGAACATATTTCATCGCCAGGATGATATTTGCCGGTTGAGGATGATGGGATTTCTGCTAAATAATCGGGCGCGTCTTTTATAACACCTATCACAACATCTTTAATCTTCTCATCTTTAATTTGAGAGATATCTTCATGGAAAACTTTCAATAATCTTGACATTATAGTCCTTTCAATTCTTCTTGAGCCTGTAAAAGTCCTTTTTGCACATCAAACAACGATTTAATACTATTAGATAATCTTTTAATGGTCGGAACAAGTTCACCCTGTTTGGAGCACCAATAATAACCACGAGCATCACTGCCGACTGGCAATGACCTGCATCGCATAGAATTAACAATCTGTCTAACTTCCCTATCGGAAACATTAAAGCGCAACTCAAGCTGACGAGATGGTATTGGATTATTAAACCCATGCATCTGTAAAATAACAATAAAATCTTGAACTATATTATCATTCATTGGTTAATTCCTAATGTCTTTTTGATAGTGTTTATAAAAATCAATAGTATAATCCAATCCCTGATTAAAAGAAATCGGTAATGACTCCCATCCCAATTTCTTAATTTTACTAATATCTAATCTTTGTTTTGGTATATCATAAAAATCCTTTTTAATAATCTTTATATTAATATTTGGATCAATCTTGTCTTGTAATATATGAATAACATCTGATACAGTATATGCCTCTGTACTGCTGATATTATAAACTTCACCATTAACACCATTATGTAGCAAAAAATCAAAAGCATCAATAGCACAATCAATATAAAGAAATTCTCTTAAATATGACATAACACCACTATAAATTATAGGAGATTCGCCATTCAATAATTTAATAATGGTATTGGGGACTAATCTTGAATAATTCAAATCTCCAGGCCCATATATATTTGCCGACCTAATAATACAAATTGGTAACTTATATGTTTTTGCATAGGACACACTAATTAAATCTTGGCACACTTTAGATGTACAATATGTATCCGTAGCCATTAACGGAGTTTTCTCCGTATAAGGAATCGAAGCATCTCCAAAAACCTTATCTGAACTTAAAACTATAAGTTTTTGTGGCTTATGTTTTAGGTTTCTAACGGCCTCTAATAGATTGAGAGTTCCAATAATATTGGTATAATAGGCAGTGTATGGATCATTATCACAAATACGTACAATTGGTTGAGCGGCTAAATGTAAAATATAATCAATTTCATACTTACTCAATATATATGAAAAAATATCCTTATCTCTAACATCACCCACTACAATAGAGCATTGATCTAAAATGCTTTTTTGAGTCTTATGGTTGATGTCTTTTAATAGGCCCACTACATGATATCCATTCTTTAAAAAATAAGATGCTGCTGCAGATCCAACAAATCCATTAATGCCTGTTATTAGGATATTTTTACTCATTAATTAACACCACGAGTCAATTGAATTAAATATTCAGGAAAGCCATTGCATTGAAATGATAGTTGATTTGGCAATAAATAATTGTTATAAATAGGACTCCCAGATAAATTCACCATATATATAAAATGTTTATGTAATGTTGATATTAAATTAGTCACATAATCATATGATTGATCATCTACATTAATAACATGTATGATATTATTATCTAATACGTTTTCTATGTCCGATAGGTTAGAAATATGAAAATTCCTAATAATTCCATTTGTTGTTTCATAGGAATTGTCCGTGAATTGATCACAAACAGTAATCATATTAAACAATATTGGATCTTTGATAATTCTCCTTTTATAAAAGGAGAACCAAGGTATATCCATGTTATGGGAATGTTGATAATTGATGTTTGCAGTAAATCCTTGTTTAATTTCCCCACCAAGAGATCTTAATACACTTAAAAGATAATGCATTAAAACACTAAATGGATTATAAGCCTTATCTGCCAACTTATAAACACAACCAGTATAAAATTTCCCATCCTGAAACTCTAAATAACGTTTATATAAGTTTTCTATAATAATCTCTAAACACATTCTTAATCTCTCATTCACTGATAAATTATAGGTATTTAAATTAAAAATATCTATAAGATTGTATTTAAAAAATATGGAATTAATGGCATTTACAACCCCATTGTTTCTTTCAATTAACCCTTCAATGCTGGCTGTAACATTACTTGGATGTACTCTATAGTTATAAATGGGTTTTGCAATGTGGGAGAATTTATAATGATGTATTTTATCCAGATAAAATGGATAAATATGATGCTGGCCCCACATTGTATAAACAGAATCAAAATTTGATCTTTTAATACACATACTTGGTTCTGGAATAATATTCGCACATTTAAAAACTATTTTAGTTAACATCACATTTGGATTTTCCAAATTAAACTTACTGAAATTAAAAACTTTATTTTGATCATTTACAACAGAAAAATCTGGATATATAAAGTCATAATTATCTTCATTTATTTTTAACATATATTCTTGAATAGCATCTTTAGATAAATAATCATCGTCGTGCAAAATTAAAAGATACTCGCCATTTGATTTTTCAAACGCATTTTTTAATGCATCAATTTCGCCTAATTGCACTGGCGAATAATAATATATGATATTTAATTTATTTTTATATTTAAGAACTAATTCATTTGCAGATGTTTCTGAAAAATCATCAACGATTATTACTTCAAAGTTTTTATATGTCTGTTCAACCAAAGAATTTAATGTTATTTCTAACAATTCTAATCTGTTATGTGTTGGGATTAAGACACTAATCATATTTTAGTCCAAAATTTAGATTTATATTTTGTTCCAATAATACTTAATTCTTTAAATGTATCTATTAAACAATTAACATCAGATTGTTTAATTTCAATCCCCCAATCATGTACTCCTAACATATCTCCTGAATTTAATAACGGAGCATATATTTGTGTTTCAAGTGGTTTATTACCATTATCACAATATAATATTTTCTTTCTTACGTCCTTACATAGGGTAATCAATTTTTCATTTGGAACCAATACATCTTCCAAATAGAAGAAACATTTTTCATTAAACCATTCATCTTTAGCCTTACGAACTGGAGGTTCCTGATTTCTACTCACTTGATATTGTGTCACAAAATCTACATCATAAGAATGAAATTCTGCAGTCAAACATGCCTCATGTAAAACAAGTGACATACCACCTTCGTATGTACCAAGTTCAATGATTAACTCAGGATGAAATTGATATATCATTTCTTGTATTGGTGCTATCGCAATTTGTTCATGTGAAATCCCAACAATAGCATTTTGATTATATTTACTGTAATAATCACATAATTTTCTAGACATTAAATACTCCTAAATCCAAAAACCATTTCATTATGTGTCCAATTAACATCGCTTACATCTAAACTATCTAAATCTATTACTTGACCAGAAAGATATTTATTATTTAGAGTTCTTTCGCTATATGGATGAATTTGACCATATGGTATAATTGCATTAATCATGTATATTGTCCAAAGAAAGAATAAATAACATCTTTAACATATAATCTTTCTAATTCACCTATTCCATGATGATTCCCAAAAAAGAATGAATTATCAGCAATATATTCAGTATTACATAAACTGCCTATCACATCGTATTTATCCGACATAAATTCCATAACTGGCTGTTCTAAAATATTGCCAGCCATTATAGGTCCTGTTTCAATACCGTTTTCTTCTAAAAAAATCATTAAATCATCTCTGGTGAACGGAGCATTTGGCTGAACAGTTAAGGCAAAAGCAAATTCTGAACAATCATCGTTTCGTTTTTGTGGTGTAATATAATCTGATTTCAATGACTTAATCCAAAAATCTGCATTGTTTTTACGAATATCAATAAACTTATCTAACTTATCAATTTGATGTATTCCAAATGCACCTTGAATTTCTGTTGGTTTAAAATTATAACCACAATTAACAAATAAAAATCTATTATCTATTTTCGGATAATCTTTTTCGATAATATCTTTATCATATCTATCTCTAACCCAACCAAACTGCCTTAATCCTTTGCAAATATTATACACATCTTTATCATCAGTAACAATCATGCCACCTTCGATAGTTGAAATATGATGAGATATAGAGAAACTAAATGTCCCTGCCATACCAAATGTACCAACATGTTTATTGTTATATCGAGCACCATGTGCTTCACAGCAGTCCTCAATTAAAATAGCATTATACTTATTGGTAATTTGTGTTAGACAATCCATTTCACATGGATTACCAAGTAAATGTACTGGCATAATTGCTTGAATATTAGATAAATTCAAAAAATCTAATTGGTTACTTCCAAAAACCATTGTATCTAAATCAACATCAGCAAAAACAGGACGTAAGCCAAGTTGTATTATCGGAAATATAGTTGTTGCCCAAGTTAACGCCGGTGTTAAAACTCTATCGCCATCATCTAAATAACCGAGTTCTTTTAACGCAGCTAAAATAACCAAATTGGCAGATGAGCCAGAATTAACCATAATAGCATACTTAGATCCAACATATCTAGCAAACTTTTCTTCGAATAATCTAACTTTTTTACCCATAGTTACATAAGTGCTAAACATGGAGTCTAATGCTTCTACAATTTCTTCGTTGCCAAAACTTGGTATCATTAACGGAACTTTCAATCTCTTCTCCTGTATGGGAGGGTTCCCAGTGATCCGAAAGGAGGGATCACCAAGAACCCGATTACTACCTCTATAGTGTAGACTCTTTTTTTTATACTTTGTCTCGAATTATTTTCACTTTTTTATCATAGACCAACTTGATCAACGTTCATATAGTAGATATTGTTATCAACTTTGTTAACCTTTCGTTATCTATTAATTCCACTCGAATAATCATTGTTTAACAATTCTGTTGGAATACCATTATTTAATTTTCTCTTTTTTTAATTTCTATCTCTTTATAATGCTGAATTCTTATTCAGCAAATTTAGCTATGCTAAATTTATATATCTCTTAAAATCAACCCATAGGGTTGATTTGCTGAACAAGGTTCAGCATTCTTAATTCTTTCTTTCTTTTTTTCTTTCTTTGCTTCTTTCTTTCTTTGTTTCTTTCTTTCTTTGAAGAGACTCATATAGTAGACTCTTTTTGTTGCATGTTGTCTCGAACTTTTTTCACTTTTTTTCATTTTTTTTATAAGTCGTTGTGCGACAACAACCGCTAAAAATGGCGATCCGTAAGCACTTACCTAATTTTATGCAAAGTTTTGCATACTACTGTGCAATTGTTTGCACAATATATGCAAACTTTTGCACACTGAAAGTTTTTACTTGACAAATTACTTTTGATCTATATATTAAAATATGGTTATTCGAATCGGGTTAGCAGACTCCTTCGACTCTGTTCCAAGGGACGAAATCACCCAATGTGATGTTATTTTTGCCTCTGAACATGGAGTATCTGATATAAATTGGTTGGCATCATCCAATCCAGAAACAGAACTTATGTCTCAGAAAATAAAAACAGCTATTATACAAAAAAAAGAAAAG
>Ga0180732_1000470_pt1 | contig 34862 bp, 31 predicted proteins | sample KR11_01MetaG_FD_148674 | JGI IMG/M metagenome (GOLD analysis project Ga0180732, IMG submission 148674) | Groundwater microbial communities from the Olkiluoto Island deep subsurface site, Finland - KR11_0.1 MetaG | ecosystem: Environmental > Aquatic > Deep subsurface > Groundwater | place...
ATATAAAGATGACGCAGAAGCATATAAAATATGGAAAGAAAAAATAAAGATTCCAGAAAATAAAATTATAAAATTAGGCGATAAAGAAAACTTCTGGCCTGCCGAAGCAAAAGCCAAGGGTCCAAATGGGCCTTGCGGACCATGCTCTGAGATATTTTTTGACCAAGGAGATACGGCAGGGTGCGCAAGGGCTGACTGCGACCCCTCTTGCAATTGTGGCAGGTTTGTGGAAGTCTGGAACCTTGTATTTACGCAATACAATCGCAAGGAAGGCGGGATATTAGAGCCATTACCGAAGAAGAATATTGATACCGGAATGGGCCTGGAAAGATTAGCCGCTGTTATGCAGGGAGTTCCTAACAATTTTGAGACAGATTTATTTCAGCCGATAGTAAAAGAAATAAGAACGCATAGTGGAAAATCGTTAAGGAATGAGTATGAAAACGAATTAGTTTATGCTATTGCTGACCATATACGCGCTATTGTCTTTGCGATTTATGATGGAGTTTTACCTTCGAATGAAGAGAGAGGATATGTTGTTAGAAAGTTGATCCGCAAATCAATAGAAAATTTGAGAGCCCTAGGAATCAAAAAGATATTTTTATATAAATTAGTGCCGATACTAGCGCAGATTATGAATGTTCCGTATCCTGACCTAGAGAAGCGCAGAGAAAATATTTCGGAAATAATTTTAGCGGAAGAAAAAAACTTTATTGCTATTTTAGATTCAAGCAGCGAATTACTAAAGAAAGGTTTGTCCGAACTCGTGGAAAAGACAGAAAATAAAACTTTTTCGGGAGACGATGTAAGAAAAGCAAGTGTTATTGCCTTCGAGTTTTACGATACTTATGGCATCCCATGGCAATTAACAAAAGATTGGGCTGATATTCATGGCATAAAACTTGATAGGGCAATATTCGATAACGAGATGGAGAAACAAAGGTTTCGTTCTAAATCCCAAAGCGCAATGAAAGGGGACGTCTTTGATCTTAAAGAACTGCACTTAGCCGGGGCAAAGACTAACTTTTTAGGTTATACGAAATATGAGGCCAAAGCAAAGATCTTAAAAATTATTAAAGATAGCTCCCTGGTTAAAAAAGCAAATAAAGGCGAAGAAGCTAAGATAATCTTAGATAAAACCGTGTTTTATCCGGAATCCGGAGGGCAGGTCGGCGATGCAGGCGAGCTGATCAAGGGTAAGAATATTTTTCAGGTTACAGACACAGAGAAATTTGATAAGGTAATTGTACATAAAGGTATAGTCAGGGAAGGCAGTTTTAAAATAGGCGATGAATTAAAATCTTGTGTTGATATTGAGCGTAGGCTATCCATAGCCAGAAATCATACAGCTACTCATCTCTTGCAGGCTGCCCTAAGAAAGGTTTTAGGGCCTCATGTGCAACAACAGGGCTCTTTGGTCACTTTCGATAGATTGCGTTTTGACTTTACGCACTTCAAGGATATCACCAGAAACGAAATAGATAGAATAGAAGAGATAGTCAATAGCTACGCAATAAATAACGATAGCCTTAAAACCAAAATGATGACTCTTTCAGAGGCTAAAAAAGAAGGGGCATTGGCATTTTTTGGAGAAAAGTATGAAAGTAAAGTACGCATGGTCTCAGTAGGTGATTTTTCCAAAGAACTGTGCGGCGGAACGCACCTGGATTCTACTGGCTCAATCGGTATTTTTAAGATAGTCCAGGAAGGCTCTGTGGCAAGCGGAGTAAGAAGAATAGAGGCAGTAACGGGAGAGTCTGCCTATAGAACAATAAAAGAACAAGAGAATATTTTGACCGAGGCTTCTTCTGTCTTAAGCGTCCCGCCAGAGAAGTTAACGCAGGAGTTGCAAAAAAAATTAGCACAGGTAAAAGAATTGGAGAAAAGGCTGAATTTACAAAGATTGGATATTATCGAAAATTCATTGGATGGCATAATCCAGGGAGCCCAAAATATAAAAGATATAAAAATTATCACCAAAGTTATGGAAAATATTGATATGGATTTATTAAGAAAGACGGTGGATTTAATTAAACGAAAAACAGATAACGCCATTATCGCCTTAGGTACAGTTTTAGATGGCAGAGTTTTATTAGTAATAGGCATAACTCCTGATTTGCTTACAAAAGGATTTGATGCGTCAATATTAATCCGGGATGTTGCCAAAGCAATAGGCGGTAGCGGCGGAGGAAGAAAAGATTTTGCTCAGGCAGGAGGGAATAAGCCGGAAAATTTGGAAAAAGCCTTTCAGGAATTTAAAAATATAATAGGTAATTTAAAATGAAAATTATACGTTTTACCAGTAAAAAATTAGAGAATATTTATAACCGGGGATTTATCAAATCCAGGCGCGTCGAAGATAAAGTAAGAAAGATTATCGAAGATGTACGTCTCTTGGGAGATGAGGCGCTCATAAGATATACGCGCAAATTCGACGGCGTTAAGTTATCCCCAAGGCAACTGAAAGTTTCTGAAATAGAAATCAGCGGTGCTTATCAAAATATAAGCCCTAATTTTGTCTCTAGTTTAAAGATTATTATTGAAAATATAAACCGGTTTTATCGCAAGACCATCAAGAAGTCCTGGAGAATGAAGGATAGCGATGGAGTTATTTTGGGTGAGAATTATATACCTCTAGATAAAGTGGGTATATATATACCCGCAGGGACAGCGCCTTTGGTTTCTACTGTTTATATGACGGTGCTTCCTGCAAAAATGGCGCAAGTTAAGAAAATAATTTTGATTAGTCCGCCTGACAAGCACGGCTACATAAATCCTCATATTCTTGTAGTAGCAGATCTTCTTAAGGTAGATGAAGTTTATCGCGTAGGAGGCGCTCAGGGTATTGCTGCATTAGCCTACGGAACCAAAGCCATCCCTCGCGTAGATAAGATAGTCGGGCCGGGCAATATCTATGTAAGCGAAGCAAAAAGACAGGTGTTCGGTTTAGTTGATATTGATATGATTGCCGGTCCGACGGAACTAGTTATTATTGCTAATCGCTACAGCGACCCTAAATTTATTATTGCTGATCTTAAAGCACAGACAGAACATGCTGGAGGACTAGCCGTATTGATTACTAATTCTAAGAGTTTAGCTCGTGAGGTTAAGTCGCAATGCCAAGATACCCCCGGTTTTATTATACTTACTAAAAATATTGAACAGGCAGTTGATATTACCAATAAGATTGCTCCTGAGCACCTGGAAATCTTGGTTAAGAATCCCCAAAGGCTGATAAAGGGAATAAAAAATGCAGGAGCGATATTCTTAGGTCAGCATAGCCCTACTGCAGTAGGGGATTATGTAGCAGGCCCCAGCCATGTTTTACCGACCGGCGGCACTGCCAGGTTCTTTTCAGGGCTCTCAGTATTTGATTTTATGAAAAGTAGCCATATTATTTATTATCCGCGCAAGGCTCTCGAAAAAATGAGAGAACCTTTAGAAAAAATAGCCGGAATCGAAGGCTTAGAGAAACATTTAGATTCAGTCAAGGTAAGATTTATCTAACAGAAAGCGAGCAAAGTTTAAGATGAAAAAAAGGACGGCAACAAAAAAGAGAAAAACGAAAGAAACCGTTATAGTTGTGAAATTGGATATTGATGGCACCGGAAAAACAAAAATAAATACCGGTATCGGCATTCTGGATCATATGTTGGAATTATTTGCCTTTCACGGACTTTTCGATTTAGATATAAGTGCCAAAGGAGATTTTAAAGTAGATATACACCATACTAATGAAGATATCGGGATTGTTTTAGGTGAGGCTTTCAAAAAAGCATTGGGAGATAAAAAAGGTATCAAAAGATTCGGTTCTGTTTCAGTCCCCATGGAAGAGGTTGTGGCGAATGCTACATTAGATATTAGTGGTAGAGGTTTATTTAAATTGGTCAAAACCGGCGTTTATCCCGATGTGAAAGATGATGAAGGAGGGTATACGCTAGCTGACATGGAACATTTCTCTGATGCATTTGTAAAACATTTAGGAATGAATTTAAATATAGCAGTTAATCCTATTAGTCCAGACTTGCATACAATCTTAGAGCCAATCTTTAAAGCCTTGGGTATAGCTTTAGACCAAGCCACTCAAATTGACCCCCGCAGAAAAGGCATTCCATCGACGAAAGGTGTGATTGACTAGATGATTGCCATAATTGATTACGGTATGGGTAACATTCACAGTGTGCAAAAAGCACTTGAGTCTATGGGCGCAAAAACGATAGTGACTAATAAACCCGAAGACATCAAGGCTTGCGATAAAGCAGTATTACCAGGCGTAGGGGCTTTTGATGACGCTATGCAAGAGTTAAAAAAACAGAATTTAATCCCTGCTTTAACCGGGCACATTAAGAGCAAAAAGGTCTTTTTAGGAATATGTCTAGGTATGCAACTACTATTTGAAAAAAGCGAAGAAGCCAGGGCGACAAAAGGCTTAGGGTTATTAAAAGGCATAGTTAAGAAATTTGAAAATAAAGATAATCTTAAAGTGCCGCACATGGGCTGGAACCGATTAAAAGTAAAAAATAGCGCCTGTCCTTTATTAAAAGACTTAGCCGATAATTCTTACGTATATTTTTGCCATTCTTATTATCCGCAGCCAAAGAATGAAGGTATTATCGCTGCCACTACTGATTACGGACTTGATTTTACCTCTGTTCTCTGGCAAGATAATATATACGGCGTACAATTTCATCCGGAAAAGAGTCAAGAAATAGGCCTTAAGATATTAAGAAATTTTGTAGATTTATAGGAAAATGGGGTCAGAATTATTTTTCTCCGACCTCCATTTTGTGAGAAAAATAATTCTGACCCCATTTTCCAAAGGTTACTTAAAATAAGAATGTTAATAATTCCAGCTATAGATATTAAGGACGGTTGCGTAGTGAGGTTTGTTCAGGGCCGCCTGGATAAAAAGATATATTCGCGTGACCCTGTAAAAACTGCAAAGCATTGGGCAAAACAGGGTGCAAAATTAATCCATGTAGTGGATTTGGATGGCGCATTTAGTGGCACACCTAAAAATTTAGACGCGCTAAAACAGATTGTCAGAGCAGTGGATGTACCTATACAATTTGGCGGCGGTATGAGAAATCTAAGAATAATAGAAACATTGCTGGATTATGGCGTTGCGCGCATCATTCTCGGAACAAAAGCAGTGCAAGACAGGGATTTTCTAAAAAAATCCTTTAAAAAATTTAAAGATAAGATTATCGTCAGTATTGATACTAAAGTGAACCGTATATTAACAAAAGGCTGGAAGAGCAGTTATGGTAATAAGGATATATTAAAGTTTGCCCATAGCCTAAAAGGCATTGGTTTTAAACAAGCGATTTATACTGACGTGTTAAAGGATGGCACATTAAAGGGCCCAAACATAAAAGGCATAAAGAATTTGTTAAAAGAAACGGGTTTAAGCGTTATTGCTTCAGGAGGCATTTCGTCTTTAAGCGATATACAGAGACTTAAGTTACTGAAAAAGAAAGGTTTGGTAGGCGTAATAATAGGCAAGGCCCTATACGAAGGCAGGTTTACTCTGGCTGAAGCCTTAAAATTATCTTAAAACAAGGGAGGAGCATATGTCAAGGAAGGCGGTCGGATTTTTGATTTTATTTTTTTTCTTGATTTCTTTAACTGGATGCGCTACTGGTCGTAAACAAAAAGATTTAGAGAACCAAGGATTAAAAAACCAGATATCAGCATTGGAAGCGCAAATTCAGGCCAGAGATGAAGAGATCAGCGATTTGCAAGATACCTTAGCTAAAGCCACGGAAGAGAAGACAGAATTAACAAAAGTGGCAAGCAAAAAGAAAATAATAGGAGAGATAAAATCACGCCCCAGCGTAAAGCAGGTTCAGATTGCTTTGCAAAATGCCGGTTACAATCCTGGCTCAATCGATGGTCGCAAAGGTAAGCAAACCCGGAATGCAATAAAAGCGTTTCAAAAAGCAAATAATTTAAAGGCAGACGGAAAAGTCGGTAAGAGAACCTGGGTTTTGCTAAAGGAATATCTGTATAAGAAAATAAAATAAAATGTTAACTAAGCGTATTATTCCTTGCTTAGATATTAAAGAAGACCGTGTAGTAAAGGGAATAAAGTTCTTAGGCCTAAGAGACGCGGGTAACCCCGTAGAAGTTGCCAAGATTTATGACCGCCAGCAGGCCGACGAACTTGTATTTTTAGATATCACTGCCAGTTTTGAAAATAGAAAGACCCTGATTAACTTAGTCGAAGAAATAGCAAAAAATATATTCATGCCATTTACCGTAGGTGGAGGAATCAGAGATCTTAGTGATATAAGGGATTTATTAAATGCAGGCGCAGACAAGGTATCTATAAATACGGCAGCGGTAAAGTATCCTGATTTAGTCAGCGAGGCTGCAGGAAAGTTTGGTAGCCAATGTATTGTAGTGGCTATAGACGCGAAAAAACAAGATAGCAGCTGGCAGGTTTATATCAATGGAGGCAGAACTCCTACAGATTTAGACGCCCTAGATTGGGCTCAAAAAGTAGCCGAATTAGGTGCGGGTGAAATTCTTTTGACAAGCATGGATTATGATGGTACAAAAGATGGCTATGATTTACCCTTAACAAAGGCTATTGTCGAAAGAATAAATATCCCCCTTATTGCTTCTGGCGGTGCTGGAAAGCTGGAGCATTTTTATGATGTTTTAACTGGTGCCGGGGCTTGCGCAAGTTTAGCTGCTTCCATATTTCACTATCAAGAATATTCGGTAAGGCAGGTAAAGGAATATTTAAGAGAGAAGGGGGTCTGTGTCCGTTTATGAGTCCCGTTAGAAACTTTACTTCTAATAGGGGCTCAATTGGAGGTTTCTAACGGGATGAAAAAAAAGATAAAATTTAACACTTCGACTCAGCTCAGTGTTAATGGTGAGCGTAGCCGAACCTTTAATTTAAAAAATTTAAGATTCGATAAGCATGGTTTAATCCCCGCGATAATTCAGGATTATATGACCGGGGAAGTCTTAATGCTCGGCTTTATGGATGTAGTTTCGTTGAAGAGGACCTCAAAATTAGGTAGGACATGTTTTTGGTCGCGCTCGAGAAAAGAATACTGGATTAAAGGAAAAACCTCAGGAAATTACCAATTTGTAAAATCCATTGCTTACGATTGCGATATGGACGCGCTCCTTATAAAAGTGCGTCAAGTAGGCGTTGCCTGCCATACGGGCAACCGAAGTTGTTTTTACAGAAAGATAGCTAAATGCAAAATTTAAAATTTAAAAATCAAAACCATAATTCAAAATTCAAAATTTTTAATTTCGAATTATTATTTTACATTTTACATTTTACATTTTGAATTTGCCATGTATTATCCTTCATTAAAAGAGTTTTTGAAATTATCCCAGAAAGCTAATCTCATTCCGGTTTATAAAGAAATTAGCGCAGATTTGGATACGCCGGTCTCTGCCTTTTTAAAATTAAAAAAGGATAACTATGCGTTTTTGTTTGAGTCCGTAGAAGGACAGGAAAAGATTGCCCGCTATTCTTTTTTGGGAAGCAATCCCTCAATTGTCTTCAAAAGCAAAGCAAGGAATATCCAGATAATATATCCTGGTAGAAAATCGAATTTGCGTTTTGTTGCTTCGGGAGACCCGTTGGATGAGGTCAAAAAGATTATGAAAGATTTTAAGCCTGCAAATATAAAAGGATTGCCGCGTTTTTACGGCGGCTTTGTGGGTTACATCGGCTACGATACGGTAAGATTCTTTGAGAAATTACCGGATAAAAATCCCGATGATTTAAAATTGCCTGATTCTATTTTTATATTGACTGATAATATCTTAGTTTTTGACCACGTCAACCATTCGATAAAGATTATCGTTAACGTAATACTGCCAAAACAAAGAAAGAACTCACGCGAAATTAAAAAAATAGATGCTTATTCTAATGCAATTAAGAAAATAGAATCTATACACCAGGATTTAAAGAGGCCACTCATTGAGAAAGAAAACAAAAGGAATAAACATAAGATAAAGATAATATCTAATTTTAAAAAATCCGAATTTCAAGATATTGTAAATAAGGGGAAGAGATATATAAAGAAGGGAGATATTATTCAGGTAGTTTTATCGCAGCGGTTTAAAGTAAATATGGATATAGGCCCCTTAGATATTTATCGTAATTTGAGAAGTATCAATCCGTCTCCTTATATGTTCTTTTTAAAATTGAATGAGGTTATTTTAATCGGTTCTTCTCCTGAGATGCTGGTGCGTTGTGAAGATGGCCTTGTGCAAACTCGGCCGATTGCAGGTACAAGGCCGCGCGGTGAGACTGAAAAAGAGGACCTGAAGTTGGAACAAGAGCTTTTAAATGATAGCAAGGAGAAAGCAGAGCATCTTATGCTGGTTGATTTAGGAAGAAATGATTTAGGCAGGGTTTGTAAAAAGGGCGAGGTAAAGGTGAGCGAATTCATGCAAGTGGAGAGGTATTCCCACGTAATGCATCTGGTAAGCGAGATAGAAGGTAGTCTAGATAAAAGATACGATGTTTACGATTGTTTAAGAGCCTGTTTTCCTGCAGGGACAGTTTCCGGCAGCCCTAAGATACGTGCTATGGAAATTATTGATGGATTGGAAAATTTAAGGCGAGGGCCCTATGCAGGTTGCGTAGGGTATTTCAGTTTCTCGCATAATATGGATACCTGCATCACGATCAGAACAATAATTATTAAAGATAATATCGGATATATTCAGGCGGGTGCAGGCATTGTTGCGGATTCTGTCCCGGAAAAAGAATATTTTGAATCCATTAATAAGGCAAGGGCATTAATCGAGGCAATTAATCACTAGAAAGGAGAAAGGCATATGTCAGTAGTTGTGCGTCTAAGAAGAATAGGCAAAAATCCCAAAAAAAGGCCGCATTTTCGTATTTCTGTTTTTGATCGACGCCGTGGGCGCGATAGCAGGTTTATTGAAGAAATAGGTTTTTATAATCCGATAACAGAGGCAATAAAAATAAAAAGAGAGCGGCTGGATTTTTGGATTAAAAAAGGTGCGCAGCTTTCTGCCACGGTTAAGAATCTTGCCGAGAAATCTAAGGCTATTTCACAAAAGGAGGAAAAAAATGCCACAAACACCGCAAGCTAATCCTTTGGTAAATCTATTTCCGCTTATTTTAATATTTGTAATTTTTTATTTCTTGCTTATCCGCCCGCAAAAAGCAAAAGAGAAGGTACATCAGAAAATGTTAACTAACCTCAATAAGAACGATGAGGTAGTAACCTCAAGCGGCATTCATGGTACAATTGTAAACGTCAAAGATAAGACTGTAATCTTAAGAATAGATGATAATGTAAAAATGGAAATAGAGAAGAACGCCGTCGTTTATGTAAAAAGGGTGCAAGGCGAAGCGTCGGGTGAGAAAGCTTAAGACATATATTATATGGAAAGAAAACTTATTTACAAAATAATTCTTATTTTGAGTATTTTGGGAACCTGTGCGTATTTTGCCTTTCCTTTAGAAAAGAGAATAAATTTAGGCTTGGATCTAAAGGGCGGGATGCATCTTTTGCTTAAGGTTGATACTACTCATCTTTTGGGGCCAGCAAAAGAAGATGCAGCTGACCGGGCAATTGAAGTAATTAGAAACAGGATCGACCAGTTTGGTGTTAGGGAGACTTCCATACAAAAACAGGGGCAAGATGAAATTGTGGTACAGCTGCCGGGAGTTACTGACCGCGACCGCGCTATAGATATAATCGGCAAAACAGCTCTGCTTGAGTTTAAACTGGTGTCAAATGATTTGGATAAATTAAAGCAGGCAATACAGGGTGATGTGCCTGAAGGCTATGAGTTAAAATACTCTCAGGAAGATAATGAGCCTTTACTGTTAGAAAAACAGGCAGTTTTAACCGGTGATGCCTTAACCTCTGCTTCTGTGCATTTTAGCCAGAGTCAATTTAATGAGCCTGTAGTTGGTTTAGGGTTCAATGCGCAAGGCGCAAAGCAATTTGCTCAAATCACCGCAGATAATATAGGCAAAAGATTGGCAATTGTTTTGGACGGTAAGGTTCAATCTGCCCCGCGTATAAAAGAAGCTATACCTTCAGGCGAAGCAGTAATAACCGGCCGCTTTACTGTTGAACAAGCCCAGGATTTAGCCATTATCCTAAGAGTAGGCGCTCTTCCCGCACCTATGTATATAGAAGAGGAAAGGACCGTAGGCCCTTTATTAGGACAGGATTCCATAAATAAAGGTATTAAGGCCACCATTATCGGCAGTATACTTGTATTTGGGTTTATGGCTATTTATTATCTTTTAGCCGGTATCATTGCGGATACAGCGCTTTTACTTAACCTGCTTATTATTTTGGGCGGGTTGGGGATATTACCAGTTTTATTTCCCGGCGTATCAGCAACTTTAACTTTACCGGGTATTGCCGGCATAGCATTATCTTTAGGTATGGCGGTTGATGCCAATGTGCTTATTAATGAACGTATAAGAGAAGAATTGTCCACAGGAAAAACTTTGCGTACTGCTATAGCCAATGGCTATGATAAGGCTTTTAGCGCTATTTTCGATTCCAACCTAACTACCCTTATCGCCGCATTTTTATTATTTCAATTCGGAACTGGCCCCATCAGAGGCTTTGCTGTAACCTTAACTATCGGTCTTATGGCCAGTATGTTTACGGCCATTGTAGTTACGCGGACTATATTTGAAACCATTTTAAGCTTTGGCTGGTTAAAATCGCTTCCGATGTTAAGATTAATCAAAGAAACAAAATTGGATTTTATTGGTAAAAGAAGGATTTTTTATGCAATATCTATTATAGTGATAGCAATAGGGCTTGTATCATTTTTCAAAAAAGGGAAACAGGCGTATGGTATTGATTTTGCAGGCGGAGAACTTCAAGAATATAGCTTTAAAGCACCGGTAACAATAGACGCAGTGCGCCAGGTATTAAAGGAATTAGGCCTTGCCGATGCCTCTATTCAGCAGTTTAAAGATAAACCCAATGCTGTATTAATCAGGACATCCGTGAATAAAACTAATATTATCACAAAGAAATTAAAAGAAAAATTCCCTGACCAGGATATGCAGATATTAAGAATAGAGCACGTCGGTCCTGTTGCCGGGAAACACCTAAAAACAAAAGCTATACACGCCCTTATCTGGTCGTTAGTCGGGATTTTAATTTATGTGGCTTTCAGGTTTAAACACATTAATTTTGCAGTAGCAGGTGTAATTGCCGTTTTTCATGACGTATTGGTAACGTTGGGGTTATTGGCTATGACAGGCAGGCAAATAGACCTTTTGAGCGTTACTGCTTTTTTAACCATTGCCGGTTATTCCATAAATGATACTATTGTTATTTATGATAGGGTTAGAGAAAACAGCCGCCTTTTACGTAAACAAACCCTGTACGAACTTATAAACTTAAGCGTGAATCAGACGTTAGGCAGGACGGTGCTGACTTCCACAGTTACATTATTAATTGTCCTTGCCATTTTATTTTACGGTGGAGAGGTATTAAGTAATTTTGCCTTTGCTTTATTAGTGGGTTTTATATCAGGAGCATATTCTACGGTCTATATTGCCTCACCTTTAATTCTCGCCACAAACCCCAAAGGCGGCCGCCAATAATTAGGTGGCGCAAGAACGTAACGGTCTAATAATTACTATGTTTAAATGTATTGTCCATAGACATGGGTAACACTTTTGCTGCGGGTTTTGCTCGCGTGCTGAAATTGTTCGCCGTCTGCTACGGTTTACTCGTCGTTTTCGGTTAGGCTATCGTAAGGTATTGCCCTTCACTCCTCGTAAATCCTTGCAGACTCCTGCCGAACAATTTCTGATGCACGCTCACAAATCCCTCCGCAAAACTGTTACCGATATATAAGGATATCTTTTAGCGGGTGGCTTGGGTGGTTTCAAGCAGCATGTAGTTTATGCGAGCGGCCAAGGTTCATCTGCTATTACGTAGTCAGTGAGAGCGAGCAGAAACTCCAAGCGAGCCCATTCGCTTCGCTCAGGGCTCGTCCTGAGCTTGCCGAAGCGAAGGACGAGATTTTCCTCGGTGGGGAAAATCGAGCGGTGCTGCGAGAAACTACACAAGACAGACCGCTAAAAAAGTTATGCATGTCTATGAACTTTATAATTTACTATGTTTAAATCCCTAAAATTATACACAGGTGTCAATATCGACTTAGGTAATATTTTAGTAACCTTAGTCGATTTTGGTTACAAGAGGCAGGAAACTGTCTTAGAAGAAGGAGATTTCTCTAGGCGAGGTGAAATTTTTGATATATTTCCTTTTGCCTTTGAACTTCCGATACGTATCGAGTTAAATATGAATGAAATTGCATCTATTAAAACATTCAATCCTGTTGACGGAAATCCGATCTGGGAACACAAGATGATAATTATCCTTCCGGTAAAACGGACGCGCACTCTTAAGACTGCGACCTTTAGTGAGGATTTGCCCCTAGAAAACTTTGTGGATTTAAATATCGGCGATTATGTTGTGCATACTCAGCATGGCATAGGAAGATTTTTAGGGTTGGATAAAATAAAGATCGGCGATAGGTATAAAGACCACCTTGTTATTGAATACGACCAGCAAGAAAAATTATATGTACCCGTTAACTCAATGCATTTAGTGCAGAAATACATCGCTTTTCATGTAAGAAGGCCAAAACTTTATAGGCTAGGCACCAAAGAGTGGCTTAAGGTCAAAGAGAGGGCAAGGCGGGGGATACGCAAGCTTGCCTGGGAACTTTTATCTTTACAGGCAATGCGCTTAAGCATGTCAGGTTTCACTTATTCTCCCGATACAGATTGGCAGAGACAATTCGAAGCTACTTTTCAATATACAGAAACTCCGGGACAGATAAAAGCAACCCAGGAAGTAAAAGCCGATATGGAGTCGCCCAAACCTATGGACAGGCTTCTTTGCGGCGATGTCGGTTACGGCAAAACCGAAGTAGCAATGCGCGCAGCCTTTAAGGCATTGATGAATAATAAACAGGTGGCATATCTTGTACCTACCACAATTTTAGCCGAACAGCATTATCAGAATTTTAGCAGTCGCCTTCGCGATTTTCCTATAAATATTCAGATGCTTTCGCGGTTTAAAACAAAGGCGCAACAGGGAAAAATTGTTCGTGATATTGTCGATGGCAGCGTGGATATAGTAATTGGTACGCACCGATTATTATCCGATGATGTAAAATTCAAAGATCTGGGCCTGGTGATTATAGATGAAGAACAGCGTTTTGGGGTAAGGGCAAAAGAAAAATTAAAAGCCTTAAGATTAGCTTGCGATGTACTTACCTTAACCGCCACACCTATCCCGCGTACATTATATATGAGCTTGATGGGCGCAAAGGATTTATCCGTAATTAATACTCCTCCCCAAAATAGGTTGCCTATAAAGACGATTGTGATAGAATATGATGAAGATCTTATCCGTCAGGCAATTTTGCGGGAATTAAGCAGGAAAGGACAGGTCTATTTTGTGCACAATCGTATTCAAGATATAGAGAAAGTGAAAGAAAAAATTGTCAGGCTCCTGCCTTCTAATATTAAGATTGCCATAGGGCACGGCCAAATGGCGGCAAATATTTTAGAGAAAGTAATGCTTGATTTTTTCAAGGCAAAAATAGATATTTTGCTTTGCACGATGATTATAGAGTCGGGTATTGATATCCCAAATGTCAACACCATTATCGTCAATAATGCGCATCATTTTGGATTATCTGATTTACATCAACTTCGCGGAAGGGTGGGTAGATTCGATAAACCCGCCTATACCTACTATATGGTTCCTAAAAAAGAGATACTGGATACAGATGCAAAAAGAAGGCTCGAAGGAATCCAGGAATACTCAGATTTAGGAGCGGGTTTTAAGATTGCTATGGAAGATTTGGAAATCAGGGGAGCGGGTAATCTTTTGGGTATCGAACAGCACGGTTTTATTGCTACCATTGGTTTTGACCTGTATTGCAGACTGTTAAGAGAGGCAATCAGTAATTTTGAGAAAGCAGATTTATAGCCTTTAAATTAAAAATGAAAAAAGAAAAACGCAAAATTATAATTCAAAGTTTAAAATTTTTAATTTTAAATTTCATTTTTACATTTTACATTTTACATTTTACATTTCCATGTTTTGCCCAAGATAAGATCATTGCCATTGTGAATAAGGATATAATTACACAAAAGGATCTGAATGATTTTATCAATTTTATGCGCGTACAGTTAGCCACGGAATATAAGGGAGAGCAGTTGGAAACCAAAATACAATCCATGAAATTAGATTTACTGGATAAGTTAATTGAGGACCGTCTTATTTTGCAGGAGGCAAAAAAAAACAATATCAAAATAAATCCCGATAGGATAAAAGCGAGAGTCAGCGAAATAATAAAGCATTATGGGTCGGATAGTGAATTTCAGAACTCCCTGGCCAAACAAGGCTTGGTACAGGCAGACATAGAGGCAAAAATAAGAGAACAATTACTTATGTATAGTGTCATTGATATGGAAATAAGAAGCAAAATCATAATTAATCCGGGCGAAGTTACTGATTTTTATCAGGAAAATACTGAAAAATTCATATTGCCCGAACAACGGGAATTTGAGTCTATAACCATAGATAATGAAAAATTGGCTAATGAGGTTTTTGGTCAGTTAAAAAGCGACCAAGAATTACAAAACGTAACTAATAGATATTCTCTCGCCGTAAATAAATTTAGTTGCGCAAAAAATGGCCAGTTAAGAAAAGATATTGAAGATACCATATTTAAAATAAACTTAGCTCAAATTTCAACGCCCGTTAAAATTGAAAATAATTATTATATTTTTAAATTGAATAATATTATTCCTCCCCGGCATCAAAATTTGTCTGAAGTGCAAGATGATATTTATTCGATGCTATTTAATAAAAAGATGCAGGAGGCATTAACGAAATGGTTAGATGAACTAAAAGAGCGCTCCTATATTAAAATCTTACAGACTTAAAAAATGCACAGACTAAAATCTAAAATTAGGGTTGGCATAACTATGGGTGACCCAGCAGGTATAGGTTCGGCAGTTATTCGCAAGGCCATAATAAAACTTAAAGGTTTAATGGATTTTGTAATCATCGGTGATAAATGGGTATTTGATAAAGTCCCAGGTCCCAAATCCCAAATCCCAAATTGCCGATTTATAGACTTACATAATGTCCCCCATAAATATTTCGAATTTGGAAAAGTTAAAGCGGAATACGGCAGGGCATCCGTAGAATATTTAGATAAGGCAATAGAATTAATTAAAAATAAAGGGATAGATTGCCTGGTTACTTGCCCTGTTTCTAAAGAGGCAATAAGTTTAGGAGGTTTTGATAAATTTTTGGGACATACAGAATACTTAGCCGCACGTACAAATACAGAATATTTTGCCATGATGTTATTAAATAAAAAATTAAGGTTTAGTTTGGTAACTCGACATATCCCGTTAAGGGACGTACCTTCTGAATTGGATACGGGTAAAATATATAAAACTGTTCTTTTAACTTACCGGTCTCTAAAAGAATTATTTTTAATCAAAAATCCGCGCATAGCGGTATGCGGTTTAAATCCTCACGCCTCTGATAATGGTCTCCTGGGGGAAGAAGAAAATAAAATTATTAAGCCGGCACTGATGCGCCTTGGCGAAAGCATAAAAAATATCGATGGGCCGCTACCTGCCGATGTAGCAGTTTTAAAGGCAGCGCAAAAAAAATATGATTGCATAATTGCCATGTATCATGACCAGGCGCTAATTCCTTTGAAGATTCTAGGTGCATATACGGGCGTAAATCTTACGTTGGGCCTTGGGTTTATAAGGACTTCCCCCTTACACGGAACTGCCTTTGATATTGCAGCAAAATTTAATTTAGCTAACCCAGCTTCATTAATTGAAGCCATCAGGCTCGCGGTAATATGCACGTTAAACCGAAAAAAGGATTAGGCCAGAATTTCCTTTTCGATAAAAATATACAAAGAAAATTAGTTGCATCCTATAATCTGAAGGCTTGCGACCATGTTTTAGAGATAGGGGCTGGATACGGTGAATTAACTAAGCTGATTGCTCATGATGTGGCTTTTGTTTATGCCCTGGAGATAGATTCCGAATTATGCAAGATTTTAAGAGATAATACTAAAGGGTTTTCGAATATCGAAATAATTAAGCGTGATATTTTAAGATTTAATTTAAAAAGATACTTCGGGAGGTTTAAAAATAAAATAAAGGTGGTAGGGAATATCCCTTATTATATTACTACACCCATTATCGGACACCTCTTAAAATATCGCAATAAAATCGAAACCGTTTTTATTACTGTGCAGAAGGAGTTCGCTAAGAGGATAGTTGCAAATGCCGGCCCTAAAGAATACGGTTCTTTAAGCTGTTTTGTGCAATATTATAGCATTCCCAAAATACTCTTTTTTATCAAAAAAAATAGTTTCACACCTAAACCAAAAGTAGATTCTTGTCTTCTGGAGTTAAAGATAAGACAGGTTCCGGCAGTAAGTGTGGCAGATGAGAAATTATTTTTTAAAGTAATTAGAGCGAGTTTTAATAAAAGAAGAAAGACCTTAAGAAATAGCCTTGATAGTATCGTTCCTTTACAAAAACTCCATGAGTTTTTTAAAAAATATAACATAGACGTTAATATCCGTCCCGAAGACCTTACCCTGAAAGATTTTGCCCACTTAGCCAACGCCATATAAAAATATAAAAAATGGTTGACAAAACAGTTTTTTCATTATATACTCCTTTCTTTGCGTAATTCCCAAGAATAGTTATCTTTATTTTTCTATATATATAAAAATAGTAAACTTACAAAGAATTTAACAAAATTCTTGAGGGTTGGTTTTTTTTACTCTTAAAGTTATTCCGCGGGTCTTAATGACTGGAACTCCGACGCTAAATTTGGCGCTGGAGCCTTAAATTACTAAAGACGTGAAAGCCAAAATGCTGGAGTAGCTCAGTCGGTAGAGCACGTCCTTGGTAAGGACGGGGTCACGGGTTCGATTCCCGTCTCCAGCTTAGGTCAGAATCGAATTAGAGATAAAACTAAATGCGCGAAATTATAACATTAGGGTGCACAGTCTGTAAAAACAGAAACTATACTACGAAAAAAAATAAAAAGACGCATCAGGATAAATTAGAGGTAAAAAAATTCTGCAAATTTTGCTATAAGCATACCTTGCACAAAGAAATAAAGTAAATTTTACCAATAATTTTGGGAAGACAAGAATTTTTGTTTTTTGAAAAATAAAGCAAAGGAGTTTCAAACTAAAAACGGTATATATAATAGGAGCGTCGGTTAATGGCAAACCAACGGTCTCCAAAACCGTGACTGCAGGTTCGACTCCTGCCGCTCCTGTTTGAGTCGAGACACTGCTATATTTCGATGAATATATTTAAAAAAATAACAGGTTTTTTAAAAGAAGTTAAAATAGAATTAAATAAAGTATCGTGGTCAACTCGTCAAGAATTGATTGGTTCAACAGGGGTTGTTATTGTAGTCACATTTATTATGGCAGTATATATAGGCTTAATTGATATTTTTCTTTCTCACATATTGAGACTGATATTCAGATGAAAGTTTTAAATTTGTTAATGATTATCCGTGGGCAAATAAAAAAATGAAAAATTGGTACGTTGTGCATACTCAAACCGGTTTAGAAGATAAGGTTAAGGCGGCTTTAGAGAATAAAATTCAATCGCAAGATTTACAGGACTTAATCAGCGGTGTCGTTATCCCTACGGAACAGATTTCTGAGATTCGCTCAGGCAGAAAGAAGATTTCGCAGCGAAAATTCTTCCCGGGGTATCTCCTTATTGAGATGGAATTAAATGAAACAACATATTTTCAGATCAAGACTACTCCAGGCGTAACCGGGTTTATCGGACCGGGCAAAAAACCCATGCCTCTTTCGCAACTCGAAGTAGATAACATCCTCAAAAAGACACAAGATACCCAGGTTAAGCCAAGCCTTAAGATTGTTTTCGAAAAAGGCGAACAGGTTAGGGTTAATGATGGGCCGTTTATGAATTTTAACGGCACTATCGAAGAAATCCATCCTGAAAGAGGAAAGCTAAAAGTTAGTGTCTCAATTTTTGGCAGGGCAACGCCAGTAGAATTAGAATATTGGCAAGTTGAGAAGATATAATTAACCAGTTAACCAAACCGTGGCTAAGAAAGTAGTCGCACAGATTAAATTACATGTTCCGGGAGCGCAAGCGAATCCAGCTCCGCCTGTTGGTCCTGCTTTGGGTCAGCACGGCGTAAATATTATGCAGTTCTGCAAACAATTCAATGAGCAGACAAAGGGAAGGGAAGGCTTAATCTTACCCGTAGTTATTAGCGTTCACGATGACCGCTCTTTTAGTTTCATTATTAAAAGCCCGCCCTCCTCGGTCCTTATTAAACGTGCGGCAAATTTAGCCAAGGCATCGGGGACCAGTGGTAAAGAAATCATAGGCAAAATTACTAAAAAACAAGTCGAGGAGATTGTAAAACTTAAGGCAAAAGACCTGAACACAACGGATATGAACCAGGCTATTAAAGTCATAGAGGGCACAGCCAGAAGCATGGGCATAGCCATAGAAGGTTAACTCACGCTATGAATCCCGTTACAAATTTATGATAACGGGACAATTAAATTAAAGCAATAAAAAATATTTAGAGAGAGGATTTGTAACGGGATGAAGATGCGCAGTAAGCGTTATAAAGAATCCGAAAAACAAATAGATAGAACGAAAACACTTCCGCTGAAGGATGCTATCTTGATTCTAAAGAAGTTACAGCCCCCTAAATTTGATGCATCGGCTGATTTGCATTTCAATATTAATGTTGACCCCAAGAAATCGGATCAGATGGTGCGTGGCACTGTAGTTCTGCCACACGGCACAGGTAGAAAGTTGAGGGTTGCTGTTTTTTGCAAAGGAGAAAACGAGAAATTAGCAAAAGAAACTAATGCAGATTATGTGGGCGGTAATGAGCTAATAGATAAGGTGGCAGGGGGTTTCCTGGATTTTGATTGTGCTATTGCGACACCAGATATGATGAAGGATTTAAGTAAGCTGGGAAAAATTTTGGGTCCGCGCGGACTTATGCCCAGTCCTAAGACGGGTACAGTAACCAATGACATCGTAAAGGCAATTCTAGATGTGAGAAAGGGTAAGGTTGAGTTTCGGGTGGATAAACAGGGCGGCATACATTTATCTGTCGGGAAACTTTCTTTCCCCGAAGATAAATTATATGAAAATGCCTCTCGCGTAATTGAAATGGTAAATGAGGCAAAACCGGCCTCGGTTAAAGGCAAGTTCATAAAAAGCGTATTTATCTCGTCAACTATGAACTGCGGCTTAAAGCTTGCAATTTAAATATGAAAAAACTAGGCTTATTATTCAGAGAAACGTTAGAAGATAGCATAAAAAAGCAATTAAAAGAATCCGATAGTATTTTTATTATAAAATATTCCAAGTTATCCAGTCCGGACTTAACAGCATTAAGACAATCATTAAAAGGTATAAATGCCATTTTTTTTGTAGCGAAGAATAGTATAACCAGGCGTGCCTTAAAAGATGCAAAACTAGATGATTTAGTTAAGTCTGTAGAGGGACCCTGCGGCTTAGTATTTGCTAAAGGAGAACTAGTGGATACCTCACGCGCGTTATACAATTTTTATCGCCAGCATGAACAATTAAAATTAGAATGTGGCCTTACGAAAGATAAATTTCTGGATAAGAAGGATATCGAGACCATGGCGCGCCTTCCTAGCAAAGAAGTTTTAAGGGCACAGGTCGTAATGACTTTGAATTCACCCATATCAGGTTTGGTTTGTGTATTAAAACAGACATTAACAAAGTTTGTTTACTGTTTAGATCAAATAAAGAATAAAAAAGTAAATTAAATAAAAAGGGGGAAGAATGGCTAAGGAAAAATTGGAGGGGTTAATTAAATCCATAGAGGATATGTCAGTGTTAGAGCTTTCAGATTTAGTGAAAGCCCTTGAGGAAAAATTCGGCGTGCAGGCTAATATGCCTATGATGGTTGCGCAAGCGGCAGGAGGAGCAGGGGGTGCTGCACCTGCCCAGGAAGAGAAAAGCATCTTTAGCGTCGTCTTGGTTAACGCAGGCGCTAGTAAAATTGCAGTAATAAAAGAAGTAAGGACGATGACAAGCCTGGGCCTGAAGGAAGCCAAGGATTTAGTAGACGCGGCTCCTAAACCAGTAAAAGAAGGCGTGCCCAAGGAAGAAGCTGAAGAGATGAAAAAGAAACTCGAAGCTGCCGGCGCCACCGTAGAATTAAAATAGCTCTACCAGCAATGCCAGTAGGGACTGACTCCGCAGATATCGAACACGATTAGAAACCAAGGTGTCTGTCCCACGACAAGATAAGCATTGTTTGGGAGATAAGCGAGAAAAGAAACTATATGATTAAACGTAAAAACTTTGCAAGATTTAAAGAGGTTTGCGAGTTACCCAATCTCTTAGATATACAGCTTCAGTCTTACAATGAATTTCTGCAGATGGATGTTCCCTGGCAGGAAAGGAAGCATCAGGGTTTACAGGAAGTATTCCTGGATATATTCCCTATCGAGAACCCGAACCGTACAGTAAGATTGGAGTTTATCAGTTACTCTTTAGGTAAACCTAAATATAATATTGCTGAATCCAGGAGACGCGACTTAACCTTTGCCGCACCCTTAAAGGTAAAATTTAGATTAATTACACCCAAAGAAATTAAAGAACAGGATGCCTATTTCGGAGAAATACCTTTAATGACCGAAACCGGCACATTCATCATAAACGGCGATGAAAGAGTAGTAGTAAGCCAACTACAGCGTTCTCCGGGTGTTTCCTTTGAAGAAGAGATTCATCCCTCCGGCAAGAAGATATTTTACGGACGTATTGTTCCCTATCGTGGGGCATGGCTTGAGTTTAAATGCGATTTATCAGAAACTATACTTGCCTATGTGGATAGGCGTAGAAACTTCCCTGCTACTCAAGTTTTAAGGATACTCGGTTTTTCTACCGATCAAGAAATTATTTCTGCATTTGGAAAAGAATATCCGGAGATAACCAATACCTTTAAGAAAGATTATACTAAAAACAAAGAAGAGGCACATTTAGATTTTTATCGTAAGATGCGGCCTACTGAACCGGTGACTAAAGAAGCTGCCGAGGCATTATTCTATAGATTGTTCTTTGACCCTAATAGATACGATTTGGAAAAGGCAGGCAGATTTATCCTCAACAGAAAATTAGGCATGGATGTTTCCTTAGAAAAGAGGATTCTCGATTCAGCAACCGTTATTCAAGTAATTGGATATCTGATTAAACTAAAAGCGGGCGAAGGCAAAATTGACGATATAGACCACTTGGGCAATCGCAGGATAAAAACAGTGGGAGAATTAGTACAGAACCAGGTAAGGATAGGTTTAAGCCGCATTGAACGTTCGATAAGAGAACGATTAAGTATATTAGGCGATGTCGACAATATAAGCGTACACTATCTCATAAATTCAAAGCTGTTATCCAATCAGATACGCGATTTCTTTACCCGTAGCCAGTTATCCCAGTTTATGGACCAGGTAAATCCTTTGGCTGAGATGACTCATAAACGTCGCTTGAGTGCTTTGGGCCCCGGCGGATTATCGCGAGAGCGCGCTGGCTTTGAAGTCAGAGACATACATCCTTCGCATTATGGCAGAATCTGCCCAATTGAGACACCTGAAGGCCCGAATATTGGTTTAATTGCCTCGCTTAGTACTTATGCGCGGGTAAATTTCTTAGGGCTACTTGAAACACCCTATAGGAAGGTAGAAGACGGCCGGGTTACGCGCAAGATCGAATATTTAACCGCAGATATAGAAGAAGAAAGAATGATTGCGCAGGCAAATGTCTCGTTAGACAATGACGGTCATTTCCTAGAACGAGAGGTTTCCTGCCGTTACAGAGGCGATTTCCCTAAAGTCGGGCCGAAACAGGTCGAATATATGGATGTATCCCCAAAACAGCTTGTTTCCGTAGCTGCTGCTTTAATTCCTTTTTTAGAACATGATGATGCCAACCGGGCATTGATGGGCTCAAATATGCAAAGGCAGGCGGTACCCTTAATGATTAATGAGCAACCGATTGTAGGAACATTAATGGAGAGTAAAGTTGCTGTTGATTCCGGTACGGTAGTCATAGCCGAGGAATCAGGCAAGGTAACAGCTGTCGATGCTTCATCAATAACCATTGGCAAAAAGACTTATCAACTTAAGAAATTTTTGCGCACGAATGCAGATACCTGTTTAAATCAAAGGCCCTTAGTAAAATTGGACCAACATGTTGGGAAAGGCGAAGTTATTGCTGATGGGACGAGCACTAAAAACGGTGAACTGGCCTTAGGGAAAAATTTATTATGCGCTTTTATGCCTTGGCGGGGATATAATTTTGAAGACGCTATTCTTATCAGTGAAAAGGTAGTCAAAGAAGATGCATTTACCTCTATACATGTAGAAAAGTTCGAAATCGAAGCCACTGAAACGCGGCTGGGCAATGAAGAAATAACCCGCGATATACCAAACGTAAGCGAAGAATCTTTAAGGAATTTAGATGAGACAGGCATAGTTTGTATGGGCGCCGAGATAATCTCAGGAGATATCCTGGTAGGAAAAGTTACTCCTAAAACCGAGTCTGAACTTTCTCCCGAGGAGAGGCTCTTGCGCGCTATATTTGGCGAGAAGGCAGGCGATGTGCGTGATACCTCTTTGACTGTTCCGCCGGGAGTTGGGGGCGTGGTGATAGATGTGCACGTATTTCAGCGTAAAGAACGGGGGAGAAAGTCCAAAGAGGATAAACTGAAGGAACTAGCCAAAATAAATGAACTGAAGGCTTATTATAAACAGGAGATAGAATTTGTTCAAAGTGAAAAAATATCGCGGTTGAGCCAGGTTTTCGGTGGAGATAAAAGAAAAATAGAGAAAATGGATTTTAGCGATAATGAAGAAGCAAAAATCCTGGCTTCTTCTTTTGATGAGCAAATACAAAAATTATTAGCAGAACAAGAGCAGGAGATGGAAAAGGTCAGGCGTGGCGATGAATTACCTGCCGGGGTTTTAAAAAGAGTAGTCGTTTATATTGCCACAAAACGTAAATTATCAGAAGGGGATAAATTGGCGGGCAGGCACGGCAATAAAGGAGTGTTGGCCAGGATCCTGCCCGATGAAGATATGCCTTATTTACTCGATGGCACACCAATCGATATCGTATTAAATCCTTTGGGCGTTCCCTCGCGAATGAACGTAGGCCAAATTTTGGAGACTCATTTAGGCTGGGCAGCGAAGAGCTTGGGTCTTCATGTTACCAGTTCTGTTTTTGACGGTGCTACTGAAGAAGAAATTAAGGATATGCTTAAAAAAGCAGGTTTACCCGAAGAAGGCAAGATATCTCTTTACGACGGCTTTACGGGTGAGCCTTTTGACCAGAAGATAACCGTAGGGTATATTTATATAATGAAATTAATTCATCTGGTCGATGAAAAAATTCATGCCCGTTCTATCGGCCCTTATTCTTTAGTTACTCAGCAGCCTTTAGGCGGCAAGGCGCAGTTTGGAGGCCAAAGGTTAGGCGAAATGGAAGTTTGGGCGCTGGAGGCTTATGGTGCAGCGTTTACTTTGCAGGAGATGCTTACCGTTAAGAGTGACGATGTATCAGGTAGAACGCGCATATACGAGGCAATTGTCAAGGGAGAACATAGATTAACCCACGGTACGCCCGAATCATTCAATGTTTTAATAAAAGAATTACAGGGTTTAGGTTTAGATATTCATTTGGAGAAGGAAAAGTAATGGCTGAGGGTATTCAATTTAACAGTATCTCGATAAAGATTGCCTCGCCTCAAATAATAAAATCCTGGTCCAGAGGAGAGGTAAAAAAGGCAGAAACTGTAAACTACCGCACTTTAAAGCCGGAGAAAGACGGTCTGTTTTGCGAGAAGATCTTTGGGCCGGTGCGCGACTGGGAATGCAACTGCGGTAAATACAAAGGCATAAAATTTAAAGGAATCACCTGTGATCGTTGCGGCGTTACTATCGATCGTTCATCTGTAAGGCGGGAACGTATGGGACACATTGAATTAGCGACACCCGTTACACACATATGGTTCTTTAAGACTGTTCCCAGCCGCTTATCTGCATTGTTAGATATATCATTGAGGAATTTAGAGAAAATAATCTATTATGAAGAATACGTGGTGGTTGATTCCGGTAAATCGCCTGTGAAGAAAAAAGAACTCTTAACCGAAGACAAATATCAGGAAGCACTTAATAAGTACGGGGCAGACTTTAAGGCAAAAATCGGCGCTGAAGCAGTGCAGGAGTTATTAAAAGATTTGGACCTTGATGCATATTGCCGTAAACTGCGCCGCGATTTAGAAAAATCAAAAGAGACGATAGCCAATCGCAAGGTCTTAAAAACGCTAAAGATTATTGAAGATTTTAAAAAATCAGGCAATAAGCCGGATTGGATGGTATTGAATATTTTACCGGTTATACCCCCGGACTTAAGGCCCTTAGTTCCGTTAGACGGAGGCAGGTTTGCTACTTCTGACCTTAATGATTTATATCGCAGAGTGATAAACCGTAATAACCGTTTAAAGAAACTCATTGAGTTAAACGCGCCTGAGATAATCATCCGCAATGAAAAACGCATGCTCCAGGAAGCAGTAGATGCGCTTCTTGACAACGGCAGGCACGGTCGGCCTGTAATGGGTGCAAATAATCGGCCGTTGAAATCCTTGGCAGATATGCTTAAAGGTAAACAGGGTAGGTTCAGACAGAATCTCCTGGGTAAACGCGTAGATTATTCTGGCCGTTCAGTAATCGTGGTAGGGCCGGAACTAAAACTGCATGAATGCGGGCTACCTAAGCAGATGGCCTTAGAATTATTTGAGCCATTTATTATCAAAAAGTTAAGAGAAAAAGGATTTGTGCATACCATAAAAGGCGCGCGCAGGATGGTAGAACATGGAAAAATTGAAGTCTGGGATATCCTTGATGAAGTAATTAAAGACCACCCCATCCTTCTGAACCGTGCCCCCACATTACATCGCTTAAGCATGCAGGCATTCCAGCCGGTTTTAATTGAAGGTAAATCTATAAAGATTCACCCCTTAGTCTGTACTGCTTTTAATGCTGATTTTGACGGTGACCAGATGGCAGTGCATGTGCCCCTGTCTTTAGAATCTCAAATTGAAGCAAAAATACTTATGCTTTCCGTAAATAATGTATTCTCACCCGCAGACGGAAGGCCCATCATAACCCCTACACAAGATATTATTTTAGGCGTTTCTTATCTTTCCAAGGAAAAACCCCAAGTAAAAGGCGAAAATAAAATATTTGCTAATGCCGACGAGGTTATTATTGCTTATGAAGACAAGGAAGTAGACCTGCACGCTAAGATAAAATTAAGAATAGAGGTGCTATTTGATTTAGATGAGAAAAAGGTCTTGCCCGGGAAGCAGCTTGTTACTACTACTGTAGGCAGGGTTATATTCAGTCAGATACTTCCCGAGGGCTTTGGCTTTATAAATAAAGAATTAAATAAAAGCAATGTGGGTAATATTGTAGCTGAATGCCATAAGCGTTTTGGACACACAAAGACCATTCAGCTGCTAGATGATATTAAAAGATTAGGGTTTGAATTCGCTACGCTCGGCGGTATCTCCATTGGTATAGACGACTTAAAAATACCTAAGGCAAAAGAAGAGGTTTTAAAAGAAGCTAAAGCCGAGGTCAGCAAGATTGGGGAGCAGTATCATAAAGGTATTATTACTGATAGGGAGCGATACAATAAAGTTATTGATGTCTGGACTCACGCTACCGATAAAGTTGCTGAATTCCTGTTTAAAGAACTGGAACCTTTTAATCCTATATTTATGATGGCTGACTCAGGTGCAAGAGGCTCGAGGTTACAGGTAAGGCAATTAGCAGGTATGCGCGGCCTAATGGCCAAGCCATCGGGCGAAATTATCGAAAACCCCATTACCGCCAATTTTAAAGAAGGCTTAACCGTTTTGGAGTACTTTATCTCCACCCACGGTGCACGTAAAGGCCTTGCCGATACCGCGCTTAAGACTGCAGATGCAGGATATCTTACGCGTAGGCTCGTGGATGTTGCTCAGGAGGTTATTGTTACTGACGAAGACTGCGGGACTTTGAACGGTATTACAGTATCCGCAATTATCGAGGGTGACGAAGAAATAGTAAGTTTAAATGACCGTATTGTCGGCAGGGTAGCGTTAGATAATATAGTAGATATTATTACTGATGCGGCTATCGTAGAAGCAGGTAGCGAGATTACCGATGAAAAGGCAGAAATGATTGAGGAGTTAGGTATTGAGAAGATACGCATACGCAGCGTCTTAACCTGTGAAGCCGGAAGAGGAGTTTGCAAAAAGTGTTACGGCCGTAATCTTGCCACAGGAAGATTGATTGAGTTAGGCGAAGCAGTAGGAATAATTGCTGCACAGAGTATCGGTGAACCGGGTACCCAGTTAACCATGAGAACGTTTCATATTGGCGGCACTGCCTCTAGGATTGTTGCGCAGTCATTTGTAAAATCGAAGAATAAGGGAATAGTCAGATATCATAATCTCAGGGTAGTCCTAAAGCATAAAGAATTTATTGCCTTAAATAGAAACGGTTCAATAAGTATAAACGATAAGCAGGGAAGAGAACTCGAGCGTTATGTTGTTCCGCAGGGCACTTTTATTAGTGTTGCGGCGGATGGCGAGGTAGGCAAAGATGTTGTTTTTATCCGTTGGGATCCTTATACCCAACCCATTCTCACCGAAGTTCCGGGGATAGTAAAATATGAGGATTTGCGCGAAGATGTTACGGTCAAAGAAGAGCTGAACCCCGTGACAAAATTGACCGAACGCGTGGTCGTGGAACATAAGCAGGAATATCACCCGCAAATAGTGATTCTGGATGAGAAAAAAGAGATTATGGGAATATATCCTATTCCTGCGGGAGCACATATATTAGTTAATGACGGCCAAAAGATATCTGGCGGTGACCTTTTGGCAAAGATACCGCGATTTTTTGTAAAAACAAGGGATATTACCGGCGGTCTTCCGCGCGTGGCGGAATTATTTGAAGCCAGGCGCCCCAAAGACCCGGCAATTATAAGCGAAATAGACGGTTTTGTAGAATTTGGCGAAGCCAAGAAGGGCCAGCGCGTAATTATTATAAAGTCTGCCACTGGCATGCAAAGAGAGTATACTATTCCTCACGGCAAACACCCTAATGTTTATAAGGGCGATAAGGTCATGGCAGGCCAGCAATTAACCGACGGGCCGGTGGTATTACAAGATATACTAAGGGTCTGCGGAGATAAGGTTTTACAGGAATATTTAGTAAACGAAGTCCAGGAGGTTTACAGGCTCCAAGGTGTGCACATAAACGATAAGCACATTGAATTGATTATCAGGCAGATGTTGAAGAAAGTCAGGGTTGAAGAACCGGGTGATACGGAATTTTTAGCTACTCAACAGGTGGATAAATGGAAGTTTCAAAAAGAGAATACACGCGTCATAAAGAAAGGCGGAAAACCCTCAGTAGCTACACCTTTGTTGTTAGGCATAACCAAAGCTTCTCTTACCACCGAAAGCTTTATTTCTGCGGCCAGTTTTCAGGAGACAACGCGGGTCCTTACTGAAGCTGCAGCCTCGGGAAAAGTGGATGAGCTGTTCGGATTAAAAGAAAATGTAATCGTAGGCCATCTTATCCCTGCAGGCACAGGTTTTTATGCTCATCGGAATATTGAAGTTGTAAAAACAAGCGGCGATGCAAGGAAAGCTTTGGCTGCTGAAAGTAAAGAAAAGTAAATGCCAACTATTACGCAATTAATCAGACTAGGGCGCATATCTAAAAAGAAAAAGACAAAGTCGGCGGCTTTAAAAGGGTGTCCGCAGAGAAGGGGCGTTTGTCTTCAGGTGCGTACCATGACACCCAAAAAGCCCAATTCTGCTTTACGCAAGATTGCCAGGGTAAGATTAACTACAGGGATAGAAGTTACAGCTTATATACCGGGGGAGGGCCATAATTTACAGGAACATTCCATCGTTTTAGTTAGGGGGGGGCGTGTAAAAGATTTGCCCGGAGTAAGATATCATATTGTAAGAGGTACGCTTGATACAGCCGGGGTCAACCAGCGTAAGAAATCCCGTTCTAAATACGGAGCTAAGAGGCCTAAATAATGCGAAGAAGAAAAGCTCAAGAAAGAGAAGTTTTGCCGGATCCAAAATTTAACAGTAAGATCGTAGCCAAATTTATTAATATGGTTACTCTTCAGGGTAAGAAATCTTTGGCCGAGAAGATGATCTACGGCGCTTTTGATATAATAAAAAACCAGCTCAACGAACCTGATGTATTGAAAGTTTTTAATAAGGCTATTGATAATGTGCGGCCGCGCTTAGAAGTGAAACCGAGACGCGTAGGAGGAGCGACTTATCAAGTACCGATTGAGGTAAAACAGGAACGCGGTACATCGATTGCCCTTCGCTGGATTAGAGATTTTGCTAAGGGGAAAAAGGGCAAATCGATGCAAGATAAGCTTGCTGAAGAGATTGCGGCTGCTTATAAAGGCGAAGGCGCAGCTATAAAGAAGAGAGACGATACGCATAAGATGGCTGAAGCAAATAAGGCATTTGCGCATTTTAGGTGGTAATGATAACAATGAGAGAAATATCATTAGAGAAAATCAGGAATATCGGCATAATCGCCCATATCGATGCGGGCAAGACCACAACTACCGAACGCATGCTTTATTATGCAGGTAAGACTTACAAGATTGGCGAGGTAGACGAAGGTACTGCTACGATGGACTGGATGATTCAAGAACAGGAAAGGGGCATTACTATAACTGCTGCCTGTATTACCTGTAGCTGGAATGATTTCCGGATTAATATCATAGATACGCCGGGCCACGTAGATTTTACCATAGAGGTAGAAAGGTCTTTAAAAGTTCTGGACGGGGCAGTTATTGTTTTTTGCGGCGTAGGAGGCGTTGAGCCGCAATCAGAAACAGTTTGGCGTCAAGCTGACCGTTATGGCGTGCCAAGACTAGCTTTTGTAAATAAGTTAGACAGGACAAGCAGTGATTTCTTCGATACAATTGCCCAGATTCATAAAAAATTAGGAGCAAATGCCGCAGCAATACAATTGCCTTTTATTCAAGAGGATAATATTAAAGGTATAATCGATTTAATAGAAAGACGGTTAATCTTATACAAAGATGATTTGGGGAAAGAATTTACTATTTCAGATGTTCCCGGTGATTTATTAGCTGAGGTTGATAAATATCGCAATGTGTTGCTGGAGAAACTGGCTGAAGTAGATGATAAGATAATGGATAATTTCGTGCACGGTAAAGCAATATCCGTGGCTGCAATAAAAGAAACAATAAGGAAAACAGTAATACAGAACAAGTTCGTCCCTGTTTTATGCGGCTCGTCCTTGCGCAATAAAGGCATACAGCTGCTTCTTGGTGCTGTCTGCGATTATCTGCCATCACCTGTTGACCTGCCTCCTATAAAAGGCATGAAACCGGAAACCGATGAATACGAAGAAATAAAGACTTCTGATGAGGCGCCTTTCTGCGCATTATGTTTTAAGGTGGTTGTAGACCCTTACGTAGGAAAGATTAATTATCTCAGGGTGTATTCCGGTACATTAGGCACAGGTTCACATGTCTATAATTCCTCGCGCAGAATTGATGAGCGGGTTACAAAATTATTAAAGATGCGCGCTAACCGCCAAGAGATTATTGATAGTATTTCTACGGGTGATATTGCTGCAGCCGTAGGCTTAAAAGATACTGTGACAGGCGATACGCTCTGCGATGAATCTAACCCTATTTTAATTGAAGCCATGCGTTTTCCTGAGCCGGTAATTCAACAGGCAATCGAACCAAAAACTAAACAGGACCAAGAAAAATTAGGTTTTGCTTTACATAAATTAGAAGAAGAGGACCCCTCTTTCCGCGTTAATTATAATCAGGAAACCGGCCAGACTATCATTTCAGGTATGGGTCAGTTGCATTTAGAGATAATTATAGACAGGATATTACGGGAATTCAATGTAGAGGCACAAGTCGGTATTCCGCAGGTTGCTTACCGGGAGACTATCACTAAAAAAGTTATCTCCACTGGTAAATTCATTCAGCAAACCGGCGGGCATGGCCAATACGGACATACGGTTATAGAAATGACTCCTCAGGAAAGTCCGGGAACTGGTGTAACTTTTGAAGATAAAATAAAAAGCGGCGCTATACCGCGCGAATTTATATCTTCAGTAAAAAAGGGGATTATGGGTGCAGCTAAAAGCGGGGCGTTAGCGGGTTATCCGGTTACAGATATAAAGGTCATATTAATAGACGGTTCTTTTCACGAAGTGGATTCTTCAGAGCTGGCTTTTCAGATGGCAGCAGCTATTGCTTTTAATGACGGCCTTAAAAAAGCAAACCCGATTTTATTGGAACCGATCATGGATATGGAGATTGTGGTGCCAGAGGAATATATGGGCCAGGTGATCGGAGATTTAAATTCCCGGCGGGCAAAGATAACTTCTTTAACGGTCAGGGCAAATGTGCGCGCAATCAGGACATACGTGCCTTTAGCAGAAATATTTAATTATGCTACAGTATCACGTTCTTTAACTCAAGGCCGCGCATCCTATACAATGGAGCCCTCGTTTTATGCTGAGGTGCCTTCACATATAGCAGAAAAGATTATCGCAGGTTTTACATCCTTAGGCTTAAGAAAAACTTTTTAAGTGAGGACATAAGTTATGGAGATTTATATTAAGGATAATGTAAACGCCCGCCATAAAACGTTGGTGAAACATAACTTATATGTCCGAACTTACCCCGCCTTTGGCGGGGTTAATTCGCCCCGCCAACGGCGGGGCTCATTAAAGGAGGTGTAGTAAAATGGCTAAAGAAAAATTTGTGAGGACAAAACCACACGTCAACATCGGGACTATCGGCCACATCGACCATGGTAAGACACTTTTAACCTCTGCTATTACGCATGTATTGTCAAAATTGGGAATGGCTCAGGTCCGGGAATATGCTGATATAGCTAAGGGTGGCACGGTAAGAGACGAGAGTAAAATATTGACTATTTCCGTAGCACACGTTGAGTACGAAACCGACAATCGCCACTATGCTCACATAGACTGCCCGGGGCACGCTGACTATATCAAGAATATGATCACCGGTGCTGCACAGATGGACGGTGCAATATTGGTAGTTTCTGCAGCAGATGGCCCGATGCCCCAGACTCGGGAGCATATACTTCTGGCAAAACAGGTAAACGTCCCAGCGATGGTAGTTTTCTTGAACAAAGTAGATGTAGTTCAAGATATGGAACTCCTGGATTTGGTAGAAATGGAAGTAAGAGAATTGCTCACCAAGTATGGTTTTCCTGGAGACAAGACCCCGGTTATAAGAGGAAGCGCACTAAAAGCAATACAGGCAGCAGGAGATCCTAACAGTCCAGATTGTAAGCCTATCTTGGACTTAATGAAAGCTGTGGATGAGTTTATACCCATTCCTGTAAGGGACTTAGATAAACCGCTCCTTATGGCCGTGGAAGATGTTTTTAGCATTGAAGGTAGAGGAACGGTCGGAACAGGAAGAATTGAACGAGGAAAAGTTAAAATAAACGAAGAAGTAGAACTGGTGGGTTTAAGGCCAGAGGTAAGAAAAACGGTAGTTACAGGTATAGAAATGTTCAGGAAACTTTTGGATGAAGGCCAGGCAGGCGATAACGTAGGATTGCTCTTACGCGGCGTAGAAAAGGATGATATTGAGCGCGGCATGGTTATAGCTGCACCCAAATCCATCACACCGCATACAAAGTTTAAAGCTCAAGTTTACATACTATCTAAGGAAGAAGGCGGAAGGCATACTCCGTTCTTTGCCGGTTATAGGCCGCAGTTCTATTTTCGTACCACTGATGTTACGGGAAGCGTAAAACTTCCCCAGGGCGTAGAAATGGTTATGCCCGGAGATAACGTAGAATTTGAAATAGAATTAATTACGCCCATCGCCATGGAAAAGGAATCGCGTTTTGCTATCCGCGAAGGCGGACGTACTGTAGGCGCAGGCGTTGTGACAGAAATAATAGCTTAAGTTTAACTGTTATATTGCTATACTGTTATACTGTTGAATATTTTGAGGATGGACAGTATGACAATAGTGCAGTATGACAATAGAGCAATATGGAAAAACAAAAGATTCGCATAAAGCTTAAAGCTTACGACCATCGTCTCTTGGATCAGGCGGTAGAAGAAATTGTGGAGACCGTAAAGAACACAGGTGCAAAAGTTTCCGGGCCTGTGCCGTTGCCTACAAAAAGGGAGATTTATACGGTATTGCGTTCTCCGGTAATCGACAAGAAATCGCGCGAACAATTTGAGTTAGCCACACACAAGCGCCTTATCGATATATTCGAGCCCACATCTAAGACGATTGACTCGTTAAGGAAATTAAATCTGCCTGCAGGCGTAGATGTGGAAATAAAATAAATGCAAAATGTAAAATTAAAAGTTAAAAAATTGTAATTCAAAACTCAAAATTTTAATTTTGAATTATTATTTTACATTTTACATTTTTAATTTTGAATTTAAAATGTCTGGCATATTAGGGAAAAAATTAGGCATGACGCAAGTCTTTGCCGGAGACAATAAGGGATTCGTCCCGGTTACAGCTATTGAGGCAGGGCCGTGTCCTATTTTAGCTGTAAAAGATAAGCATATTCAGCTGGGATTTGATTCTGTCCGTGAAAATCGCCTCAAAAAGCCGATCGCAAAATATTTTGCTAAACTAAATATCGCCCCTAAGAAAATAATCAAAGAAGTTTTAAAAGAAACTGGCAAAGATTATAAGGTTGGCGAAGAAGTGAAAGTGGACTTATTTAAAACAGGTGATTTTGTAGATATAACCGGTACTTCCTTAGGCAAAGGTTTTCAGGGAGGAATGAAGCGCTGGAATTGGAAGGGCGGCCCTCAGACCCATGGATCTACCAGTCACCGTCGGGTAGGCTCAATCGGATCGAGTACTACCCCGGGCCGTGTTTTTAAGGGACGTCATATGCCTGGTCACATGGGAGCTTGCAGGGTAACAGTACAAAATCTGGAAGTAGTAAAAGTAGATGCGCAAAACAATCTGTTACTGGTAAAGGGCGCTGTCCCGGGACACAGGAATAATTATTTGATAATTAAGAAGGCCAAGAAAAAGAAGTAAGATGGGAGCAATAACCTTACCTATATATAATACAGAGGGCAAAGAAACGGATTCCCTTAAGCTTGACCAGGATATTTTTGACGGTATAGTCAATGCCGATGCTATACAGCAGGTAGTGCTAGCTTATAGGGCAGGCCAGAGAAAAGGATTGGCATCAACAAAGACTATGGGAGAAGTCTCCGGAGGAGGCCGTAAACCTTGGAGGCAAAAAGGAACCGGACGCGCCAGGGTCGGCTCTATACGTTCGCCCTTATGGCGGCACGGTGGCGTTATATTTGGGCCTCATCCCAGAGATTTCTCTTACACGATACCCGTAAAAATTAAGAATCTGGCATTAAAATCCAGCCTGAACGCTAAAATAAACGAAAATAATTTTATCGTACTCGATAACTTCAAAATAGAGCAGCCGAAAACAAAGGAAGCTGTTAAAATATTATCTAATTTAAAAATTGGTCGGCTAAAAGACAAAAAGAACTCTAAAACGAAAACTATAAAAGCGCTGTTGTTATCAGATAAATTAGATAAGAATCTAAGGCTGGCTTTGCGTAATATAGATTTTTTAACTATTAACCGGGCACAAGATACTAATGCATACGAGGTCTTAGCAGCAAATAAATTAATTGTTACCAGAGACGGTTTGCGTGAATTAACTAATAGGCTTAAAAAATGACTCTACTTTCTCACGATATAATCAAAGCATTGCTAAGAACGGAAAAATCAACTTTATATGAGCCAAAGGCTAAGTATCTTTTTCTGGTAGATAAAACAGCTAATAAAATTCAAATAAAACGCGCGGTAGAGGAGATATATAAAGTAAAGGTTAAGGCAGTGAATACGCTCGTATCTTGCGGAAAATTAAAAAAGGTAAGATATCAGCTCGGAAGGACACCTGATTCTAAAAAAGCGATAGTTACCGTAAAGGAAGGACAAAAGATAGCAACAACCTAAATTTTAAAAATATGGGCATAAGAAAATTTAAACCTACAACCCCTTCAAGACGCTGGATGAGCGGGAATGATTTTTCAGAGATTACCAAAAGTAAACCTGAAAAGTCATTAACCCTTCCGCTTAAGAGAACCGGCGGCAGGAACGTTTATGGCCGTATAACCGTAAGGCACAGGGGAGGCGGGCATAAAAGGCTGTTGCGTATTATCGATTTTAAGAGGGCTTTATTTGATGTACCCGCAAAAGTAATTGCCATTGAATATGACCCGAACCGGACAGCAAGGCTTGCCTTAGTAGAATATCCTAATAAACAAAGAAGGTATATCATATGCCCTGAAGGGTTAAAGGTAGGTAGTGAAATTATTTCATCTAATGAAAAGAATGCCGAAATAAAAACCGGCAATACCCTTCTTTTAAGATACATTCCTTCGGGAACCATGATTCATAACATTGAATTAATGAAAGGTATGGGGGGCCAGATCGTAAGAAGTGCAGGTAGCACTGCGCAGATTACGGCAAAAGAAGATGCATCCGCCCATATAAGGCTTCCTTCCGGAGAGATAAGGCGTATAAGCTTAGATTGTCACGCCACCATAGGCCAGGTTAGTAATATAGAGCATGA
>Ga0180732_1000471_pt1 | contig 34823 bp, 22 predicted proteins | sample KR11_01MetaG_FD_148674 | JGI IMG/M metagenome (GOLD analysis project Ga0180732, IMG submission 148674) | Groundwater microbial communities from the Olkiluoto Island deep subsurface site, Finland - KR11_0.1 MetaG | ecosystem: Environmental > Aquatic > Deep subsurface > Groundwater | place...
TGTATCTGATTGTGTATGTTCCAGATGCGGATGTATTGATTGGAAGTCCCGTTGTGACAATGTTTGAAGTTATGTTTCCGTCTTCTAGGTCTGCAGCAGTAGCTCCCGCGTCTGTGTATGCGTCGCCCTTTGTGATTGTTATTGACGCATTCCCCGTGAGAGTGATGACTGGACGAGTATTTTGTACTGATGGTGTACTACCACCCCCGCCTCCACCACCGCCAAATCCGGGTGTATATTTTGGTAAAATTTGTATCGGCTCTTGGGTTATACTTTCAATAATATTATTCTGTGTATTTAATTGTCGTTTATCTTCATCAATTTGTTCAGAAAAAATTGACAATGCCACATTTTCATTATTAAATTCTTCTTCATTTTCGGCATTCCCTTGTTGATTGTTTTGATTTCGCTCCACATCATCATTCTCTACCTGGACTAAAGGAGAAATTTCCTCGTTTATGATATCTTCGGGTTTTTCTGTGTCCACCCCGCGTAGATTTATATTTCGGACACCTGCAGTTTGATATAAAATTGATGAACTAAATATATCAGACGCAGTAATGGTAGCCCCTATAAGAACAAATAAAAATCCAGCAAGTATTATAAATAACCTTTTTAGATTTTTTTTATGGTTTAAATTACCAAAAAAACTATTTATTTTTGAATAGGCTTGTTTTAGAAACTTACCCATAACATTCTCATTTTACCCCTCTACAGTGTTTTATAAAACTACTGAAAGGTGGATAGAGGGTGGATAGAGGGTGGATAGTGAAATCTCTTATAAAATACACAAATTTTGATAAATAATTTCCTCGTATTTTACCCTTTTTATTGAGAAACGCGGTCTTTCAATTTTATTGGTTTAAATAGTTTGCTAAGAGTATAAGAAACAAACTAAAAATTATTATTCCAATAAATCCAAATAAAAATTTAAAAAAAGTTTTGTTAAATAATTTTTTCATCCCGTTAGAAGCAGGTCCCGTTACAAGTTCTACATTCATTTAGATGTGGAAAATATAAGTTATTGCTTGTGTTAATTATATTTATAACATTGTGCTCCCTTTTTTTAAAACTTGTAACGGGACAGGTCGCGGTCAACCGCACCCTGCTATATTAAATTTGTAATTTGAAATACTACTTTACTTATTCTTTTTGAAACCCGTTTTTAAACTGTGACCGCGGCTTCTAATGGGGCTCACAAGTATTATGGATTAAAATCTGGCACTACCCTTGAAACCCTCCCCCGGAGGTTTTCAAGTCATTTTTGCTCAAACTCAATTAAAACTTGTTTTAACTCCTCAACTTTTGGATTATTTTTTATCCCCTCTTTTATTATATCAATCGCCTTGTTCTTATTATTTAAAACTTCTATATAAAAATTAGCCATTGCCACATAAGAATAGGTTTCTGTTGGCTCTACTTCAATCGCTTTCAAAAAATTACTTTCAGCTTTTTTTGAATCTTTTAAGTAATATCCGTATAGATTTGCTAAGTTCAAAAATGAAAGTGAAAATCTTGGTCTTAAAATACCTGCATATTCCCATGCCTGTTTTGCGCCCTCATGGTCCCCCGCCATTTTTCTGTGGGAACCAAGATTTATCCACAAATCAAAGTTTTTACTATCAGCTTTGAGTAGTCCAGAAAGAGAAATTATATTTCCTTTTATGTTCTTCGTGGTTCCATTAGGAATTTTTCTATTTAAATCAGGGATTGGCGTACTTGCGACAAGTTCTTTGTCTACCCCGACATATTCATACGACTGCCCTTCTTTTAGAATAATCTCACCTATTTTTTTATCTTGTTCTAATTCTTCTGTCGTAGTAGTTTCTTGATTGTTTTTTAAAATATCTATTGGTATCTCTTCTTTTGAGATACCCACCTTATAAATATTAAAATACAAATAATAACCGCTGGTTAGAATTATCAAAATTAAAATGAAAATATATATTAATTTCTTCCTAAAATTTTTTGGAGAATTTGGTGAATTTTCTTGTTCCATAAAATAATTATTTTTAAAAATGTAAATATCCTCGGAGCTAAATTTATCTCGTGAAATATGATGTTAAAAAGCACCATAAAACATTCACCCCGTGAAATATTTTGATTTATCAAAATAAAATTCTAAAGAATTTTTATTTCACAGGGTAAAGGTTTTTATTTCACGGTGCAAGAAAAACATTGTGGATGAAAATTGTCGCTTAAGACAATTCTCATTTATATTTATAACATTTAAAAATAACTTCCGCAATTTGTGTTTTGTGATTGCTTTTTCTTTTTTGTTGCTATTCTAATGTTCTTAAGAACATTAGAATAGCAAACAGTGATTTCTGCAATCTGCGACATTTCTTTTTGTTTTGTTGTGTCTCCCAAACCCCACTTGTCCCGACTTGGTGGCTCCGCCACCAAGTCGGGACAAATGAAATTGAATTTCAAATTTTAAAATATACGCAAAAAAACACAACCGTTTTAAGCGATTATGTTTTTTTGACTTTCAATTTTTTAGAAAAAAATTATTGTCCTTGCATTACTTTTAGTTCTTCCAACATCTTCTGAAGTTGAGCTTGCAAAGAATCTAACTGCGCTTTTACTTCTGCTTCTGTTATCCCCGTTGCCGGAGTTGCTGGAGTTGCGGGAGTTGCGGGAGTTGCTGGGGTAGAACCCATTAGTTCATTTAATTTAGCTCTTGTCTTAGGACCGACAAGCCCGTATCCGGGATCTCCGGGGTTTGCAATTCCGTATTTCTCTTGGAATTTTTGGACAGCTTTTATTGTGAGTGAACCAAAGTATTCGGTTTCATTTCCAGGAGAACCCGCTCCTGTTTGAGATATTGTAGTATCTGGGTCGGAGTTTAGTATTAACTGGAGTTGTCTGACATTTGAATTTGTCATTCCAAATGTTATTGAACTTGTGAATACTGCTCCTGCTGTCGGGGTTGCGGGAGTTGCGGGAGTTGTGGGAGTTGTGGGAGTTGTGGGAGCAGAACCCATTAGTTCATTTAATTTAGCTCTTGTCTTAGGACCAACAAATCCGTATCCGGGATCTCCGGGGTTTGCAATTCCGTATTTCTCTTGGAATTTCTGGACAGCTTTTATTGTGAGTGAACCAAAGTATTCGGTCTCGTTTCCAGGAGAACCTGCACCCGTCTGAGATATTAAAGTGTCTGGATCAGAGTTCAATATTAACTGGAGTTGTCTGACATTTGAATTTGTCATTCCAAGCGTCATTGAACTTGTGAATACTGCTCCTGCTGTCGGAGTTGCGGGAGTTGCTGGGGTTGCGGGAGTTGCTGGAGTTGCTGGAGTTGCTGGAGGCACATAGGTATAAGAACCTCCGCCTCCGCCGCCACCTCCGCCTCCTCCTCCACCTCCGCCGCCGCCACTAGTACAAGTACCAGATGATGCAACTGTGATTGTTGTTGTCGCGGTTGCTCCTCCTTGCGGATTTTCTATTTTGAATATACTGCTTGAGGCGCCGCATTCAGAGGTTGCAAGCCGTATAGAACCAATTTCAGATATGGACACATTTCTTTTATTTGAGGATGTAATTTGTATATATTGCCCTTCGCTTAAAGATACATCAAATGAATTATCTCCATCTATATACAACACCTCCGAATTTGAAACATTTCCACTAACGGTAACACTTTCTGTTCCTACGGTAAGAATTACATCAGGATGGATAACCGTATTATTCGCGGCAAATACAAAGATTGGCAGAAACAACAGGAGTGAAAATGTGATTAAATATTTTTTCATTTTTAACTTTTTCTAAATTAACCTAATAATGAAACTAAATCATCATTATCTTTTCGACTTTCAATAAGGAAAGATAATGGGTTAATTTAGATTTATTCAACGCAGATATAGTTGAATATCTTAGCATTGGCCCCCCATGCATAAACTGGAGTTAAAGTTAGGGCAGTTGTTGATGTGGTAATAGCTGTAGTGGTTGCATTGGTTGCTGTGGTAGCGTCACCCGCTGAAACAACACAGACTGGTGCTACTGTATAAGCCACATTAAAGGTAACCACAACTGCCGCTGTATCGTTAGCTGTCGTAACCCTAGCCTGACCTCTCATGTCAGTACATTTTGCTGCCGTACCAGCGCCGTTCGTACAAGTAATGCCAGTTCCACCGGCGGCTGTCACCACTGGAGCAGTAGTCTGCGAAGAGGTAAGTTTTGACCCCAAAGCTGCACCCGCGATAGTTACTTTTCCTCCTAATGAGATCATGCCATCTGTTATGTTATCAATCGTTTCTCCGTTTAAAAGTGTAATGGATGTAGTGGTTGCCCCACCCAAAAGTGTGGCAAGCCCTGTAATAGTTGTTGCTGGAGTAATTGTAAGAGATTGCGCTCCAGTGGATGTCTTGAATACCATTAAGTCGCCAGCAGAATCTATAATAGACAATGCGTCAGCCAAGTTGGTGGGAATAGTTAATATATTCACACCCGTAACTCCATCTAAAGTAATTGTATTGCCTGTGAAGTTGTCCGAAAATGTTGACGCCCATCGAGTGCCTGTGACTCCCAAACTATCGGTTGAGTCCGTATCTGAAACAAGATTAGACCCAGAAGTTATCCCGCCTGTAGTGGTTAACAAGCCCGTAATTGTGGTTGCTGGAGTAATCGTGACAGCACCTGTTGAAACGGAACCAATACCAATTGTTCCAGAACCTAAAGCGTTAATTGTCAGGTTGGTATTTCCACTAGTGTCAGTGACAACCAATGCAACTGTTCCATTCAGCGCTGCGCCTGTGACTTTAAAACCTGCTGTTTGTGAACCAGTTGAAGAATCAACTGAGAACGCTGGGGTTGTGGCGCCGAGACGTCCGACAGCTAGAGAAGAAGCGCCAGCTGATGTAACGGTAAAAGCACTTGATACAGCTGTTATAGCCGGGCTGAATGTTCCACTCACTGTAAGATCGCCTGGGAAAGTAGTTGTAATTCCTGATTTACCAATAGTAATAGAAGTAGCAGTAGTAGTGCCTATATTAAGCGCGCCGCCAGTAGCCACATCCAATCCATAAGCTGCGGGCACTGTTATATTTTTGCTGGAAGTTATTCCCGCTGAGGCAGTTAATGCTCCAGTAATCGTCGTTGCTGGAGTAATTGTAAGTAGCTGTGCTCCAGTGGATGTCTTGAATACCATTAAGTCGCCAGCAGAATCTATAATAGAAAGAGCGTCAGCCAAGTTGGTGGGAATAGTTAATATATTTACACCCGTAGCTCCATCTAAAGTAATTGTATTGCCTGTGAAGTTGTCCGAAAATGTTGACGCCCATCGAGTGCCTGTGACTCCCAAACTATCGGTTGAGTCCGTATCTGAAACAAAATTAGCTCCAGAAGTTATCCCGCCTGTAGTGGTTAACAAGCCCGTAATTGTGGTTGCGCCTGTTAGCGTACTTGCGCCAGTAACCGTGAGTGTTCCACCAGTGCTTATATTTGTGCTTATTGTTGTTGCGGCGTTAACCCCGACAAAAACAAAAAAGAAAGATAAAACAACTGACAAAACTATTGAAAGCGTTCTATCTTTTTTAAAAATATTTTTCATATATTTTTTGAACATTCTGTCATAATTTTAAGACAGAAATGTTTATATTAACCCTGTGAAATAAAAATCTCTACCTTGTGGAATATTTTGATTTATCAAAATAAAATTCTAAAGAATTTTTATTCCACGGGGTGAAGATTTTATGATGCTAAAGCATCATATTTCACGGGGTAAACTATTAATAAAATTAGTAATAAAAGAAGTCCGAACCTAATGCGGATGAAAACCCGGCACTAATCTTAAAAAGCTCGAAAATTATGGATAAAAACCAAACACCTTTCTTAAAAAGCTCGTTGGGAGCTTTTTAAGTCAGAGCTTTTTAAGTATTATTCGAAACTATACATAATTATAACTCTTATAAAAAATAAAATATTGAAGTGGTGTGGATAACCCCGTTAGAAGTTCATTAAGATTAAATATTTATTTAGGATATTGTGAGAGAACCCGCCTAACGGCTTTGTTTAATTATTAAATTTATACTATTTACCAAACTTCTAACGGGGCAGGCTCCATTAAAATTCATTAAGATTAAATATTTATTTAGGATATTGTGAGAGAACCCGCCTAACGGCTTTGTTTAATTATTAAATTTATACTATTTACCAAACTTCTAACGGGGCAGGCCCCATTAAAATTCATTAAGATTAAATATTTATTTAGGATATTGTGAGAGAACCCGCCTAACGGCTTTGTTTAATTATTAAATTTATACTATTTACCAAACTTCTAACGGGGCAGGCCCCTAATTTGTAAAATATGCTTTACAATTGTTTTCAATCAGATTTTTATATTTTCTTCCAATCATTCTCATTAAAACACGGGGAATAGATTTACAAATTTCGTGAATTGTAAAACTAAAATAAAGCTTATTTTAGTGTGGGGGCAGGCCCTTTACCAAAAATCAAACAACTTGTTTTTTTTGTTTTACCGCTATTCTAATGTTCTTAAGAACATTAGAATAGCAAATAGTGATTTCTGCAATTTGCGACATTTCTTTTTGTTTTGTTGTGTCTCCTAAACCCCACTTGTCCCGACTTGGTGGCGGAGCCACCAAGTCGGGACAAGTGAGATTGAATTTCAAATTTTAAAATATATACAAAAAACACAGCCCCGCCCTTTATGATTTTATGATTTAGTGATTTAGTGATTTTACTTGTCCCGTAGTAAGCTTTGCTTTACTACTGGGATGATTTAGTGATTTTTAAAATACAAAACATTATGGATTCAAATGCTCATTATAGAGCATTTGAATTTAGTGATTTAGTGATTTTACTTGTCCCGTAGTAAGCTTTGCTTTACTACTGGGATGATTTAGTGATTTTTAAAATACAAAACATTATGGATTCAAATGCTCATTATAGAGCATTTGAATTTAGTGATTTAGTGATTTTTAAAATACAAAACATTATGGATTCAAATGCTCATTATAGAGCATTTGAATTTAGTGTTTTTATATTTTTATGTTTTTATGTTTTTATGTTTTTATGTTTTTTTCTCGCCTATACGAGATATTATACAAAAACAAAACCCCCTCGCATTTCTGCGAGGGGGTTTTGACTAGTATTCGTTTGGTTAAACGAAATGACCTACTAGATTTTTAAATTTTATTAATTTGCTCTTGTGAATACCTGAACTGGGAAGTTGCTTCCTACTGATGGGAAGCCCGGCAAACCATATCCGTTTGTCCAGTCAAGTTTTGCTTCATCAGCCGCTGTTGCTGTAACAGTTGTTGTTGATGAAGGAGACCAAATTATGTTGTTTGTTGTTGAAGCTGTTGATAGGTTCAACTCTCCTGCTGAAGTTCCATATACACCCATCAAGTAAGCTAATGATGGATATGCTTGGTCTGCAAGAAGTGCTAAGTTCAATGTTTCAGATACGCTTGCCGTATCTACCGCTGTGTCAGCTCTCAAAACGAATGTCTTTGAGTTTCCAGCTGAAACCAACTTAGCCGCTGAAGTCGCGTCAAATACAATTTCAACTGCGTCAAATGTAACTCCTACCGTTTCAACATCCACACCATTTACAGCTGTTGCGTTTGCCGCAACACCATCACCATAAAGTGTGAATCCTGTTACTGCTCCGCCAGTTGTAGCAAGAGAGAATGAGAACTTCTTGAACGCTATATCTCTTGTTCCTGGGTTTGTCACCTTGAACTTGTAGAGGTCTGCGCCTGCCGCAAGAGCTCCACCGCTACTCAATATTTCTATTGAAGGAACGCTACTGAAGACCCTCACGCCATTTGTCGTTACATCAGATGTCGTACCGCTTGAAATTGTAGCACCTGAAGCTACTCCTGTAGCATAGTTACCATTTAGGCCAACATTGTTGCCGTCATATGTAATGCCCAAGAATGCTCCATAACCGCCGTTTCCAGGTGTACTTGTTGTGTTTGTATTAGCGTCATGCGTAATCAAACTTCCTTTTACAACAATTACTCTAACTTCACCCTTCTTAATTGTGACGGTGGATGTCAGCGTTGATGTAGCGTTGTCTGCGTTAGCAAGACCAAATTGCGCTATACCAACTTGAGAACTACCACTCCACAATGTCATTTGCTGACCAACTAGATCAGATGGTGAGTTAGATGCTGTATTACCTAACTGTAATGCAATTTGTCTTAGAACAATGTCTTCTGTCAAGCCGGCCGTAAATCTAAATGCTGCCAAAGGAACATCTATTGTTCCCGCTTGAACAGCTTTGTAGTTATAAGCGCTTGAAGTATCAGCCACAACTGTGTATGAACCGCTTGTTGCCGATGTCATTGTTATACCTGTTAAGTTTGCAGTCATTGTTTCTACAATTGTCTGACCGCTTGTTAAACCTGTAGCGCCTGTAAATGTTGCTGCATTGTTAGTCAAGCCCCAGATAAATGTTCCTGAAGCTGATGTTGAAACATTGCACTTTAATGAAAGCGTCTTTGAAGTTCCTTTAGGAATTGTAAGACCTGTTCCATCAAATGTGAATGTTTGGTCAGCGTTGTCCGCTGTTGGGTTCTTTGCGTTTGAGCCCGTTGTTAATGTTTTTGAACCATCATACAACTGACAGTTTGTTAGGTGTGAACCTGCAGCTGTTCCATCAGCAAACAAAGCGATGAATGAAGTTAATCTTATGTCCTCGCCTGATTGTGAACCATCAAGAATATATCTTGCAAACTCAAATCCTTGCTGGCCCGCGATTACTTGCTGAGCAACTGGTTGAGTTGCTTGGCTCATAGCCAACGCTCCTGCCTTAACTGTCATTGTCAAGCCAGAGACAGCTGAAGCTGGACTTGGTGTAAGTGAATTTCCAGTTGTTTGACCCGTTACTGTCGTCCAATTGCTTGAAGGTGTTGTAGAAGCCGCTACTGTATCATTACTTTCGAACGCAGTTCCCAACTTACCTTTCAAAACAATATTCGTTACTCCAACTGGAAATGTAACTGTGTCTGTGAATGTGATTGTTCCATGCGCTGAGTCGGTTGCTGTGCTTACGCCATCAACTGGACCTGCCAAAACGGCGCCATTTTTATCTACCATTGAGATGCTTGTGATATTTTCCGCCTCATCTCCTGTTGCCAAGACATTGAATACCATAGAAGCAACTGAGATTGTTTCTCCTTTTACATCAATGATGAAACCTGCGAGTGGCTGATTTGCCAAGTTTACAGCAATATTCTGCGCCGCAACCGTAGTATCCGAGCTAACAGTTATAGTACCTGATGATACTGTAACTTGAGCCGCGTCATACCATGGGTCTTCTACTGAAGAAAATGCCGCCGTGTCATCTGTAGGGTCGGAAGTTCCTGTTTGTGGAGGAATTATTCCATATCCATACAATTTGCCCATAACATTAACATCTGTTCTCTTTGCGAGGTCAAAGTCAATCGTTCTTCCAGAACCGCCGATTATGTCTCCCTTTATAGACATCTCCTTTGAAAATCCTTTATCTATTTCAATTCCTGAACCAAATGTTGATGTGTAGTATTTGCCATCCGAGCTTACAACTACATCATAAGCTGTTCCATCAACGAATGTTTTTAGATTTGCAAGGTCGGTTTTTGAAGCTGAGCCCGTTTGATTCCATCTTATAGAATTCAACATTATTTTTTCTGCTGAGCCAGCTGTGACTCTAACAGATGAGAATGTATAACCGGTTGTGCCAACTTCTTTTGTTTGGCTCGCGCCCGGGTCAACACTTCCTCTCTGCATTATTACAGAACCAATTGACAGTGTTGCGTTGATTGTGTGAAAGGCGCCTGTTATTGGGAATGTGCCGTTTACTGTTGCTGAAGTATTAACCGCAACAACATTAAACCCTGCAACTTGGCCGGCCCTGGTATCGTTGTTTGATGCCATATTACCGCCAATTGTCATTGTTCTTGATTGACCTGCCTTAACTACAAAGTCCTCAGACAGCGTTGCCTGATGATTTGAGTTTAGTGTCTTTGCAATACCAACTTGTGTTCCATTTTCATCAAGTAGGACTACTCCCGCAAAGTTTGCGTCTGCTGAAAGACCTACTCTCTCAACTACAACGCTATCAACTGTAACATCTCCATCAGCGCTTGCTGTCAAGGTTATCTTTGTGAAAGGTAATCTTGCCGCGCTTTCAGGCGCGAGAGATGCCGCTGGTTGAACCGGACTTGATACTGTGAGGCCCGTTCCTACTGCTGGAGGTGTTGTTGGGTCTGTCGGTGTCGTAGGTGTTGTCGCTATCAGCGCTGAATATTTGGCCTTTGAAATTGGGCCAAAATAACCAACTGCTGGAGAAACCCCATTAGCCGTCTGCCATGCTGAAACAGCCGCTTTCGTTATAGGACCAAAGTATCCCTTAGCTCCTGTGAAAGTGAAGTGTCCTGTGCCTTGCAGGTATGTCTGAAGGCAGATTACATCATCACCTTTTGAACCAACGGTTAGATCCTTTGTGAAAGCGCATGCTGTTGCTGGGGTCCCGCCTTGCATTGCTGTCAATTGCGCCTGTAAAGCAGTAATCGTCGCAAGCAAACTTTGAATCTGTGCTGTAAGTTCTTCAATCGTTTGTGCCTGTACTGGAGTTGCAACTGCAACCATACCGAGCATAAACATACCTGAAGCTAAACCTACAAATCCTGCTGTTGCTTTCGCAAAACTAGAATTTTTGAATTTACTCATAATAAAATAAAATGCGTAACAATTTTTGTGAATAACATAAAAATTGTTAACACAAGTAAATTGTTTTCGACTTATAAACTAATAATTACTAATAATTTTTTTACTGATAATTTCAACAAAAGTTTTTTAAAAAACAAAAGTTGAAATAATCTACGACAACCGATTGAAATCCATCGACATGATTTTCAAAACGGTTTCGTTTTTCTTTATAACTAATCGACTAATAATAAACTAAAAACAGATCAGTTAAAACTTCTAACACCCACTAAGGTTAAGTGGGTAATTTTTTGTTTTCAAAGGTCTGTCTTAATCCCCTTGTGGGGCACTGGATTTGTTCTCCAGAGAATCATCAAATTTCATTAATACGACAAACGAAAGCTTGGTGACTCTCATAAAAACAACTCACCATCTTTTCTCGCTAATTTACATTATTTATCCCTAAGGAACATTATAATATTTGGCGGGATTAACAGCAAAAATCTTTGTGGATAACTCTTAAAAAATTAAAAATGCAAAAATCAAAATGAAAAATGACAATTTAAAATCAAAAAATTAAACAACAAAATTAAAGCTGATTAAAGCCACAAAAACACTAAAAAGGCATGTTCATATAGTCTCATTTTTCGTTAAAAAAGTCAATAAATTCAAAAGCCCTGAATGGGCTTTTGAATCCACCCCGTCAGAAACCGCGAGTGCAAGCACCCTGTTTCTAACGGGGCAAGTAATATTTTTTCTTATAACAAAACACCAAATTCTCTTACTTAAAAACCTCTGACTTCAAAAGCTCTAACTTTAAAATCTCTGAATGAGATTTTAAAGAATCGTGTAAGCTTTAATCCTCTTTTGAGCTTTTGAAGAAAAGTGCTAGGTTTTAAATCATAATCTTGAGGTTTTTAAGAGTAGTGTTAGGTTTTTGATTCATATTTCTGAGATTTTAAAGAGTAGTGCCAGATTTTCATCCTTATATAAGACAATATTTACTCCATCTTCTTGTTCCTTCTCTTTTTATAATATTTTCAATAACCATTGAATTTAATTCCCTTTGTATTGTTTTCTCACTGCAATTTTTTATTAATTTTGTAACATCTTTTATCATTATAAATTTACTATTTTTCATCAAATTTATAATTAATACCCTTCTTTTCTCTTTTGCTTCCTGTTGTTTTTGACCAATTCTTCTTGATATACCCTTATTTTGAGCGGTCTTTTCTATTTTAAAGGACATACCGAGTTTATTGCTTCTGTGGGACATTAAACCGACTTGTTTATTTTCTTTTGATATTTCTAAATTCAAACGCCCTAAATGGGCGTTTGAATCCTCTGTGAGTTTTTTGTCGGTTCCAAAAAATTTATCATGAAAAACAACTTCAGATATACCCGTTTTGTTATTATTAAATGTATTACTAGCAAGATTCCTTATCTCATTTTCAAGGATGGAATAATTCATCTCGGATATTAATCTTGTATCTCTGGCAACATTCAACAGAGATAAAATATTTGATATAGATAAATCTAAATTAAAGACAAATCTTACATTCGTAGAATCAAAATTTTGTCTTATATAATTTATATCGGATAAAAGACAAATAGACCTCTCCCTCAGGGTGTGTTTCAGCGGGTCGTTTGTTGGAAATAAATTTGTAACTAAGTAGATAGCGGTAACAATCTTTTCTGCCTTTTTTAGCATAAAGGTTAAATAATCACTTTGTTCAAAGACATTAATGTTTTCAATGTCTTTTATCTCTTTGTCCTTTTCCATTTTATTGTCTTTTAAGAATTATGTCCTTTATTATATATCGGACATCTTAATTTGTAAAGGACTAATTTAAAACTTAAATTCCAAATCACAAGCACCAAATTCTAAATAAATTCTAAACACTAAATATTAAAATCCTTTTTCAAAAATATTTTTTTGAATTTTGGTTATTAGAGTTTTGATATTGTTTGTCTCCCTTCGGGAGATCTCCCGTAGGGATAATAATTTGGAATTTGCCTGCCCCCACACCAAAAATTTTGGTGTGGGGACCTGCCCCGTAGCCAGAGCGTAGCTCTGTGGTACTGGGGTAATTTGGTAAGATTATTTAGAATCCTTATTAAGATTCGGTATTTAAAAATACTCTTTTGCACTTTTAAATTTCCCATTTTCTATTATTAAAGATGTTTTTATTATGTTAAAATGTTTAAGTAAAAAACTATTATGGATTCAAATGCTCAAAATAGGATTAAAATCTGGCACGATTCTTTTAAACCTCATTCGGAGGTTTAAAAGTCAGAGCATTTGAATTTAATGATTTTATTATGGCAAGAAAAAAAAATATTAAAAAACAAAATAGACCTAAAAAATTAAATATCTTTAAACATGTTGAGAAAGAAACTGCAAATACGGTATGGGCAATATTGTTTTTTGTACTCTCAGTAATTTTTGTTTTGTCCGCCGTAGACGGCGCTGGAACCGCTGGAAAATATATTTTTAGTTTTTTTAACTATTTATTTGGAATTGGTTATTTACTTATACCTTTTGTTTTATTTGTATTGGGAATTTCATTTATAAAACCTATCAGGTCAGAATTAAAAATTTTAAAAATAATAAGCGCGATTGTTTTATTTATGTCCGCGCTTGGGTTAGCCGATTTAATCTCAAAACAAAAGGGTGGTGTAATTGGAAATTTAATTTCAATGCCTTTGTTAAAATTTTTTGATTTTTATGCAAGTATAATTCTTCTAATCGCATTTTTTATAATATCTTTGATATTTATATTTGAAACTAAAATAACCTTGGACTCAATCTTATTCTGGAGAAGATGGAAAAGGGACGATGTTAATATAGAAGAATACGAAGACACCGAAATTGAAGAAATCCCAGAAGGCATTGAGACAGGAGAGCCAAGCGAGAATAAATTTATGTTGGGAGGAATTCTTGGAAAAAAGAGTGTAAAAAGAGATGAAGATGAAGAAGAAATACAGCTATATCCAAGTATTTCTTCCTACAGAGAATATATCCCTCCTCCTCTTTCACTACTACAAAGAGATAAAGGGAAACCTGAAGTTGGAGATATAAAAGCAAATTCAAATATAATAAAAAGGACTCTTCAAAATTTTGGAATAAGTGTAGAGATGGATGAAATTTCTATCGGACCTACTGTAACAAGATATTCTCTAAAACCAGCAGAGGGGGTCCGTTTATCAAAAATACTTGGGCTACAAAATAATCTTGAGTTAGCTCTTGCCGCTCATCCTGTAAGAATTGAGGCGCCAATCCCCGGAAAATCACTTGTAGGAATTGAGGTGCCAAATACAGCAAAGACAACTGTGGGGTTGGGAAGTATTCTTTCTTCTGTAGAATATAAACAGGCGCAAAAACCTCTCATAATATCTCTTGGAAAAGGAATATCTGGCGATTCACATTTTGGCGACCTATCAAGAATGCCGCATCTATTAATTGCGGGAGCAACTGGCTCGGGAAAGTCAGTATCCATACATACAATAATAAATTCATTAATTTTTAGAAATTCACCTGAAAATGTAAAGTTTATAATGATTGATTCAAAAAGGGTTGAGTTACCGCTTTATAATGGAATTCCGCACCTTCTCACCCCGGTCATCACAAGCGCAAAAAAAGCTATTTTGGCGCTTAAGTGGGCTGGAAAAGAAATGGAAAAAAGATATGACCTATTAGAAAAAAACGCCGTTAGGGATATACAGTCATATCACAAAAATATCCTTGCACCAGCTGTTGAGAAGATAATAAATAACAGAAGCGCCGACAAAGATATAGAAACAATAGAAAAAATGCCTTTCATAATAATAGTAGTGGACGAACTTGCGGACTTAATGCACATGTATCCACGAGAGCTTGAATCATCTGTGGTAAGGTTGGCACAAATGAGCCGCGCTGTTGGAATACATTTAGTACTTTCAACACAAAGACCATCCGTTAATGTCATTACCGGATTAATTAAAGCAAACATTCCTACAAGAATTGCCCTTCAAGTGGCATCACAAATTGATTCAAGAACAATACTTGATGGAGCCGGGGCAGAAAAGCTTCTTGGTTCAGGAGATATGCTTTATCTTTCCGGTGAAATGTCAAAACCCGTCAGATTACAATCTGCTTATGTATCAGAAAAGGAGGTTAAGTCCATTGTAAAATACTTAATAAGAGAATACGGAGATGAAGTTCCTGATGAAGTTGATATTTCTTCAAATGAACAAAGTAATGTTTTGTTTTCAACAAGCTTGGGTTTTGAAGAAGAACCTCTTGATGATGATGATGATTTGTATGGGGAGGCAAGAGATACTGTTGTAAGAGCCGGAAAGGCCTCAACTTCTTATTTACAAAGAAAATTGCGAATAGGATATTCAAGGGCTGCTCGACTTATGGATATCTTAGAAGAAAGAGGTGTTATAGGCCCAGCAAGCGGTTCAAGACCAAGAAATATAATAAAATCTGGCACTGATGATTATGATGAGGCAGATATTGAAGACAAAGAGGTTGAAATTAATTTTGACAACCCTGATAAATGAAAAAACAATCCGAATTGTTTTTTCATCCATAATATTTTGCTCGCCCCATATCATTTACTTTGTGAAGCTACGGGGTAAACCCTGTTAAATAGTTTCGTCTTTGACGAAATTCCCGCTCTGCGGGATTTAACGGGGTAAATTTTTATGAATAATAAATGGAAACGCGCCGGGATAATTTTTGGAATATTTATTGGTATTTTTATTATTATATTTGTTTTTTATAGATCAATAGACCTTATAAGGGGCCCGGTACTTGAATTAAACGAACCTAAAAACGGTTCCGTTTATACATCTCCTGTTATAGATGTTCAAGGTGCGGTCAGAAATGTTACTAATGTTAGTTTGAATGGAAGACAAATTTTAATTAATAAAAATGGGTTCTTTAATGAAAAATATATTTTGTCAGAAGGTTTAAACAGAATTTCACTTACAATTAACGACAGATTTGATAGGAAGGTGGAGAAAATCATTGAGGTGGTTTTGAAATAAATAGTTTTTTGGTGTTATAATAAACTAATAGCGAAAATAGAAAGTGTGTCTTAAATGCAAAATTTAAAAGTCAAAGTTAAAAATGACAATGTAAAGTTATAAAATGAGATTATCAAAAAAAATTATTTTATTTTTACATTTTTAATTGTCATTTTAAATTCCCGCCTGCCATCGCCTGAAGCTGTATAAATTTTATGTTATCATTAATGGTGGTTCTTGATTGTTAAAAATTATGTATCCACAAAAGGCTGGCTCTGTGCTTTGGCGGGCAGGTTGAGATTTGCATTTTACATCAACTAATATGGCAATAAAAAACAAAAAAACTAGTAAAACTGAGAGTAAAAAATCCATGAACGAAAGTACAATTGAAGATACTTTGGCTCAAATAAAAACAAAGTTCGGCGAAGAATCAATAATGAAATTGGGTGAAAAGCCAAGAGTAAATGTTGAAGCGATATCAACCGGGTCATTGGGGTTAGATATGGCTCTTGGGGTTGGTGGATTGCCCCGTGGAAGAATTATAGAAATATATGGACCAGAATCGAGCGGAAAAACAACATTAATGCTTCATGTAATAGCGGAAGCGCAAAAGAAAGGCGGAGTTTGCGCATTTATAGACGCAGAACACGCGATGGACCCAGAATATAGCAAAAAACTTGGAGTAAAAATAGAAGAACTTTTAATATCACAACCGGACACAGGAGAACAAGCTCTTGAAATAGTTGAATCACTGGTCCGAACGGGAAAAATTGATGTTATTGTTATTGATTCCGTGGCCGCACTCACCCCTAAAGATGAAATCGAGGGAGATATGGGGGCGCATCATGTTGGCAAACAGGCGCGCCTTATGTCACAGGCGTTGAGAAAACTTACGGCAATTGTAGCAAAAAGCAAAACAATAGTTATTTTCATTAACCAAATAAGAATGAAAATCGGCATAATGTTTGGAAATCCGGAAACGACTCCGGGGGGAAACGCTTTAAAATTTTATGCTTCTGTCCGTCTTGATATAAGAAAAATCGCGCAAATTAAAAAAGGTGAAGAAATAATTGGCTCACGCACAAGAGTTAAAGTTGTAAAAAATAAAGTTGCCTCCCCTTTCAAAAATGCAGAGTTTGATATTATGTATAATGTTGGGATTTCAAAGGAAGGAGAAATATTGGCCCTCGGGGAAAAATACGGATTTGTTACAAAATCCGGTTCCTCATATGCCTATGCTGATATAAAACTGGGAAGAGGATATGATTCAGCAAAAGATTTCTTGAAAGAAAAAGAAAACAAAAAAATTGCGGAGGAAATCACTAAAAAAATTGTGGAAAGAATTAGAGAGGAAGTATAAAGAAAATTCCTAATTACTCTGCCTACGGCAGATCTCCCGGAGGGAGATAATTTTCAATGAAATTTTAAAACAAAAAAATAACCGAGCTGTCTGTTAAGACAACTCGGTTTTTTATAAAGAACTAAAACAACTCAAGAGTATACGAGCACCTCTTGGTCTTTTTTTTGTTTTTGATAGGAATATTATATTTTTCTGATTTGGGATTCTCCATTTTTTCTAGAAGATTAATCATGTTTTTTTCACCTCGTAATGTCGTCCAATACAACGCCCTATCTATCGCATGATTTAGCACAATAAAAATAACATTCCCTGTATCAGTTCTTGCTGTTCTTCCGCTTCTTTGTATGCGAGCAATCTCGTTTATTGGCATTGAATAATGAACAATGGTATTTACTTCTGGAACATTGAGACCCTCTTCTATAACTGATGTGGAAATTAAAAACATCAATTCTCCGTTTTTGAGTTTCTCTATTGCCTCAAATTGTTTTTTTGTATTTTTTTGTCCGCCAAAAACAACTTCGGAAATAGGAATTTTTTTATTCATTATCCCCTTGATGTATTCTCCCGTGATTTTCTCTCCAATAAAAATTATTGTCTTCATCTTAAAACGATAAAGATGTCTAGCATTTTTTATTAGGGCTAAAATTTTAGGATGTTCATCTCTATGTTTTTCGGCCAAAGAAATAATCTTTTGGAAAGTAGGTGAATTAATTATTCTTTTAGAAGCTTTCGTATTGTCTTTTTTAAGTTTTTCTACATAAATTAAAAATGTAAAATAACTTTCCGTGAGACAAACAGTATGCGCGTGTTTTAGTTTACGATAAACTGCATACCATACAACGGCCTCCCATTTGTTTCTCTCAAATTTTGGTATGGCATTAATTGATCCTTCAATTATTTTGAGTTCCTTTTCCGTAATTGGTTTGTATTGTTGAGTTTTTCCCAAAATTGATAATACATTACCCAAAAGATACTGATCTGATTTATTTTTTTCTGTTTTCAAAACAATACCGTTTTCTTTTAATTTTTTCTCAACGGCAGAAAAAAGTACAAAAAATTTTTGTTCAATATCAATAAGTGTTTCATCCAGTTCCGCGAAGACGATATCTTCAAGTCTTTTCGGTGTTTCAACTTTTGTCCTGACAAGTTTTGATATGCCAGAATTTTTTTTGAGAGAATCGATTTTTTCTTCTGTTCCACCCGGGGAGGCAGAAAGGCCTAGAACTCTCTTGTTAAATTTTTCAGCAAGTTTTGTAATATCAACATACTTATACTTACCTCTTGTCCGATGAAACTCATCTATTACAACATCGTCAAAATATTTTATATCTGCAATCCCCCTTCTAACATCATTCATAAACATTTGGGGAGTGGCAAATATAATACTTTTTTCTTTGTCGCGCCAACTACGATTTTTAATTCCTCCTATAAACACCGCAGTTTTGGTTGTTCCGTTTTTTTCAACTTCGTGAAAAAGTTTTTCGTGCTGATGCGCCAAACTTCTGCGCGGAACTAAAAAAAGAGTACGATGATTTTCATTCTCACTTTTGTGCATAAGAATGTTTATAAAACCTATCACCGTTTTCCCTGTTCCCGTATCTGCAATAATCGCAACATTTTCAGTTTTTAAAATATTCAAACTTTTTATCGCTGAATCGATGCGAAAGTTCTCAAGTTCCTCCTTTCTCGCCTCTTCTTTTGGAGACGAAAGAGAAAGGTTGAGTAAACGAACTTTTTCTCTTGTATAAAGAGAATCCTCGTTTCTTTCTTCCATTTATTCCTCCTATATAAAATGTCAAAGAAATTTTTATCTGACTAATTAATATCACTATAAACAATAAAGGTCAACCTTTGAAATTTTTAATAATTTTGATAAAATGCTCCACAAGAAAACAAAGAAACAACAAAACAAAAAAGCATGTAAAAAAATATTTAAGAATCGTATTTTGTTTTTCCAAAAAATAAGGAGTGGAGCGACTATATTTTTTGAGAACCCCTCCCCACTTTTGTATTTTTGTAAAGAATTTTAAGATTAAAAAATTTGAAAAAATTTTTTATCTCAAAAATTCAAAAACAAAAACATAAAAGTGGTGCTGGATGATGATTTCTATATTCGCTCCGCTCATTAAAAATCAAGGCCTTGCCTCCCGAATAATGGGGGCTTCGTTGAGCCATATTTCAGGGTCTTAAATTAAAAATCAATCATGTTAGAATACAACGAAATAAAAGAAAGAAAATATATCGAATTTGAAGGAGAACCCTACGAAGTGCTTTCTTCACATGTCTTTAGAAAACAACAAAGAAAACCTGTTAATACTACAAAACTAAAAAATCTGATAACGGGAAGGGTCGTTGAATATTCCTTTCACCAGTCGGAAAAAGTTCAGGAAGCAGATTTAGAAATTAAAAAAATAAAATATCTCTATACCAATAAAAATGAATATTGGTTTTGTGAAGAAAAAGACCCAAGCAAAAGATTTACTTTATTAGAAAACATTGTTGATTCAAGAATAAAATTTATAAAACAAAATTCTCCTATTAATGCATTAATATTCAAGGAGAAAATAATTGGATTAAAATTACCAATCAAGGTTGAATTAAAGGTCAAAGAAGCCCCTCCTGCTGTAAGAGGAAATACTGCGCAGGGCGCAACAAAACTAATTGTGTTAGAAACCGGTGCAACAATAACCGCGCCATTATTTGTCAATGAGGGAGATATAATTGAAATTAACACTGAATCTGGAGAATATACGAAAAGAATTGAATGAAAAAGTCCTGAATGGATTTTTTCATCTTTTTGTGTTTCGTAAAAATCGTCCTTAAAGACGATTTTTAATTGTGGATGAAAAATGCCATTATGGGCATTTTTTTAAAAAAAATAAAAAGGGATGAAAAATGCCATTATGGGCATTTTTTTAAAAAAAATAAAAAGGGATGAAAAATGCCATTATGGGCATTTTTTTAAAAAAAATAAAAAGGGATGAAAAATGCCATTATGGGCATTTTTCATTTAGCTATATACGGCAATAGTGCTAAAAATCTTGCTCTTTTAATTGCATTGGAAAGTTCCCTTTGATGTTTAGTACAAACCCCTGATTTTTTATGAGAAACTATTCTCGCATGAGTATCAAGAAACTTTTTTAAAAGTTCTGTGTTTTTATAATCTATATACTTAATATTGTTTTTTGAAAAATAGCATTGATTCATCCCTACACTAATCTTAATTTTAATAATATTGACCTTGTTTGTTTCTTTTTTTATATCCCAAAATCCACCACCTGCTCTATTTTTATAGACTAATCTGTTTCAAACGAAATTAAGATTAGTGTGGAGAATTCATATTTATATATAATTAATTATGGCTTTAAAAGCTCGTTTAGAGCTTTTAAAGTTAGAATGGTATATCATCCGGATTTATTTCGTCATCTGGATATTGAATTGTGTCTATTTCCTCTTTAATATTTCCCTGTTTCGCCTCAGTGGCCTCAGGTTTTTGAGCGAAGGACGAATTGCCTGCAGATTTTGGTCCAAACTGTATTCTATCTGCAACTATTTCCGTTCTATATTTTTTAGAACCATCCTGCGCATCCCAACTTCTTGTTTGCATTCTGCCTTCAACAAGCGCTAAGCTTCCTTTTTTTAAATATTTAGCAACCGTTTCTGCCTGCCTGCCAAAAACAACAACATTATGATAATCAGTGCTTTCCTGTTGTTTGCCCTCTTTGTCTTTCCAAACTCTATTTGTCGCAATAGAAAAAGTTGTAACAGATATCCCAGAAGGAAGCGCCTTCATCTCTGGATCTCTTGTTAAATTTCCTATTATAATTGCTCTGTTGAAATACATATTTACCCTGTGGAATAATAATTCCGATTAAAATTGATAATTTTCGAACTTTTTAATATTTTTTATTTTTTATTTTTTTTCCAAACCCCAATTAATTACTCCACGGGGTGAATTTAAATTAATTAATAACTAATTCATCTATTGTCTTATCTAGTTCTTCTTTTGAAATCCCGGAATCTTGTTCTTTCTTTTCTATTACTTTTCTCTTTTTTCTTATTACGGGTTTCCTAATAACCGCTAATGTATCTTTTTTAACTGTTTTTATAATTATAAACCTTATAATTTTTTCGTTCTTTTTGATTTCTTCATATATTTTGTCCACTAATAGCGGCGTTGTTTCAAATTTTATCCAAGAAAAATAAGCAGTGTCGTATCTTTTTTTTCCGTCGTGAGAAGCCTTAAAAATCGTATATTCAAGTTTTTTAATCTTTGGCCATTCTTCAGAAATAAAAGAGCCCTTATTATTTTCAATGACTTTTTTAATTAAAGAGAATTCTTCGTCTAATTTGTCTTCGGAAATGGCTGGGTCTAACAAAAAACCAAGTTCATATACTCTTCCTTCTTTTTCATCAAGATTTTTGTCCTTTTCTTGATTTGTTTCTAGTATTTCATCCATCTCTGTCAGTTTATTTTCGCTTTTTCTCATGGGTTAGAGAATAACATAATTTATTGTCGTAGGCAATAAACAAGAAAACAAGAAAACAACCTGCCCGCCAATGCCAGAGAGATAATGATGGTAATTTGAATAATGAGACATATTGCCAATATTATTTATATAACCATATAATTATGCATTAGGCGATGGCAGGCGGGGAAAACAATAAATCAATGACTTCCCAGAGAAAATACACTTATAGCGTTTTGGACCATTTGTTTTTTTATAATTTCAATATCCAAATTTTTAATCTCTGCTATCTTTTTCACTATTTCTTTTATATATAACGGTTTATTTCTTTTTCCTCTAAAGGGCGCGGGCGCAACAAATGGGGAATCCGTGTCTGCCATAATTTTATTGATTGGTACATATTTAATCGTTTCATTATAATTATTTGCAAATGTTATTACACCGGAAAATGAAATTGTAAAATCAATATCAATAAATTTTTTAGCTATTTCTTTGTCGCCAATAAAAAAATGGACATTGCCTTTTAATTCGGGATTTCCTTTTTTATAAAAATTTAATATCTCTAAAATATCTTCGTAAGCACCCGCCTCCGTAAAACTTCGATGAGGCAAGTCCCTGCAATGAATCATGAGAGGTAAATTATTTTGAATTGCAAATTGAATTTGTTTCTCAAATAAAATTTTCTGCCTTTTCTTTTCAATTTCTAGTTCTTCTTTTATTCTGAAATAATCTAATCCGCATTCCCCTATCCCTACAACTTTTTTATTTTCTACTAATTTTAAATAATCTCTTTTATTAAAATCTTCCATACCATCATTTGGGTGTACGCCTATGGTGGCCCAGATATTTTTATATTTATTTGCGAGCTCAACACACTCTCTTGATGTTTTTAAATCAGCCCCAACACAAATAGTTCCGATTTTCTCATCAGTCATTTTTTTAATTACATCTCCCCTGTCTTTATCAAAATCTGGAAAATTCAAGTGCGAGTGAATGTCTATATAATCAAACATCGTTTAATTATAAATGAAAAATGTCCCCAAGGACATTTTTCATCCACAATTTTTTGTTTTTTTAGAAAAATGTCCCCAAGGACATTTTTCATCCACACTTAAAAAGCCCTAAATGGGCTTTTTAAGAGTAGTGTCAGGTTTTAGTCCACATATTTTTTGTTTTTTTAGAAAAATGTCCCCAAGGACATTTTTCATCCATACTTAAAAAGCTCCGGGGGAGCTTTTTCATTCTTTTCTTAAAAACAACGGCTCTGGCATTTTTTTGTCTTCAATAATTTTTTGAATTTTTTGTGCAGTTTCTGGCATTACTGGTTCAAGTAATTTTGCAATTTTGTATAAATCAAAAACGAGTTCAGAGATAATTTCTTTTGCTTTTTTTTCATCAGTTTTAATAAGCTTGAATGGTTGTGTGTCTGTAATTTTTTTATCCATCTCACCTATCTTGTTCCAAATCAAATCAAGAGCTTTATTAAATTCAAATTTTTCAAAATAACTTTTATATTTTTTTAATTCAGAATCAGAGTTCGTCTCCCAAATGTTTTTTAGTTCATCAACTTTTACAGAAACATCATAATTAACACACATTTTAACAACTCTGCTAACTAAATTCCCTAAACCGTTTGCGAGACCTGCATTATATCCTTCTTTAAATTTTTCAGGAGAAAAATTTGTGTCTTCAAAGGGATGAATGTGACGAATTAAATAATATCTAACAGCATCGGTCCCATATTCATTAAAATAATAAAACGGGTCTGTAATTCTCCCTGTGTTCCCGGCACTTTTGCTTATTTTTTCTCCAGATTCGGTAAGAATAAACCCGTGAATCATTATCCGTTTTGTTGTTGGCAAACCGGCAGAAAGTAACATCGCCTGCCACATTGCAGATTGCTGTCTTAGGTTGTCTTTACCTGCAAATTGAATTCCGGGCCAAAATTTTTCAAACTTTTCTTTATCTTCTGGCCATCCAAGTGTTGATATATAATTTATAAGAGCATCAAACCAAACAAACATAACCTGATTTTCATCTCCGGGAACCGGCGCTCCCCAAGGCATTTTCTTTTTCAGCCGCGAAATACTAAAATCCATTAATCCATTTTTGACAAACGACTTTATTTCATTAAATCTAAAATCAGGAGTAACAAAATCAGGATTTTCTTCATACAGGTCAAGTAGTGCGTTTTGATATTTTGAAAATCTAAAAAAATAATTTTCTTCTTCAATTATTTCTAATTCTCTATTTGGGTGTTCGTGGCATTTGTTGTTTACAAGTTCTGAGTCAGTTTTTTCAAGCTCACAACCAACACAATATTTAACTTTATAATTCTTTTTATAGATATCTCCATTTTTTAAACACCTATTCCAAAACTCTTTAGTTGCGCTTAAATGATGTTCATCCGTTGTCCGAATAAATGCATCATAACTTAAATTGAGGGCTTTTTTTAAATTATCAAATTTTTTGGCGTATTTATCAACATATTTTTGTACATCAATACCTTCTTCTTGCGCTTTCTTATAAATTTTTAAGCCATGCTCATCCGTCCCTGTATTAAAAAAAACATCAAACTCTTCAAGCCGTTTGAGTCGCGCTATTATATCGGCTTGAACAACCTCAAGAGCAAAGCCGATATGAGGATCGGCATTCACATAAGGTAGTGTTGTTGTTAAATAAAACGGTCGCTTATCCATAAAAAATTTAAAATTACATTGTTTTATTCTGGACACTTTTCATTCATTTCGTGTAATTTTTTCTTTCTCATATCAATATCATTTGCGTATTCCATAAAAACTGCGGCCAAAGGAACAGATAGGAGCATTCCGATGAAACCCGCTAACTTTGCTCCGACTACAAGAGCTATAATCACAACAAGCGCGGGAACTCCGATAACTTTTTTTACCACTAAAGGATAAATTAAATGATTTTCAAATTGTTGAATTATTATATATAGACCGACAACCATCAAACTTAATGTTATTCCGCCGTCCAAAAATGCTATCGCAATAGCGGGGATACTTGATAAAACCGGGCCAAAAAGAGGAATTATCTCAAACGCCCCAGCAAGAATTGCCAAAAGAAGGGCGTTTTCAATCCCGAGTATTGTTAATCCTAAATAGACCAAAACACCTACAATCACAGCCAATATTACTTGCCCCTGCATCCATCTTCCTATTTTCTTTTGAGAACGGCCCCATAGATCTATTACATATTTTTCATGTTTGAACGGGGTTACTATTCTTAAAAAGTTCTGTATCCCTTTTTCTTGAACAGCCAAGTAAAAGGAAATGACTATAACAAGCACAAAACTTAATGCCCCACCGAAAATCTTACTGAAAATTGAAACTATATTCCCAGAAAGATTTGCTACAAGAGTTTGAAGTTGTAATATTATATCTGAAAAAGATACGGTTTTTGAAAGATTCCCTAAGGTACTACCCGAACCAAAATAATCACCGGTTATTGAATCTATATTTAAAGATTTTGTAATTTCTGGCGCCTTTATAATAATATCTATGATTTCATTTAAAATCGGAGGAATAAGAAAGTAAAGAATACAAAAAGTAAAAATAAAAATTGTTAAATACATTATTATTACGCCGAGCACTCTTGGTATGTGTAGTTTCTTGTTAAACCACAATGTTGCAGGTTCTATCGCAGAAGCTATAACTACAGCAGCCAAAATAAGAAGAACTAAATCTCTCAAAAAATATAAAGCAACAAATAAAAGCACTATTACTATAGCCTTAACTATAGTGCCTGATTCGATTTTTATTGCTTGGCTCTCTTTTTCTTTATTCATTTTATTTTAATAAGATTTATATAAATTTCATAATATCACAATAATTTTAAAAACTCTAAACAAATTTTAAAGAAAGGTGCCAATTTTAAAATCTCTGAATGAGATTTTAAAGTAAAGTGCTAGAATTTGTTCATATTTTGAGGTTTTTAATCTACCTTGATTAAATATATTTCACCCAAATAAAATAACCTTTCAGATTTCGCGGGGTAAATATTTAACTATAATAAATAAAAATCATCCACATAGTACATTATACATAGTATACATAGGAATTTCTTATGTATTCTTTTAACTTAGAGCTCAAAGCGCCAAGTTGGTGAATTGAGATAATATCTTATAGATAAAAGCTATTCTAATGTTCTTAAGAACATTAGAATAGCTTTTATTTTCTTTTCTTATTAAATCCGGTTTTTATTCGCTAATTTTACTTATCTCCCGACGGGAGATAAGTAAGGTTTTTGGTGGCTCCGCCACCAAGTGAAGGAAAAGAGAAAAGAGAAAAGCCAAAGAAAGGTTCCTGACACTTTTTCACACCTTTTCTTCTGACACCTTTTCTTTTTTTTTAGTTTTTTTGTTTTATTGCCCCAGTATCACCATCCTTTAGCTGGGCTACCTGCCTGCGGTAGGCAGGCGGAGTAAATTTTCTTGTTTTTATGATTTTAACCTGTCCCGTAGTGAGCTTTGCTCTACTACTTGGATGATTTTATGATTTTATTGAACAATAATCCCATCTCCGGCTTTATATTTTTGGTCTGTCTTTAAATTTGTAGTTAATTGTCTGTTATCAACTCTTATTTCACTATCAGTAAATGTATCCATTCCTCTAAATGTTATGCTATCAACAAGAACCTGTTCTGAACCAACATGCGACAAGCTCGGAATAAAGGCAATCTGAAATTGAATTTCTTTTGCTTCTTTTGAATAACCAACGCCTCTGTATAAATCACCAATTTTCCATTCCACTTCACCTCCTATCGGATTAAAACTAATTCTTTCATCAGAAGGACTGGACACCCCCATCCATCTTACATAAGGAGGAAGTGTCATACTTATTTTCCCATCAGCAACATCATTTAATGAATTTGAAACAGAGAGAATTACTGTATAAGTCGTCTCACTACCGACTTTTGGCGGTAGCGGACCGCTATTGATAAGTTTACCAGAAAAATATGTTACCCTGGAATTTAACAAAACATTTGAAGAAATTACAACCTTTCTTGATAGTGTGGTCATTATATCTCCCGATGCATCACCCCCACCCCCTAACCTTGAACCACTTATTGTTATCTCCATATTAATTTCCGGCGCCTTTTTAAGTATGTTATTTATAGAACTAAGAGATTTAAAACTGAAACTTGCTGTTCCACCACCCCCGGGTTTAATAGACCCAAATCCGCTATTATTTCTTTTGTCCCAAGAAATGGTATTGTCGGCTGAATTATAAAATCCATTTATGGAGGTTATTGATGCTTTGTCTAATATGTCGCCGATTAGTTTAACTTTTAATATTCCATTGGTCACATTCGTATTCAAATTATTACTCCAGGAAACATCCACACGAACAGTATCGCCGGCATTCGTTACATAATCGCTTGAAGTGGAGTCCCTATTAATTACCGCGTTTAAACTTATAAAAGATTTCTTTATCGTTATCTGCTCTAAATAACTTATAAAATTTACTTCAATGGTTTTTTCATCATTTTCTTTTTTTACTCCTAAATTAAATCTAAATGTTCTTTTTTCTTCATCCTGTCCAGTAATTGTTCCCCTTATATAAATCGTTTTCTTTTCTAATGGCTTTAAATCCAAACTCCAAAGATTATCCGCAAAAGATGCGTCTGGTGTAGATTTATTTGGTTTGAAACCAAATGGGAACTCTGCTTCTAAAAGCAAATCGTTTATTTCATTTTCAGAATTTGATTTAATATCTACTTTAAATTCAATTTCCTGTCCAGAGTTTGTTTCCTTTGGTGAAGAAATTAACAATGACACTGGAGAAGAATTTATTTCTATTTCATAAATTTTTTCTTTATAAAAAATCGCATTGGAATTTGGGACGCGATATTCAATCCCTATTTTTATCGTTTTCTTATCCCCCTCTTTCCCAAACAAAATTGATTTTACAACTGTCGTTTTTTTCTCACCAGATTTTATAGTTTGCAAAGATTCTCTTTGTCTTTTAAGAGTCGTTTTTATATCTGTAGCAAATCTACTGCCATCTGGATATTCAACTAATAAATCTGCTGTTTCCAGATTTACAGGATTTTTATTTAAAATATCAATTTCAAGAGACAAAACCTCCCCCGCGCCGATCGACGCGGGACCAGATAGTTCTATTTCTATATTGTCAGACGAAATATTACTACCACCACCCTTAAAAGAAAGATAGGCGAAAAGTATAGAAAACAATAAAAATATTATGGCAATTATAAATACTTTATTTAAGGTTGATGTTTTTTTGACCTGGGCCATATTATTTATGTTTAGTGTTTCGCCGTTCCGAAAGATGTCCGATGGAGAGCCCCAATCTGATTTTAAATCATATTCTTTTAGTTTCAAATCTATATTTCTTCTAATTTTATTAATCCTTGTTTTCCTTGAATAAAGGCGGTTTCTAAGATTTTCTATTTTACTTTTGTAGTCACTTGATTCCATTTGGTGATAATTATAACACGAAAAATAGCGCAAATCTCAAAACTCAAAGCTCAAAACCACAATTAAAAACTCCAAAATAAAAACATACAAACAAGAAAATTTATCCCGTAGCTTCGCGAAGCGAGTGATAAGAGACAAAAAAAATTATGGATGAAAAATGCCATTACGGGCATTTTTCATTTAAAGTTCTTGCATTGCGAGATTTATCTCTTTTAACATTTCTTTTTTTATTCTTTTTATATTATTCATGGTCTCATCACTAAAATCATCAACTTCAAGTAAATTTCCAAAGTTTTTATTTTCACCTAAATAGCCAGACGCGTGCAAAATCTTCATAACAGTCAGTAATTCGGCAGAGCTCAGTTTATCTTTATTATTTGTATTTTCTGATTTCAAAAATTTATATAAATACCAAACCGCATCAAAGAAAGCAGTTTCTTTTTCTTCTTCAACCAAAAGTTTTCTTATTAGAGAAACTACCCTTATAAATAAACTGAGTTTTTCTTTCTGTCTTGAAAAATTATAAAAAATGTTCTCAACTGGAGCAGCGTTTGTTATTTTCCAAATGTCTCTTCCCTTCACAAGCGAAATCTTTGAAAATGAAAGCGTCTGTAAACCGAACTTTTGTTTTGATTCTGTTTTGCAAACACCCTGCGCTATTGCTTTTATCAATCCAAAATCTCTTGTGAGAATAAAATAAATCCTGTTGGATTCTCCAAAAATTCTACTTTCTATAATTAAACCACTGGTTGTGTATATTTGGTACATAAGATAAAAACTAAAATCTCCCCGAACCACAAATTCGTGAATTTGGCTACGGGGCAGGCAAATCTAATATCTTAAATCTTTTTAAAAAACTATATTCTGTCTTTATTCACCATCTCTTTTTATGTCAATCTTAAATCTTATCCCGTTTATATTAAACTCTTCACCGCTGTTGTCTTTATCAAAAATTATTTCTTTCAGAGATGCTGTTTTTTTAATTTTTGATTCATATTTCTTGATTATTTCCTGTCCTACAGCTGTAGTTACTGTTGAGGATATCGCAAACATATTCGGTGTAAATCCTTTCTTTTTTCTCATATCTTGAATCTGCCTCAACAAATCACGCATTATCCCCTCTTGGATTAATTCTTCTGTTAATTCAAAATCTATTTCCACACCATCTTCCTCTAATTTTTTATCAAACAAAACTTCTTTTACATTAATCTCATCCTTTATCAATTCTAAATATTCTTTAGCGTCTTTGAGAGATTTTTTACCAAACCTCAATGACTGCAACGGCTGACGAACTTTAATTTTTGCTTTCATTCTTTTTTCAAGAGCAAGAGTCACAAGATTCCTCACACTTTCCATTAACTCAATAACTTCTTCCTGCTTTATTGCTTCTTTGCTTTCTTGTTTTCTTGTTTCTGGCCACTCGCACAAATGAACACTTTCTGGTTCAGAACCCATTTTTGTTTTTTGATAAATTTCTTCCGCGACAAATGGCATAAATGGAGCAACAATTTTTGAAAACTCTTTTAACACATACCTCATTGTGTATAGAGCCATTTGTTTATCTTCGCAGTGTTCTTGTTTCATCCTATCCCGAGATCTTCTTGTATACCAAACAGACAAATCATCAACAAAATTCATTATCGGTCTTGATGCCTTATCAATCTCATAATTATCTAACCCATTTGTAATTTGAAAAATTAGTTCATTTAATTTCGCCAAAATCCATTTATCCAAAATATTATTATTATCTTTTTTAAAATCATCCTCCAAATTTTCAGAATAGAGATTGTAAAAATTAAATACATTTTTAAACCTTGTAATAAGTTTTTTCACGATTTCATCTACTCCCTTTTCAGAAAAGTTTAAATCTTCTGCTTTCATTACCTGAGATGTTGCCAAATAATACCTAATCGCATCACTCCCATATTTATCAAACATTAACATTGGATCGGGGTAATTATTAAGTTTTTTTGACATCTTCTTCCCGTCTTCCGCTAAGACAATTCCATTTACTATTACATTCTTAAATGTTTCGCTATTTTTAAGTGCCGTTGAAAGTATATGTAAATAATAAAACCACGCTCTTGTTTGATCTAACCCTTCTGCAATAAACTTGGCTGGAAAATTTTTTTCAAACTTTTCTTTATTTTCAAAGGGGTAATGAATCTGTGCATAAGGCATAGAACCTGATTCAAACCAACAATCCAAAACATCTGGGATTCTTTTCATTTCACCTCCGCATTTTTTACATTTGAAAGTAATCTTATCTATATTATGTTTGTGAATATCAATTTTTTTAGAATAAAGCATCTTTAAAGATCCTTTTTCCGGATACCAATCATTTCTATATGCTTTCATGCGATCAATTTCTTGAATAATGCTGTAAATAAACTGAAGTGGATCACCATGAGAAACAATGACAATGTTTTTATTTTGATATTTTTTATTTATCTCTTCCAAGAAACTGCTGCATCTTTTTCTGGCATTGTCTTCTGTTTCAACACCGAATTCTTCCCTTTTTTTCAGTATTTCTTTCGGCCATGTCGGAAAAATAATATCAAATTCCTCTTGTCTTTTACCATCAAATTCTCCTTGTCCGAATTCACCCAATCGCTTATCTAAAATAATTTCTAATTTCAATTCTTTTGCAATTATTTCCGCCGTTTCCTTTGTTCTTAAAAATGGGGAGCTAAAAATAAGATCGATTTTTTCTCCTTTAAAACTACTTGCTGTTTTTTTTACTTGCTCGCGCCCGTTTTTTGTTAAAGGATAATGATTTTTTTTCAAATCAGAATTTAAAATATTTTTTACATTATTTTCCGCTTCTCCGTGCCGCACTAAAAATAATTTATTCGGACTTCCAAATTTTTCTCTAATTTCGTCAACAGATCCAATAACTTTCAACTCTTTACACTTCTCGCAACGCCAAATAGGCATAACAGACCCCCAAAATCTTTGTCTTGAAATTGACCAATCTTTTGCGCCTTCAAGCCAATTACCAAATCTCCCTTCTTTTATATGTGACGGTATCCAATTTATATTTTTTGCTGTTTTTAAAGCATTCTGCTTAATTTCCGTAATATTAACAAACCAAGAGCTTGTCGCGTAATTTAATAAAGGAGAATCGCATCTCCAACAATGCGGGTATGAGTGTTCAAATTCTTCTGTACTAAAGACAAGTTTTTTTTCTTTTAAAAATTTTATAATTTTCTTGTCAGTGGACCTTGAATCGTCTTTTGGTTTTACTTCTAATCCGGCAAAATCCCTAACCTCTTCTGCAATTCTTCCATCCATTTTCAGATGTTGAATAAAAGGCAAATTCTTTTCTTTACCCAAATTCATATCATCATCTCCAAATGCCGGTGCAATGTGAACAACGCCCGTTCCATCTTCTGTCGTAACAAAATCACCGGCATAAATCTGCCAGCCATTCTCTTCGTTTTGTAATCCCTTGCCGACATAATAATCAAAAAGTGGTTTATATTTCTTCCCTTCCAATTTTTTTCCCTTCATTTCCTCAAGAATTTCATATTCAGAATTACCCAAAACTTTTTCTATTAAATTTTTAGCTAAAATAAAAAATTCGCGCCCATTCGCTTTTAATTCGCTCTCATTAGCGAGTAGTTTAATTTTTATATAATCTATATCTTTTCCAACCGCCAATGCAACGTTCCCCGGTAATGTCCACGGAGTAGTCGTCCACGCTAATATGTATGTGTTGGGTTCATCTTCTAACTCAAACTTAAATGTTCCCGAAATATCTTTAATGTCTTTGTATCCTTCCGCCACTTCTGACTGAGAAAGCGTTGTTTCACATCTCGGGCATATGTGCATTGATTTATATCCTTCATAAATCAATCCTTTATCCCAAAGTTGTTTAAAAACCCACCAAACACTTTCCATAAAACTTAAGTCCATTGTTTTATAATCGTTTTCCATATCAACCCATCTTCCAAATCTTCCTATCACTTTTTTCCATTCATCCGCATACAACATAACCTTACTCTGACAAGTATTATTAAATTTTTCAATTCCAATTGCTTCTATTTCTTTTTTGCTTTTTATACACAACTCTTCTTCAACAATATTCTCTATCGGTAATCCGTGACAATCCCAACCCCATCTTCTATCCACATGATAACCCTTCATCGTCCAGTATCTCGGAACTATGTCTTTCATCAAACTTGCAACTATATGCCCATAATGAGGTGTCCCCGTTGCAAATGGTGGCCCATCATAAAAAATAAAGTCACCCTTTGGCGAAGATTTTTCTAAGGACTTTTGAAAAATATTTTCTTTATCCCAAAATTCTAAAATACGCTCTTCCTGAAGAGCTATCTCTGATTTTTTATTTATCCCGAGCGTGGTCGAGGAGTTTGCTTCTTTTTCAGTCATTATTGGACTGATTTTAACACAAAATTTTTATTTTTACATTTTTTCTGGTACTTTAATACCGAGAATTTCTAGACCATTTTTAAGAATAATAGAAACAGCTTTTGTTATTGCCAAACGATGTTGCGACCCTTTGTCGTCTCCAATAATTTTATTTGTAGCATAATAGGCATTAAATTCTGCAGCCAATTCAATTAAATATGTGACAATGTAATGCGGAGAATATTCCTCCCCAGCTCTTTTGGTCATTTCTGGAAATTTATAAATCATTCTCTCTAATTTTGTTATTTTTTTTTCTTCTGATGCAACTTTTGGTTTTTTATTATTGGCTTTTGCTTTTTCAATAACCGATTCTGCCCTTACGCATGTGTATTGAAGATACGGCCCAGAGTCCCCTTCAAATGAAATTGATTTATCAAAATCAAAAATAATATCTTTCCCTATTTTTTGTTTGAGTATTGAATACTTAATAGCCCCAATTGATATTATTTCTGATATTTTATTTTTTTCTTCTTCAGCCATATTGCGTTGTTCAATCACTTCCATAATTTTTTTAGACACTTCATCCAGAACAAATTCCGCTGTTATAACATCACCGGTTCTTGAAGACATTTTTCCTTTTGGTAGACGCATCATTCCATGCCCTATATGAAGTGTTCTTTCCGCAAGTTTTGGGAAAATTAAACTCATTACTTTTAGTAAAACCTTAAAATATTCATTTATTTCATTTCCTGTAATTACTATGGACTTTTGGTATTTGTATTTTCTATATTTTATTTTACTGAGACCGAGTTCCTTTGCCTCATATGTTGGTAGGCCATCGGAACTTTGAAATACACGGGTATGCAACCCATATTTTTCACCCTTAAAAATAATCGCCCCGTCGCTTTTTTCAAATATTCTTTTCTTCAAATATTCGTTTACAATTTCCTTTCCTAATTTTCCTGTATTACTTTCAAAAAAATAGTAATCAAATTTTGTTCCTAATTTTTTATATATTGTTTCAAAATAATCTAAACTTATTTTTCTTCCTTTTTTATATAATTCCTCAATTTCATCGTCGCTGTTTTCGTATATTTTTTTATTTATTTCATTAATTTCTTTTTTCGCTGTTTCGTTTTCCTTGTATGCCTTAGTCCCTATCATATACATACGGCTCAAAACAGTAATATTAATTTTGTCAGATGTAATGTTTTGTTTTTCCATTGCCCACATTACTTTTGCGACATGAAGACCGACATCCCCTTGATAATTTGCTCTTTTTAATTTAGCGCCATTCCACTCCATTAAACGAGCAATCGCCTCCCCTATTGTATTACTCATTAAGTGCCCGATATGAAATTCCTTGAACGGGTTTGGGTCTGTAAATTCAACAATTGTTTTTTGTCTTTTTAGAAAATTATTTTTCCCATAATTTTTATCTTTTTTTAAAATTTCTTTTAAATTATCCGCAAAAAAATCTTTTGAAAGATAAAAGTTTATAAAACCATTACCTGCAACTTCAATTTTTTCAATTTCTTTTGGTTTGTTCTTTGTTAATTCTCCTGCTATTTTTTCTGCAAATTTAATTGGATTTTCTTTCATTTTCTTCGCTTGAACCATGGCAAGGTTTGTTGAATAATCTCCATAGTTAAAATCTGCGGGATGTTCTAGCTCTATTTCATCAATAGAAATGGACATTTCTAAAAGTGTTTCTTTTATAAATTTCTTTATTTTCTCATCTATCATTCTAAATAGTATACAAAAAAAACGGATATTTTCATATCCGTTTTTTTTGTAATTTCTTTGTATTCTATTACTTTTCACTTGGAAGCGGAGCACCCAAGTGAATGATATATCTGTCCAGTTAACTGGACAGATTATAAATAAACAAATTCTACTAAAATTAAAAGTTCAAGATTTAAGATTCAATGTCTGTCCAGTTAACTGGACACTTTGAACTTCACATGGTCGTTTTCTCACATATTTGTATTTAGAGGTCACTTGGGTGCTCCGCACCCAAGTGAATAATATATCTGTCCAGTTAACTGGACAGTGGATATTATAACTTCCACTTGGAGGCTTCGCCTCCAAGTTTGGCTTCCAAGTTCTACACAAGAGCAACGGCTCCACAATTAGGGGTTTATTTAAAGCCATACTTTTACCTCTTTTACTTGGAGGCAAGGCCTTCTGAGTAACTATATTTATCACCTTTCACTTGGAGGCTTCGCCTCCAAGTAAATAGCAAACTACTCCCCATACACCCAATTTAAGATGGCGTATTCAAGACCTGCGGGTGGTGTAAATGGTGAGCCGGTTGTAAAATAGTTTCTAAATGTTGTTATATTTGCTCACATCCATATTCTATTCAAATCTTGAAATTTTTTAATTATTTCCAAATTTCCACTTGAGCACACCATAATTAAGATGTGGTGGAGTGGAGGAGCCAAACTGGAAAAAATCTCTGAATTTCATGATGTCATTG
>Ga0180732_1000472_pt1 | contig 34781 bp, 35 predicted proteins | sample KR11_01MetaG_FD_148674 | JGI IMG/M metagenome (GOLD analysis project Ga0180732, IMG submission 148674) | Groundwater microbial communities from the Olkiluoto Island deep subsurface site, Finland - KR11_0.1 MetaG | ecosystem: Environmental > Aquatic > Deep subsurface > Groundwater | place...
AGTGCCACCGTCATGTAGCCGAGCTGCGACAACGTGGAATACGCCACCACGCGCTTGATGTCGTTCTGGATGATGCCGAGGAAGCCCATGAACAGCGCGGTGATCGCGCCGATCACCATGACGAAGGACAAGGCCGTGTCGGACAGTTCGAACAGCGGCGACATGCGCGCCACCATGAAGATACCGGCGGTCACCATGGTCGCGGCGTGGATCAGCGCGGAGATCGGCGTCGGGCCTTCCATCGAATCCGGCAGCCACACATGCAACGGGAACTGCGCGGACTTGCCCATCGCGCCGATGAACAGCAGGATGCAGATGGCGGTCAGCAGGTTCCATGTCACGCCGGGGATGGGCGCGATATCGTTGGCATAGTTCTGCGCATTGGCGAACACGGCGGCGTAGTCCAGCGTGCCGAACACCATCAGCACCAGCGCGATGCCGAGCAGGAAGCCGAAGTCTCCAACGCGGTTGACCAGAAAGGCTTTCAGGTTGGCGTAGATCGCGGTCGGCTTGGTGTACCAGAAACCGATCAGCAGATAGGACACCAGACCCACGGCCTCCCAGCCGAAGAACAGTTGCATGAAGTTGTTGGCCATCACCAGCATCAGCATGGAGAAGGTGAACAGCGAGATGTAACTGAAAAAGCGCTGGTAACCCGGATCTTCCGCCATGTAACCGATGGTGTAGATATGCACCATCAGCGATACGAAGGTCACCACCAGCATCATCATCACGGTCAGTTTGTCGATCAGGAAACCGACCTGAAAGCTGGTGTCGCCCGAGGTCAGCCAGGTGTAGACCGGGCCGTTGAATGTGTTGCCCGCCATCACGTCCTGGAAGATTGCGACCGAGGCCGCGAAGGAGACGCCGACCAGCGCGATGGTGATGCGATGCGACCAGGTGCGTCCCAGCACTTTGCCGAACAGGCCCGCCGCGATCGCGCCGACCAGCGGCGCAAGGGGAACGATCAGATACAGAGTGTGCATGTCCATCATCAACCTTTCAGGGTGCCGAGATCATCCACATCGATGGTGCGCAGATTGCGGAACAGCACCACCAGGATGGCCAGACCGATAGCCGCTTCGGCAGCCGCCACGGTGAGGATGAAGAACACGAAGATCTGTCCGTGTATGTCGTTCAGATAATGCGAGAACGCCACGAAGTTGGTGTTCACCGCCAGCAGCATCAGCTCGATGGCCATCAGCAGCACGATCAGATTCTTGCGGTTGAGGAAGATGCCCACGATGCTGATGGCGAACAGCACCGCACCCAGCACCAGAAAATGTGAAAGACCCAGACTCGTCATGACTACTCCCTCGCTTAATCGGCCGTGTGGGCTTCAGCTGCCCCGTTGACTTCGTTCTTTTTGGTGGCGGGCATGGAGATGATGCGCACGCGATCGTTACGTTTGACATTGACCTGCCAGCTCACATCCTGACGCTTGGAATCGCGGCGGCGGCGGAAGGTCAGCGCGATGGCCGCGACCATGGCCACCAGCAGCAGCACCGCAGCCAGTTCGAACGGATAGACATAATCGGTGTAGATCAGGCGCCCCAGTTCCTTGGTATTGCTGTAATCGGCAGCATGTTTGACGGCGGTCATACCGGCGGAGGCCGCCTTGTCGCCCAGCACCCACACCATCTGCACCACGATCAGTGTGGCGAGCAGCGCGCCGGCGGGCAGCCATTGCAGGAAGTCTTTGCGCAGCTTCTCGATGTTGATGTCCAGCATCATCACCACGAACAGGAACAGCACCATCACCGCACCGACATAGACCAGCACCAGCGCGATGGCGAGGAACTCGGCTTCCAGCAGCAGCCAGATGCCGGAGCTGCTGACGAAAGCCAGCACCAGAAACAGCACGGAGTGCAGCGGGTTGCGTGCAGTGATCACGCGCAACGCCGAGAACACGACCGAAGCGGCGAAGAAGTAGAACAGTATGGTTTCGAAATTCATGATTTCTTTCCCTTAGCGATATTTCGCGTCGGCTGCGCGATCCTGAGCGATCTGCGCTTCGTTCGCGTCACCCACGGCCAGCAGCATATCCTTGGTGTAGTACAGATCGCCGCGGTTCTCACCGTGGTATTCGAAGATGCGCGTCTCGACGATGGCGTCGACCGGGCACGACTCTTCGCAGAAACCGCAGAAGATGCACTTGGTCAGGTCGATGTCGTATTGCGTGGTGCGGCGCGAACCGTCCTCGCGTTCAGCCACTTCGATCTTGATGGCCAATGCCGGGCAGACCGCTTCGCACAGTTTGCATGCGATGCAGCGCTCTTCGCCGTTCGGATAGCGGCGTTGTGCATGCAGGCCGCGGAAGCGCGAACCCTGTGGCGTCTTCTCTTCCGGATATTCGACGGTGATGTGACGCGCAAAGAAATACTTGCCGGTCACCGACAGCCCCTGGAACAGTTCCAGCAGCAGGAAACGCTTGAAGAAATTGATGAGGTTTTTCATATGCTATCCCTTGTCTCTCACCATACCCACAACGACGTCTGCATCCAGGCGGCGACGACCACCACCCAGATCAGTGTCAGCGGGATGAACACTTTCCAGCCGAGACGCATCAACTGGTCATAGCGATAACGCGGGAAGGTCGCCCGCAACCACAGGAACAGGAACAGGAAGATGGACATCTTGCCCAGCATCCAGATCAGTCCCGGCACCTGGTCGGTGAATTCACCCAGCGCGCCCCAACCGTGGAAGGGGTTCAGATAGCCGCCGAGGAAGAACACCGTGGTCAGCGCCGCGATCAGGATCATGTTGGCGTATTCGGCCAGGAAGAACAGCGCGAAGCCCATGCCCGAATATTCGGTGTGGAAGCCGGCCACGATGGCGGACTCGTCTTCGGCCAGGTCGAACGGCGCGCGGTTGGTCTCCGCCACACCGGCGAGGAAGTAGACGATGAACATCGGGAACAGCGGCACCCAGTACCAGCCGAACAGACCGTAGTTACTTTGCTGTCCCTGCACGATCTCGCCCATGTTCATGCTTTGCGCCGCGAGCAGCACGCACACCAGCGCAAAGCCCATCGCTAGCTCGTAGGAAACGATCTGCGCGGCGGAGCGCAAGGCACCGAGGAAGGCGTATTTGGAATTGGAAGCCCAGCCCGCGATGATGATGCCGTACACGCCGAGCGAGGTCATCGCCAGCAGATAGAGCAGACCGGCGTTCACATTGGCCAATGTGCCCCCTTCGAAGAACGGGATCACTGCCCAAGCTGCCAGCGCTGGAGCGAGCGCCATCACCGGTGCGGCCAGGAACAGGAACTTGTTCGCGCCGGACGGGATGATGAATTCCTTCGTCAGCAACTTGATGCCGTCGGCGACGGGTTGCAACAAACCCCAATAACCCACACGGTTCGGGCCGGGACGCACTTGCATGAAGCCCAGCACCTTACGTTCCGCCAAGGTGTAGTAGGCCACACCGCCCATGATCGGCAGGATGATGGCAAGGATCTTGGCCACGATCCACACCGGCAGCCACGCTGCGCCGAGCAGGACTTCGCCCATCTGATGTACGGTTTGCAGCAGTTCTATCATGCTCGCTCCACTGTGATCGTTCCAAACATCGCACCCAGCGTCGCAGTCATCGGGTGACCGGCGGCCACGCGCACCACGCCCTCGGGCAAGCCATCATCAGCCGCGACTTCGAGCAGCGCACTGCCCTGCCCTTGCGCGACCTTCACCTGCGCACCGGCGGCCACGCCGAGCTTGCTCAACTCTTTGCTGTGCAGCCAGACCTTCGGTTGCGCGGCATCGCTCGTTGCCTGCAGGGACATGGCACGGCGTACGATGGCGTCGGTCGCGTAGATCGGCACATCTGCCACGCGCTGCAGACCGATTACGGCGGTAGGCTTGGATTCGATAGCGCTGACTGCATTGTTCAGCTTGGCCGCGACATCCACACCCTGCAGCGCTTCGTCACGCACAGCTTGCGAAGTCTCGTAATCGAAACCGTCGACCTTGAGCAGATTGCCCAGCACGCGTAATACCTTCCAGGCCGGACGTGCTTCGCCCAAGGGCTTCACCGCACCGTTGAAACTCTGCACACGACCTTCGCTGCTGATGAAGGTACCGGAAGTCTCGGAGTACGGCGCGATAGGCAACAGCACATCGGCGTATTCCGTCGCGCCGTGTCTGTAGGCCGACATCGCGATCACCAGATCGGCAGCCTGCATCGCGGCGATGGCCTGCTGCGCATCGGCGCAATCCAGTTCCGGTTCGACGTTGAGCAACACATAAGCTTTGCGCGGTGCAGCCAGCATGGCAGCGGCGTTCAGGCCGTTACTTGCCGGAATCGCATTCACCAGATAGCCGCCGACGCTGTTGGCAGACTCGCCGATGAAGCCGAACTTGCCCTGCGTGGCGGCTGCGATCTGCTGTGCCAATGCCTGCAGTTGTGCCGCCTGCGGATGTTGCTGCGCGAAGTTGCCGAGCAATACGGCCACACGCTCGCCACCTGCCAGACTGCCGGCGATACCGTCGGTCTGCTTGGCAGCCACGCCCAGGGCGACCTTACTCAAGGCCTCGACCAGCCCACCCGGCGCGACGATGGACTTGTTGGCAATCTTCATCAGCAGATCGTCATCGGCGGAATGGATCACGTTGAGTTGTGCACCGCGCTTCACCGCCTGACGGATACGCGCCGCGAGCAGCGGATGGTCCTTACGCAGGAAACTGCCGACGATGAGGATGCGGTCCGCCCTACCGATGTCGCTCACGGACATGCCCAGCCAGGGCGCGCCCTGCTGTTTGCCGTCGGCGGAGAAATCACTCTGACGCAGACGGAAGTCGACGTTGTCGCTGCCGATGCCGCGCAGCAGTTTCTGCAGCAGGTACATCTCTTCCAAGGTCGAATTACCGGTGGCCAGCGCACCGATCTGCTCGGCACCCGCACCACCCGCGATCTGACGCAGACCATTGGCGCAGAATTCCAGCGCGGCTTGCCAGTCCACTTCCTGCCATTGACCGCCCTGCTTGATCATCGGTTTGGTCAGACGTTGATCGCTGTTCAATCCTTCATAGGCGAAACGGTCGCGGTCAGACAGCCAGCATTCGTTGATGTCGTCGTTCTCGATGGGCAGCACGCGCAACACGCGGTTGTCCTTGGTGTGCACGGCAAGGCCGGAACCCAGACTGTCATGCGCGCTCACCGAACGGCGGCGCGACAACTCCCAGCTGCGTGCCTTGTAACGGAACGGCTTGCTGGTCAATGCGCCCACCGGACACAGATCGATCATGTTGCCGGACAGCTCGGAATCTACGGTGCCTGAGACGAAAGACATGATCTCGGCGTGTTCGCCGCGGAAAGCCTGACCCAGTTCCATCTGCCCGGCGATCTCCTGGCCGAAACGCACGCAGCGCGTGCAGTTGATGCAGCGGCTCATCTCTTCTGCCGACACCAGCGGACCGATGTCCTTGCTCAACACCATGCGCTTTTCTTCGTGATAGCGCGAATGACCATTGCCGTAGCCGACCGACATGTCCTGCAGCATGCACTCGCCGCCCTGGTCGCAGATCGGGCAATCCAGCGGGTGGTTGATGAGCAGGAACTCCATCACCCCCTTCTGGGCTTTGACCGCCTGTTCAGAATGCGTGAACACCTTCATGCCTTCGCTCACCGGCGTGGCGCAGGCGGGCAAGGGTTTCGGCGCCTTCTCCACCTGCACCAGACACATGCGGCAGTTGGCGGCGATGGATAGTTTCTTGTGATAGCAGAAGTGCGGAATGGCGATGCCGGCCTGATGGGCGGCTTCGATCACGGTGGAACCGTTTTCCGTCTGGATCTTCTTACCGTCGATTTCGATATTGATCATTGCTCACCTATTCCATTCAGCTTCACACGAGACAACGCTTGTGCTCGATGTGATATTCGAATTCCTTGCGGTAGTGCTTGAGCATGCCCTGCACCGGCCAAGCTGCTGCATCACCCAGCGCGCAGATGGTGCGGCCGGCGATGTTGTCGCAGAGTTCAAGCAACAGATCCAGGTCTTCCGGCTTGCCCTCGCCCTTTTCGATGCGATGCACGATGCGGTACAGCCAGCCCGTGCCTTCACGGCAAGGTGTGCACTGACCGCAGGACTCTTCAAAGTAGAAGTAGGACAGACGCTCCAGCGCACGCACCATGCAGGTCGTATCGTCCATCACAATCACTGCGCCGGAGCCCAGATAGGAACCGGCCTTCTGCAACGAGTCGTAATCCATGTTGACGTCCATCATGATGTCGCCCGGCAGCACCGGCATGGACGAACCGCCGGGGATGACCGCCTTTAGCTTGTGGCCGTGACGCACGCCGCCGGCCATCGCCAGCAGATCGCGGAACGGCGTACCCATCGGCACTTCGAAGTTACCCGGATTGTTCACATGACCGGACACCGAGAACAGTTTGATACCGCCGCTGTTAGGCACGCCCAGATCGGCGAACTTCTTGCCGCCGTTGGCGATGATGTATGGAATGCTGGCGAAGGTCTCGGTGTTGTTGATGGTGGTCGGCTTGCCGTACAGACCGAAGCTGGCCGGGAACGGCGGCTTGAAGCGCGGCTGGCCCTTCTTGCCTTCGATGGATTCCAGCAAAGCGGTCTCTTCGCCGCACACGTAGGCGCCGTAGCCCATGTGGTTATGCAGGTCGAACTCGAAATCGGTGCCGAGAATGCCTTTACCCAGATAGCCCGCCTTGCGCGCATCCTCGCAAGCCTGCTCCATCGCTACGTAGGCTTCGAAGATCTCGCCATGCACATAGTTATAACCGGCTTTCACGCCCATCGCATACGCGGCGATGGCCATGCCTTCGATCAGCATGTGCGGGTTGTAGCGCAGGATGTCCCAGTCCTTGCAGGTGCCGGGCTCGCCTTCGTCCGAATTGCAGACGATGTATTTGTCGCCCTCGTAGTTCTTGGGCATGAAGCTCCACTTGAGGCCGGTGGGGAAGCCCGCACCGCCGCGTCCGCGCAGATTGGATGCCTTCACCTCGGAGATGATCAGGTCGGGCGACATCTTCTCGGTCAGTACCTTGCGCAGCGCCTGATATCCGCCTGCCTTCAAATAGTTGTCGAGATTCGCCAGGCCGTCCGCGGCAGTGGCGAGGATGATGGGCTTGCTCATGCCTTGCCTCCTTCCAGATCGGCCAGGATGCCGTCGATCTTTGCCGGCGTCAGCTTGCCGCACATCTTCTTGTTGTTCACGTTCAGCAGGGGCGCATCGACACAGGCACCCATACATTCGCCTTCGCGCAAGCCGAACTTTCCGTCCGGCGTGACTTCGTTCATCTTGATGCCGAGCTTCTGCTCCAGATAGGCCACCGTATCGCCCGCACCGCACAGCGTGCACGACAGGTTGGTGCACACGGTCAGCGTGTGCTTGCCCATCGGCTTGAGGTTGTACATGTGATAGAAGGTCGCCACTTCGTAGACGGCCATCTGCGGCATACCCAGATAGACGGCAACGTCGGCCATGTCTTCCGGGGCGATCCAGCCCTTCTCGTCCTGCACGAAACGCAAGGCGGCCATCACGGCGGACTGGCGCTGATCGGCGGGGTATTTGGTCAGCTCTTTGTCGATGAGCGTCGTGATCTGTTGCGACAACATCAGCGGTCTACCTCCCCGAAAACAATATCCTGCGTACCGATGATGGCCACCACGTCGGCAATCATGTGGCCGCGTGTCATCTCATCCAGACTGGACAGGTGTGTGAAGCCCGGCGCGCGGATCTTCATGCGATATGGCTTGTTGGCACCGTCCGATGCCAGATAGATGCCGAACTCACCCTTGGGATGCTCGACTGCCGAATACACCTCGCCGGCCGGAACATGCATACCTTCCGTGAAGAACTTGAAGTGGTGGATCAGTTCTTCCATGTTCTGTTTCATCGCTTCGCGCTTGGGAGGTGCGTATTTCAGATCGTCGGCCATGACCGGGCCGGGGTTCTTGCGCAGCCAGTCGATACACTGACGAATGATGCGCAAGGACTGGCGCATCTCTTCCACGCGCACCAGATAACGGTCGTAGCAATCGCCCTCGACACCCACCGGGATGTCGAAGTCCATCTTGTCATACACCTCGTAAGGCTGCTTCTTGCGCAGGTCCCAGGCGATACCCGAGCCACGCAGCATCGGGCCGGTGAAACCCAGCGCCATGGCGCGCTCCGGTGTGACGACGCCGATACCGACGGTACGCTGTTTCCAGATACGGTTGTCGGTGAGCAGCGTCTCGAACTCGTCGATGTGCTTGGGGAAACGAACGGTGAAGTCTTCGATGAAGTCGAGCAGCGAACCCTGACGGTTCTCGTTCATGCGCTTCACATCGGCCGCGTTGTGGATCTTGCTCTCTTTATAGTGAGGCATGACTTCCGGCAGGTCGCGATACACACCGCCCGGACGATAGTAAGCAGCGTGCAGACGCGCACCGGCCACTGCCTCGTAGGCGTCCACCAGATCTTCACGGTCGCGGAACGCGTAGAAGAACATGGTCATCGCGCCGAGGTCGATACCCACCGCGCCCAGCCAAAGCAGGTGGTTCAGGATGCGGGTGATCTCGTCGTACATGACGCGGATGTATTGCGCGCGGATCGGCACTTCGATGCCGGCCAGTTTCTCCACCGCCATCACATAAGCGTGTTCGTTGCACATCGGCGACACGTAATCCAGACGGTCCATGTAGGGCATGGCCTGCAGGAAGGTCTTGTGCTCGGCCAGCTTCTCGGTGCCGCGATGCAGCAGACCGATGTGCGGGTCGGCACGCTCGACCACTTCGCCGTCCAGCTCCAGCACCAGACGCAAAACGCCGTGGGCTGCCGGGTGTTGCGGCCCGAAGTTCAGGGTGTAATTTTTTATCTCAGCCATTACCGTCTCTCTGCCTTTAGTTTCGACCGTACTGCTCTTCGCGCATGGTGCGCGGCGTGATCTCGCGCGGCTCTATCGACACCGGCTCATACACCACACGGCGCTGATCGGCGTCATAGCGCATCTCCACGGTACCGGAGAGCGGGAAGTCCTTGCGGAACGGATTACCGACAAAGCCATAGTCGGTGAGGATACGGCGCAGATCGGGATGGCCCTTGAAGATGATGCCGTACAGGTCGAACGCTTCGCGCTCGTACCAGTTCGCCACCGGCCACACGCCGATCACGGAATCCATCATCGGCATCGCATCGTCCTCGGCGAACACGCGCACGCGCAATCTGATGTTGTGGGTGATGGAAAGCAGATGGTAGATCGAGGCGAATCGCGGACCATCGTGCGGCTGGTCGGCCAGATAGCGGCCGTCCTCGCACGTCTCACTGCCCCAGGTGGAGTAATCGATGCCGCACAGGTCGATTAGCTCCTCGAAACGCAGGTCGGCATCGTCGCGCAGACGTGTGAACACGCCGATCATGTCGGCGGCCTTGATCACCAGCGTCAACTCGCCCAAGCGCTCCTGCAGACTCACCACTTTTGAACCGAAAGCTTCGGTCAGATTGGATTTCAATATATTGAGGTCGGTAGCCATATCAGCCTCGCGCGATGGTGTTGGTGCGCTTGATCTTGTTCTGCAACTGGATCACGCCGTACAGCAGCGCTTCAGCCGTCGGCGGGCAGCCGGGAACATAGATATCGACAGGCACGATGCGGTCACATCCGCGCACCACGGAATAAGAATAGTGATAGTAGCCGCCGCCGTTGGCGCATGAGCCCATGGAGATCACCCAGCGCGGCTCGGCCATCTGGTCGTATACCTTGCGCAGCGCGGGAGCCATCTTGTTGCACAGCGTGCCCGCCACGATCATCACGTCGGACTGGCGCGGGCTGGGACGGAAAGCACCGGCCCCGAAACGGTCCAGGTCATAACGCGGCAATGCGGCGTGCATCATCTCCACGGCACAACATGCCAGACCGAAGGTCATCGGCCACAGGGAACCGGTACGCGCGTAATTGATGATGGTATCGGCGGTGGTGGTGATCACGCCTTTTTCCAGAATTCCTTCAATGCCCATATGCTCCCCTCATCATCGTGCACGACAACGCCATCCGGCGGTCGCGCATTCATGTATTAGTACTTTCGCTGGCGTGCCGCAGTCCTGCTCACTCGCTTGAATCTGCGGCATGCGTGGAAGATCACATCCACGACAGAGCCCTTACTCCCACTCCAGCGCGCCCTTCATCCATTCGTAAACGAAGCCAACTACAAGAATGGCCAGAAAGACCATCATGGAAACAAAACCGAAGGTACCGATCTCCTTCAGAACGATCGCCCAGGGAAACAGGAACGCGATCTCGAGATCGAACAGGATGAATAGGATGGCGACAAGATAGAAGCGCACATCGAATTTCATGCGCGCGTCTTCGAATGCTTCGAAACCGCATTCGTATGGAGACAGTTTTTTTTCGTCAGGATGGTTCGGGCCGACAATGATGCCGAGAACCAGGGGTGCGATACCCATTACCAAAGCGATGCCGATAAACAACAGTACCGGAAAATAATTTTCCAACATGCTTGAGTCTCCTCCCTCTGTGAACCCGCAATATAGCGGAGTGCAAAGCAATGCTCTAGTTTTATATTTTGGCCTTTCGCTGAATCAGCCTGGCTCTTCTTTTATATTGTCTGGTGCGGGGCATGGGACTCGAACCCACACGTCCTTTCGGACACAGCCACCTCAAGGCTGCGCGTCTACCAATTCCGCCAACTCCGCATTACTACTTGAAAATTATCGCGGGATTTCCTTCGCCTTGGAATCCGGTGCGCCATCCGCTGCCGGCGCATCCACTTGCAGTGTATTCACATCCACACGATCCATCACGCCGGTTTGCTTCTCAGGCTGCGCATACATGGCAGTCAGCGTCAGGCTGGTGATGAAAAAGACGGTCGCGGCCACTGCCGTGCTGCGGCTCAGAAAGTTGGCAGAGCCGCTGGAGCCGAACAGGCCACCCGCCGAGCCGGTGCCGAAAGCGGCTCCCATATCGGCGCCTTTGCCGTGCTGGATCAGCACCAGACCGACCAACACCACCGCAGTTACCACATGTACCACCCAAACCAATGTTTCCACAATCGACTCCAGCTTCTAGATTATTGTTGCGCAGCGCTACAGATCGCCACGAATTCTTCCGCCACCAATGACGCGCCACCGATCAGACCGCCGTCGATATCCGGCATGCCCATCAATTCTGCCGCATTGCCCGGCTTCATGCTGCCGCCATACAGGATACGCAACCCTTGTGCCACTTCTGCATCCAGTTGCGCCACGCGCTGACGGATGAAGGCATGCACCGCCTGTGCCTGCTCCGGTGTCGCGGTCTTGCCTGTGCCGATCGCCCAGACCGGCTCGTAGGCGATGACGGCCTTCGCCAATGCCTGCGCACCGACATGATTCAGTATCACTTCCAGCTGACGTCCCACCACCTGCTCGGTCACGCCGCTCTCGCGCTCATCCAGTGTCTCGCCGACGCAGAAGATCGGCGTCAGGCCGAACTTGATCGCCGTATCGAACTTGGCAGCCGCGATGTCATTACTCTCATGAAACAGGGCGCGACGCTCGCTGTGGCCGATGATGACGTAACGACATCCGAAATCCACCAGCATGCCCGGCGCCACCGCACCGGTGAACGCACCTTTTTCATGCTGACTCAGATTCTGCGCCCCCCAAGCCACATTACTGCCTTGCAGCATGGACTGGGCCTGGGCCATATACGGGTAAGGCACGCACACACCACAATCTGCGGCACCCAGTGCTTTCACACCCGCCAACACGCCCTCCAGCAAGGCCTTGTTGCTTGCCAGATCGCCGTGCATCTTCCAGTTTCCAACCACTAATTTGCGTCGCATCAGACTATTCTTCCGACGTTTTAAGGTCGGCGATAGTAACGGCGAAACGAACTTCGGTCAATCAGCGCAACTTGGTCTCAATCAAGCCCCAAATCTTCCTTTGCTTGTACCAGTCAGAATGGCTTGTGTAATAATCGTGTAACAATTCGCACATAGGATGCATCCCGCTGACAAAAGTCGAGCACAACGATCAATCCTTCGGAGAATCTTGAAATGAGCAAACTGAATCGAATCTTGAGCGGGCTCGGCCTGTCCTTGACCCTGCTGGGTGCCACCGTGGCCCATGCCGGCAACATCACTGGCGCCGGCGCTACCTTCCCCTACCCCGTTTACGCCAAGTGGGCCGAAGCCTACAAGAACCAGACCGGCGTGGGCATGAACTATCAATCCATCGGTTCCGGCGGCGGCATCAAGCAGATCAAAGCCAAGACCGTGGACTTTGGTGCTACCGACGCCCCGATGAACGCCAACGAACTGGGCATGCTGGGCTTGACACAATTCCCGACCGTGATCGGCGGCGTCGTCCCGGTCATCAACGTTGAAGGCGTATCCCCCGGTCAACTGAAGCTGTCCAGCAACACCCTGGTCGACATCTTCATGGGCAAGATCACCAAGTGGAACGACCCCAAGATCGCCGCCGACAACAAAGGCCTGAACCTGCCAGAGCAAGCCATCACCGTGGTACACCGCGCTGACGGTTCCGGCACCACCCACATCTTCACCTCCTATCTGGCAGCAGTCAGCACAGCATGGTTGCGCGAAGTCGGCGCCAACAAGGCCGTGAAGTGGCCAGTGGGTACGGGCGGCAAGGGTAACGAGGGTGTTGCTTCCTATGTGCAGCGCATCAAGGGCGCCATCGGCTACGTTGAATATGCTTACGCACTGCAGAACAATATGTCCTACGCGCAACTGAAGAACCGCGATGGTCACTTCGTTTCTCCTACAGCTGAAAGCTTCAAGGCTGCCGCTGGCAATGCCAAGTGGAAAGCTTCGGAAGGCTTCGCAGAGATTCTGGTGGATCAGCCGGGCGCAGACAGCTGGCCTATCGCTGGTGCGACATTCATTCTGGTTTACAAGAATCAGGACAACGCCGATACCGCTGCTGAAGTGCTGAAGTTCTTTGACTGGGCTTACAGCAATGGCGACAAGATGGCTTCCGATCTGCACTACGTGCCGCTGCCGGGCAATGTCACCGCCATGATCCGCAAGGCATGGAAAGAGCAGATCACTGACGGCCACGGCAAGGCGATCTGGAAGTAAGCCAAGCCTGAGTGCGCCGAAAGGCATGCTCAAGTTATAATTCGGGGGGCGCTATGCCCCCCAATTTCACTCAAGACCTATTACACAGATGAAATCGACGCTCCTGCACCAAGCCCGGCTCAAGCAACAGATATGGCTGGACATGTTGTTCCGTGGCCTGACCCGGCTATCGGCTTTCGGGGTGCTGGCACTCTTGGTCGCGATCATTGCCTCGCTGGTGATCGGCAGCATGCCTGCCATAGAAGCGTTCGGCTTTCATTTTCTCGTCAATGATGAATGGAATCCGGTCACCGATGAATACGGTGCACTGGTCCCCATCGTAGGCACACTGGTTACCTCCGGTATCGCCCTGCTGATCGCCATTCCGGTCAGCTTCGGTATCGCCATATTTCTGACCGAGCTGTCGCCGCGCGTGTTGCGCCGGCCGCTCGGCATCGCAGTTGAGTTGCTGGCGGGCATTCCCAGCATCATCTACGGCATGTGGGGCTTGTTTGTGTTCGCGCCATTGTTCGCCGATCACTTCGAGCCCTGGATCAACGACCATATCGGCACCCTGCCGATGCTCGGCCCGTTCTTCGCCGGCCCGCCGATGGGCATCGGCATCCTGACCGCCGGCATCATCCTCGCCATCATGGTGATCCCCTTCATAGCATCGGTCATGCGCGACGTGTTCGAAGTCGTGCCGCCCATGCTGAAGGAATCCGCCTACGGCGTCGGAGCCACGACCTGGGAAGTGGTGATGAAGATCGTGCTGCCCTTCACGCGCATCGGCGTGGTCGGCGGCATCATGCTCGGCCTGGGGCGCGCCCTGGGCGAGACCATGGCTGTCACTTTCGTCATCGGCAATGCACATGAACTGAGCAAATCCCTGCTGATGCCGGGCAACAGCATCTCCTCGGCACTGGCCAACGAGTTCACCGAAGCGGTCGGCGAGCTGTATACCTCGGCGCTGATCGAGCTGGGCCTGATCCTTTTCTTCATCACTTTCGTCGTCCTGTCACTCGCTCGCCTGATGCTGCACAAGCTGGGCAAAGGCGAGGGACAGACCACCTGAACGCCATGCTGACTCTCTATACCCGCCGCCGCATCATCAACGTCACCGGCCTGCTGGTCTCCATGCTGGCCATGGCCTTCGGTCTTTTCTGGCTGTGCTGGATACTGTTCACCTTGCTCAGCCACGGCCTTACCGCGCTCACCCCTGCCGTCTTCTCGCAGATGACGCCACCGCCCGGCAGCGCCGGTGGCCTGCTGAACGCCATCGCCGGCACGCTGATGATGAGCCTGCTCGGCACGCTGATAGGCACGCCCATCGGCATCCTGGCCGGCACTTATCTGGCCGAATTCGGCCAGCGCGGCTGGCTGGCGCCGGTCACCCGTTTCATCAACGACATCCTGCTGTCCGCGCCTTCCATCGTGATCGGCCTGTTCGTGTACGAGGTGTATGTCATCCGCGTCGGTCACTTCTCCGGCTGGGCGGGCGCTTTGGCACTTGCCATCATCGTCATCCCTATCGTGATCCGCACCACCGAGAACATGCTGCGCCTGATCCCCAACACCCTGCGCGAGGCCGCCTCCGCACTGGGTGCGCCGCAATGGAAGATCGTCAGCTTCGTCACCCTGCGCGCGGCACGCGCAGGCATCATCACCGGCGTGATGCTGGCCATCGCCCGCATCAGCGGCGAGACCGCCCCGCTGCTGTTCACCGCGCTTAACAACCAGTTCTGGAGCGCTGACATGAACAGCCCGCTGGCCAACTTGCCGGTGGTGATCTTCCAGTTCGCCATGAGCCCCTACGAAGACTGGCAGCATCTCGCATGGGCCGGCGCACTGCTGATCACCATCAGCGTACTCACGCTCAACATCCTGGCGCGCATCCTGTTCCGCCAAAGTGCAACCACACATTGATATCGGGAATCACTACTCATGAACGCTGAAACAGTCAACACGCCCAAGGTCACCGTACGCGACCTCAACTTCTTCTACGGCAACTACCGCGCACTCAAGGACATCAACCTCGACATCGCGGAAAAGATGGTAACCGCCTTCATCGGACCGTCCGGCTGCGGCAAATCGACGCTGTTGCGCACGTTCAACCGCATGTACCAGCTCTACCCGAAACAGAAGGCCACCGGCCAGATCATGCTGGACGGCAGCAACGTGCTCGACCCCAAGCAGGACCTCAACATGCTGCGCGCCAAGGTCGGCATGGTGTTCCAGAAGCCGACACCGTTCCCGATGTCTATCTATGACAACATCGCCTTCGGCGTAAAACTGTACGAGAACCTGAGCCGCAACGAGATGGATGATCGTGTCGAATGGGCCTTGAAGAAAGCCGCACTGTGGGGCGAGGTCAGCGACAAACTGAAACAGAGCGGAACCAGCCTGTCCGGCGGCCAACAGCAACGCCTGTGCATTGCCCGCGCAATCGCGGTCAAACCGCAAGTGCTGTTGCTGGACGAACCAACCTCCGCGCTCGACCCGATCTCCACCGCGCACATCGAAAAACTGATCGATGAGCTAAAGAAGGATTTCACGATCGTCATCGTGACGCACAACATGCAACAGGCTGCACGCATCTCGGATTTCACCGCCTATATGTACCTGGGCGACCTGATCGAGTTCGGAGACACCAGTACGGTGTTTACCAATCCAAAACGGAAAGAAACTGAGGATTACATCACCGGTCGCTTCGGCTAGCCATCCCGAACGCACCAACAAGAACGCCGAGCGATGCTCGGCGTTCTTCATTTCAGACCGACAAGTACAAGACTAGGCTGCGGCAGCTTTGACCGCCTCCGCGATTTTCTCCGCGCACAGCTTCACCTTCACCCCGTCCTCGCCCTCCACCATCACGCGCAGCAATGGCTCGGTACCCGACGGACGCAGCAACACGCGCCCCTTGCCGTCCAGCATGATCTCGGCCGTCTCCACCGCATGTTTCACCTTGGCATGGTTCGAGAGGTCTTCTTTCTTGGCCATCTTCACATTGATCAGCACTTGCGGATACATGTGCAGGTCGCCTGCCGCTACGGCCAGCGTCTGCTTCTTCATGCGCAAGGCATGCAACACCTGCAAGGCGGAGACGATACCGTCGCCGGTGCTGTGCTTGTCCAGACAGATGATGTGTCCAGAGTTCTCGCCTCCCAGCTGCCAACCCTGCTGTTGCAGCATCTCCATCACATAGCGGTCGCCCACCTTGGCGCGCATGAACGGGATACCCAGATGCTGCATGGCATGCTCGAAGGCGAGATTGGTCATCAGGGTGCCGACCACACCGCCCTTCATCGTGCCTTCGGCATGATGCTGCCTGGCGATGACATAGAGCAGCTGATCACCGTCGTATAACTTGCCCGATGCATCGACCATCACCAGCCGGTCGCCGTCGCCGTCCAGCGCGATGCCGATATCCGCCTTGTGTTCGACCACGGCCTTCTGCAGGTTCTGCGGTTTGGTCGCGCCGTAACCGTCATTGATGTTCAAGCCGTTAGGCTCCGCACCGATCGCGATGACTTCCGCCCCCAGTTCGTGGAACACGTGGCGCGCGATGTGATAGGTCGCACCATGCGCGCAATCCACCACGATCCTCATGCCGCGCAGATCCATCTCGTTGGGGAAGGTGCTCTTGCAGAATTCGATGTAGCGTCCGACCGCATCGTCGAGCCGCTTGGCTTTGCCCAATGCCTCCGACGCATTGGTCTGCATCGGCTCGTCCAGCGCCGCCTCGATGGCATGTTCGACCTCGTCGGGCAGCTTGGTGCCGTTGCCGGAGAAGAACTTGATGCCGTTATCTTCAAAAGGATTGTGCGAAGCCGAGATGACCACCCCCGCCTGCAAGCGCAGCGCGCGCGTCAGATAGGCCACGGCAGGGGTCGGCACAGGACCGGCCAGATACACATCGATACCCGCCGCGATCAAACCGGCTTCCAGCGCGGATTCCAGCATATAGCCGGAGATGCGAGTGTCCTTGCCGATCAGCACCGCCGGACGTTCACCGCGCGAGTGCTCCGCCTTGGCCAGCACCTTGCCGGCCGCATAACCCAGATGCATCACGAACTGCGGTGTGATGGGATGCTCGCCCACTTTGCCGCGCACACCATCAGTTCCGAAATATTTTCTACTCATATCGATCCCCGTTCACTGCATTCAATATCTTCAAGGCATCCACCGTCTCGCGCACATCGTGCACGCGCACGATGGCCGCCCCGCGTTGCACCGCCAGCACCGCCGCCGCCACGCTGGCAGCCAGACGTTCCCCGACCTCGCGTCCGGTGATCGCACCCAGCATGGATTTGCGCGACAGGCCAGCCAGCACCGGCATACCAAGCTTTGTAAATGCTTCCAATTCGCGCAGCAGGGCGAGATTATGCGCCAGCGACTTGCCGAAACCAAAACCGGGATCGATGACGATACGATCCCGGCCGACCCCCGCCGCCGCCACGGCGGCTATCCGCTGCCGCATAAAGTCTGCGACTTCAAGGACGACATCGTCATAGCTCGGGTGCTGTTGCATCGACTGCGGCGTACCCTGCTTGTGCATCAAGCAGACTGCCGCATCGCTCGCCGCCACAGCCTGTATCGCCCCCTCCGCCTGCAAGGCATTCACGTCATTGACCATCGTTGCGCCCGCCTTGATCGCTGCACGCATCACGGCCGGCTTCCAGGTATCGATGGAGATCGGCACCGTGATACCGCGCAGCCCCTCGATGACCGGCAATACACGATCCAGCTCCTCCTGTTCGCCCACCTCGGCAGCGCCAGGTCGTGTGGATTCACCGCCGATATCGAGCATATCGGCGCCGTCTTCTAACAGTTGCCGCGCATGATCGATGGCATTGGAGAATGAAACATAGCGGCCGCCGTCAGAAAAGGAATCAGGCGTGACATTGACGATGCCCATCACTTTCGGACAGGACAGGTCGAGTTTGAATGCGCCGCAAAGAAGTTGCATCGGGATATTCGGAAGGAAAAGAAAGAGAGGCTAGTCGACTAGCCTCTCTGAACACTGTTTCAGGTCTCTTGCGCCGGCTCGCCGGTTGCCGGCGCTGTCGGCTTCTCGTCCGCGGGCGGTTCAGCGGGTGGCGTCACTGTGGCGGGCTTGGGCGGACGCGGCGGATTGCCGGCCATGATGTCGTTGATCTGATCCGCGTCGATGGTCTCCCACTCCAGCAAGGCCTTGGCCATCGCCTCCATCTTGTCGCGATTCTCCTCGATCAGTTTGCGCGCCAGCGCATATTGCTCGTCGAGGATACGGCGTATCTCGGCATCGACCTTCTGCATGCTGGCCTCGGAGATGTTCTTGTGTGTGGTCACCGAACGGCCGAGGAACACCTCTCCCTCGTTCTCGCCGTACACCATGGTGCCCAGCGCATCGGACATGCCCCACTGCGTCACCATCTTGCGCGCCATGTCGGTGGCGCGCTCGAAATCGTTGGAAGCGCCGGTCGTCATCTGGTTCATGAAGATCTCTTCCGCGATGCGCCCGCCGAACAACACCGCGATGGTGGACAGGATGCGTATCTTGTCCATGCTGTAACGGTCTTCGGATGGCAGCTGCATGGTCAGACCCAGGGCGCGGCCACGCGGGATGATGGTGACTTTATGTACCGGATCGGTCTTGGGCATCAGCTTGGCGACCAGTGCATGGCCGGACTCGTGATAGGCCGTGTTGCGACGTTCTTCTTCCGGCATCACCATGGACTTGCGTTCCGCGCCCATGAATATCTTGTCCTTGGCTGCTTCGAAATCGTCCATCTCGACGAAACGCTTGCCACGGCGCGCCGCGAACAGCGCCGCCTCGTTCACCAGATTGGCCAGATCGGCGCCGGACATGCCCGGTGTACCGCGCGCCAGGATGTCTGCCTTCACGTCTTCCGCGCACGGCACTTTGCGCATGTGCACTTTCAGGATCTGCTCGCGACCGCGGATGTCCGGCAACGGCACCACCACCTGGCGGTCGAAACGACCGGGGCGCAACAAGGCCGCATCCAGCACGTCGGGGCGGTTGGTCGCGGCGATCACGATCACACCCGACGCCCCCTCGAAACCGTCCATCTCCACCAGCAGCGCATTCAGCGTCTGCTCGCGCTCATCGTTGCCGCCGCCCAAGCCCGCACCGCGCTGACGACCGACCGCGTCGATCTCGTCGATGAAGATGATGCAGGGCGACTGTTTCTTGGCCTGCTCGAACATATCGCGCACACGCGCCGCACCGACACCGACGAACATCTCGACGAAATCGGAACCGGAGATGGAGAAGAACGGCACCTTGGCTTCGCCCGCGATGGCTTTGGCCAACAGCGTCTTGCCGGTACCGGGACTACCCACCATCAGCACGCCGCGCGGGATACGCCCGCCCAGGTTCTGGAATTTGCCCGGATCACGCAGGAAATCGACCAGTTCCGAGACCTCTTCCTTGGCCTCGTCGCAACCGGCCACATCAGCGAAGGTCACGCGCTCCTTGGAATCATCCAGCATGCGTGCCTTGCTCTTGCCGAACGAGAACGCGCCGCCGCCCTTGCCGCCCTGCATCTGGCGCATGAAGAACACCCACACGCCGATCAGCAGCAGCATGGGGAACCATGAGATGAACACCTGAGTGAAGAACCCTTGCTCCTCGTCCGGTTTGGCTTCCACTTTCACGCCATACTTCAGCAGGTCGGAAACCAGCCAGATGTCGCTGGGGGCAAAACTGGTGATGCGTTTACCGTCGGGCGTGACCGCTTTAAGCGTGCGACCTTCGATGGTGACTTTCTCGATCTGGCCCGAACGGACAGCCTCAAGGAACTGTGAATAATCCAGTTGCACCTGCGCCGTCTGCATCTGGCGCGCGTTGAACTGGTTGAAGACGGTCATCAGCACCATGGCGACGACCATCCAGATCCCTATACTTTTGAACAGATTATTCACACTTGCTCCTCAGATATGAGCGAAAAACGAAAGCGCATTAGACTACGGAAGTACCGATTACTCAAGCTTTCCCAAGCCCACCAAATACTGTTCGTTACTGCGGTCACGAGATGCCTTGGGCTTGCGCGCGACCACTTTGGTGAAGTGGGTACGCATTGATTTCATATATTCCTCGAATCCGGCACCCTGAAACACCTTGGCCACGAACGAGCCGCCGGGGGCGAGATGGGTGACAGCGAAATCGAGCGCCAGTTCCGCCAGATACATGGCGCGCGCCTGATCAGCCATCACTACACCGCTGATATTGGGGGCCATATCCGAGATTACAAGGCCGATAGGCCGGCCGCCCAATCTTTCTTCCAATTGCGCCAACACACTTTCCTCACGAAAATCGCCCTGTATGAACTCGACGCGCGGCAAAGGCGCTAGCGGCAAAAGGTCCAGCGCGATGATGCGGCCGTGTTCGCCCATCTTCTTCGCCACCACCTGGCACCAGCTACCCGGTGCCGCGCCCAAGTCCACCACCACCATGCCCGGCTTGATCAGATTGTCGCGCTCATCCAGTTCCAGCAGCTTGTAAGCGGCGCGTGCGCGATAGCCGTCCTTCTGCGCCATTTGCACATAGGGATCGTTCACATGCTCGCGCATCCATTGTTTGCTGGATTTTGATGCTTTCATAGATTCTGGCCTGATAAGAGGGTCATAAGCGGATCAGCGCGCAACGAACACCCGACAACTGGTTGATACCATAGGAATCCGTAATTTCTGCGGACATGCCTCCGTTTTGCTAGAATGCGCGCCCTATCTGGAGCAACACATGTTAAATCTCTCTGTATCCCAGCGCCTCGCCCTCAAAGGCCGCGCCCATGCCCTTAACCCAGTCGTGATGATCGGCAATGCCGGTTTGACGCCAGCCGTGCTGGACGAGATCGAGCGCAGCCTGAAAAGCCACGATCTGCTGAAGATCAAGGTGATGAGCGACGATCGTGAAGCCCGCGAAGCGATGCTGCAAGAGATCTGCACCACTTTGAAGGCCGGACCGGTGCAGCATATCGGCAAGACGCTGGTGGTCTATCGACCACTGGAGACGCCCATCGCCAAGCCCCCCAAGCGCCGCAAGGGCAAGCCGCTCACCAAGAAGCAGCTCGCCAGCCGCAGTTAAAGATACTGTACTTCAACGACTTCGTATTCACGCACCCCGCCCGGGGCCTGCACTTCAGCGATATCACCTTCCACCTTGCCGATCAGCGCACGCGCGATCGGTGAGCTGATGGATATCTTGCGGTGTTTGATGTCCGCTTCATCCTCGCCCACGATCTGGTAAGTCACCACGTCGCCGTTGCTGACGTCTTCCATCACCACGGTGGTGCCGAACACCACGCGACCATCGGTACTCAAGGTCTTGGGGTCGATGACCTGCGCGCTGCCCAGCTTGAACTCCAGCTCGACGATGCGGCCTTCAACGAAGGATTGACGCTCCTTGGCGGCCTCGTATTCCGCGTTCTCGGACAAGTCGCCCTGCGCGCGCGCTTCGGAGATCGCATTGATCACCGAAGGACGTTCCACTGTCTTCAAACGGTGCAACTCTTGACGCAATAGCTCGGCGCCGACGACAGTCAATGGGACTTTGCTCATAAAAACTCTTCCTTAGTTGAAACGACGATGCAAAGACTGCACGTCATAGACCTGCAACTCGGCCAGATGCTGCATGCCGATGCAGGCGGCGCGGGCGCCAGCCAGCGTAGTGTAGTAAGTGACACGGCCTTGCAACGCCGCATGACGGATGGAATAGGAATCGCGCATCACCGACGGGCGACTGTCCACCGTATTGATGATCAGACTGATCTCACCATTCTTGATCATGTCGAGGATGTGCGGGCGACCTTCCGCGACCTTGTTCACGATAGCGACTTCGACACCTGCCGCAGCGATGGCCGCAGCCGTGCCGCGTGTCGCCACGACCGTAAAGCCCAGCCCGACCAACGACCGAGCAACTTCAACCGCGCCCGCCTTGTCTTCCTCGCGCACGCTGACGAACACCCGACCGCTCTTGGGCAACTTCACACTGGCGGCGAGTTGCGATTTGACGAAGGCCTCCGCGAAGGTATCGCCCACGCCCATCACCTCGCCGGTGGATTTCATCTCCGGCCCGAGGATCACATCCACACCGGGGAACTTGATGAACGGGAACACCGCTTCCTTCACCGAGAAATACGGCGGGATGACCTCTTTAGTCACGCCCTGCTGGTCCAGCGACTGGCCGGCCATGCAACGCGCCGCCACCTTGGCCAGCGGCACACCGGTCGCCTTGGATACATACGGCACGGTACGCGATGCGCGCGGGTTCACTTCCAGCACATACACGGTCTCGCCCTGGATGGCGAACTGCACGTTCATCAGGCCGACCACGTTCAATTCCTTCGCCATCGCCACGGTCTGGCGGCGCAGCTCGTCCTGCATCGCAACGGACAGCGAATACGGTGGCAGCGAACAGGCAGAGTCGCCCGAGTGCACGCCCGCCTGCTCGATGTGTTCCATGATGCCACCGATGATGACCTGCTTGCCGTCGGACACCGCATCCACGTCCACCTCGATCGCGTCGTTCAGGAAGCGGTCGAGCAGGATGGGCATGCGCTCCGGCCAGGTCTTGCCCAGCTCTTCGGCATCGCGCATGTAACGCTCCAGATCGTTCTGCGCATGGATGATCTCCATACCGCGACCGCCCAGCACGTTGGAAGGACGCATCACCAGCGGGTAGCCGATCTCGGTCGCCCCGGCGACCGCATCGGCCACATTGCTCGCAGTACGGTTCGGTGGCTGTTTCAGATCGAGCTTGCGCAACATCGCCTGGAAACGTGCACGGTCTTCCGCGCAGTCGATCATGTCCACCGAAGTGCCGATGATGGGCACGCCGTTCTTGGCCAGACCGTGCGCCAGCTTCAGCGGCGTCTGCCCGCCGTACTGCACGATCACACCGACCGGCTTTTCAACAGCAACCACTTCCAGCACATCTTCAAGCGTCAGCGGCTCGAAGTACAAACGATCCGAAGTGTCGTAGTCGGTGGAGACGGTCTCAGGATTGCAGTTGACCATGATGGTCTCGTAACCGTCCTCGCGCATCGCAAGCGCGGCATGCACGCAGCAATAGTCGAACTCGATACCTTGACCGATGCGGTTCGGTCCGCCGCCCAGCACCATGATCTTCTTGTTGTTGGTCGGCTGCGATTCGCACTCTTCCTCATAGGTCGAGTACATGTAAGCGGTATTGGTGGAGAACTCGGCAGCGCAGGTATCCACGCGTTTGAACACCGGACGCACGTTCAAGGCATGGCGATAGGCGCGCACCGATTCGTCGTCGATACCCAGCAGGGATGCCATGCGCGCATCCGCGAAACCGCTGCGCTTCAAAGTGCGCAATTGATCCGCGCTGATGCTTTCCAGCGTGCGGCCGGTCAGCTCGCGTTCCTGACGGATGATGTCTTCGATCTGCACCAGGAACCACGGGTCGATCTTGCTGACGTTGAACACCTCTTCCACGCTCATGCCGAGACGGAAGGCATCGCCCACCGCCCAGATGCGGTCCGGACCGGGATTTCCGAGTTCGGCGCAGATCGCGTCGCGGTCGTCGTACTTGCTGTCCAGCCCATGCACGCCCACTTCCAGACCGCGCAGCGCTTTCTGGAACGATTCCTGGAAAGTGCGGCCGATGGCCATCACCTCGCCCACCGATTTCATCTGCGTGGTCAGGCGGTCGTTGGCCTGCGGGAATTTCTCAAAGGCGAAACGCGGGATCTTGGTCACCACGTAGTCGATGGTCGGCTCGAACGAGGCCGGGGTCGCGCCGCCGGTGATGTCGTTCTTCAACTCGTCCAGCGTGTAGCCGACAGCCAGCTTGGCCGCGACCTTGGCGATGGGGAAGCCGGTGGCCTTGGAAGCCAGCGCCGAGGAACGCGACACGCGCGGGTTCATCTCGATCACCACCATGCGCCCGTCTTGCGGGTTGATGGAGAACTGCACGTTGGAGCCGCCGGTCTCCACACCAATCTCGCGCAGCACAGCCAGCGAGGCATCGCGCAGGATCTGGTATTCCTTGTCAGTCAGTGTCTGCGCCGGTGCGACGGTAATGGAGTCGCCGGTATGCACGCCCATCGGATCCAGGTTCTCGATGGAGCAGATGATGATGCAGTTGTCGTTGCGGTCGCGCACGACTTCCATCTCGTATTCTTTCCAACCGAGCAGCGATTCTTCGATCAGCAGCTCTTTGGTCGGCGACGCTTCCAGACCACGCTCGCAGATCTCCATGAACTCTTCGCGGTTGTAAGCGATACCGCCGCCGCTGCCGCCCATGGTGAACGACGGGCGGATGATGGTCGGGAAACCCATCACCTGTTGCACTTGCAGCGCCTCTTCCATGCTGTGCGCGATAGCGGAACGGGCCGAGGCCAACCCGATGCGTGTCATCGCCTGCTTGAACTTCTCGCGGTCTTCCGCCATGTCGATGGCTTCGCGCGACGCACCGATCATCTCGACGTTGTACTTCTCCAGCACACCGTGCTTGGCCAGATCGAGCGCGCAGTTCAGCGCGGTCTGTCCACCCATGGTCGGCAGGATCGCATCCGGCTTTTCCTTGGCGATGATCTTTTCCACCATCTGCCAGGTGATCGGCTCGATGTAGGTGGCGTCGGCCATGTTCGGATCGGTCATGATGGTGGCCGGATTCGAGTTCACCAGGATGACGCGGTAGCCTTCTTCGCGCAGCGCCTTGCAGGCCTGTGCACCGGAATAGTCGAACTCGCACGCCTGCCCGATGACGATGGGGCCTGCGCCGATGATCAGGATAGATTTGATGTCAGTACGCTTAGCCATTTACTTCCCACCCATCATCGCAACGAAGCGATCGAACAATACGTCTACGTCATGCGGCCCGGGACTCGCCTCGGGGTGCCCCTGGAAACAGAACGCCGGCTTGTCGGCCAACTCAAAACCTTGCAGCGTGCCGTCGAATAGCGAGATGTGCGTGACGCGCGCGTTCGCCGGCAGCGTCGTCGCATCCACCGCGAAGCCGTGGTTCTGGCTGGTGATCATCACGCGCTTGGTTGCCGTGTCCTGCACCGGATGGTTCGCGCCGCGATGGCCGAACTTCATCTTCACGGTTTTTGCACCGCAGGCCAGACCCATGATCTGGTGACCCAGACAGATGCCGTACATCGGCATACCGACTTCAAGGAATCTCTTCGCGGCGGCGATGGCGTAATCGCAAGGCTCCGGATCGCCGGGGCCATTGGACAGGAACACGCCATCCGGCTTCATCTTCAATACTTCTTCAGCGCTCGTCTTCGCCGGCACCACGGTGATCCTGCAGCCACGCTCCGCCAGCATGCGCAGGATGTTGCGCTTCACGCCGAAGTCGTAAGCCACCACGTGGAATTTGGATTCGGTCGCATCACTGTAGCCTTCACCCAGTTTCCACTCGCGCTGCGTCCATTCGTAAGGCTTGTCGCAAGTCACCACTTGCGCCAGATCCATACCGGCCAGACCGGCGAAACCCTTGGCCGCTTTCAGCGCCGCGTCGACGTCGTCGCCCGAGGCGATACAACCGTTCTGCGCACCCTTGCTGCGCAGGATGCGCGTCAGCTTGCGCGTGTCGATACCGGCGATAGCGACCACATTGTTGGCTTTGAGATATTCCGGCAGCGATTGCGTCGCGCGGAAATTGCTCACTGTCATGGACAAGTCGCGGATGATGAGACCGCTGGCGAACACCCGGCTCGACTCCACGTCTTCTGGGTTGCAACCAACGTTGCCGATATGCGGATAAGTCAGGGTGACGATCTGGCTGCAATAGGAAGGATCGGTGAGGATCTCCTGATAGCCGGTCATCGAAGTGTTGAACACCACCTCGCCGACGCTGCTGCCATCTGCCCCGATAGAAATGCCGCGAAATACCGTTCCATCGGCTAGGACTAGGATGGCTGGTTTCGTCTGCGACACGTGTAACTCCTTGATTGGCTGGCGTTCAGCACACCCGAGCTGGATTGCGGGCGCACCTATAAAGAAGCGGGACGAACCCTATGTTCATCCCGCTCATTTGCGGGGCGCATTATAGCCGAAGAGCGATGCCGTATCAAATTCAGCCTGCTTCCCCCCTATAATCCGCCCCCTTTACCACCGCACACCGGAGCCTCGCATCATGCTGGAAGTCATCATCCTCGCCATCGCCCTCAGCATGGACGCCTTCGCCGTCTCTATCGGACTCGGCTCCAAAGGCGATGCCAAAGGACTGGGGCTGAAAGCCGGCCTCTATTTCGGCGTATTTCAGGCACTCATGCCCTTCATCGGCTATCTGGGCGGCAAAGGCGTACTAGGCTGGGTGGAAAATTACGCGCACTGGATCGCCTTCGGCCTGCTGGCGCTGATCGGCGGCAAGATGATCTACGAAAGCCTGCACGAAGGCATAGAAGAAGACATCGCCGCCCTCACCCACCGCATGATGCTGCTGCTCGCCATCGCCACCAGCATCGACGCCATGGCCGCCGGATTCAGCCTGACGCTGCTTGAAGTCAACGCTTACCTCGCTTGCGCCATCATCGGCGTGACGACTTTTGCATTCAGTTGGATCGGGGTGCGTATCGGCGAGAAAAGCGGTACTTGGCTGGAGAGCAAGGCGGAGATGTTTGGCGGGGTGGTGTTGATCTTGATCGGGGTGAAGATGTTGGTGATGTGAACACCGCAGGCCGTTCGTCCTGAGTAGGCCGAAGGGGATGGGCGAACTTCAAATTCAATACCAACACCGTCGGGGGTTGCCCGACGGTGTTGAATTAAACCGAACAACGATTTCTCAATCGATCGGCGATCGAGCCTGAAAGACCGTTTCTGGCCGATAGCAGAAGTTCGTTACTTCAACCCCAACACATCCTGCATGTCATACATCCCCGCCTGATTAGCCTTGAGGAAGCGTGCCGCGCGCAGCGCGCCGATCGCAAACGTCGCACGGCTGCTGGCTTTGTGGGTGATCTCGATGCGCTCACCTGTACCCGCAAAAAGCACGGTGTGGTCGCCGACGATGTCGCCGCCGCGCACGGTGGCGAAGCCGATGGTGGAAGAATCGCGTTCGCCGGTGACGCCTTCGCGTCCGTACACGGCGCATTTTTCCAAATCGCGGCCCAGCGTGCGGGCGACGACTTCGCCCATGCCGAGCGCGGTGCCGGAGGGGGCATCGACTTTATGACGATGATGGGCTTCGATGATCTCGATGTCGTAGCCTTCGCTGAGCACGCGCGAGGCGGTCTCCAGCAGTTTGAACACCAGGTTCACGCCCACGCTCATGTTGGGGGCGAACACGATGCCAATGTCTTGTGCGGCGGCGCCGAGTGCGGCTTTCTGCTGCGCGTTGAGGCCGGTGGTGCCGATGACCATGCCGACACCGAGTTTGCGGCAGATCTCCAGATGCTGCATGGTGCCTTCAGGGCGAGTGAAGTCGATCAGCGCGTCCGCGCCTTGCAGTGCGGTCTCAATGTCGTCGGTGATCTTCACACCTTCGGCGACGGTGTTGCCGATAAAGGCGCTGCCCTTGTGTTCGAGCGCGGCATGCAGTTGCAGGTCGTCGGCCTGCGCCACACAGTCCAGCAACACTTTACCCATACGTCCGCCGCTGCCGGCGATGGCGACTTTAATCTTCATTCTTCATCTCCTGAATGGGAACGGCAGAAGGCAACAACGGCGTGGCATCGTCGATGCGCGCCAGCGCGCCATTCTCAAAATACAACGTCAGGCGCTGATTCGCTTCCACCTTGCCTTTTTTCTCGAGTCGATACAGATAATCCCAGCGGCCGGCATGGTAGGTATCGGCGATCAGCGGTGCGCCGAGCACAGCTTTCACCTGCGCTTCGCTCATGCCGAGCTTGATGCGCGCGCGCATGTCCTGCGTGATGAGGTTGCCCTGACGGATCTCGATCTTGTGCGGCGTGAAGGTCGGCAGGTAGTTGGAGAAGTTGCTGCACGATGCGAGCAACAATGAGATCGGGATCAGGACGATGCGCATGGATGTGGTTCGGGTCGGGTACTTGAGAACAGGAGGCATGATACCGCAAGTCACGCCCTCCCCCCAGCCCCGACAGGAACCGGTTATGCAGCCGCGCCCAGCATCTCGGCGGCGTGCTTGCGTGTGGTGTCGGTGATGGTCGCGCCGCCCAGCATGCGCGCGATCTCGTCGATGCGCCGCGGTGCATCCAGCACCTGGATGCTGCTCAAGGTCTTGCCGCCGTGCGCTTCCTTGCTCACTTGCCACTGGTGGTCTGCCTGCGCCGCCACTTGCGGCAGATGGGTGACGCACAGCACCTGATGACGCTGGCCGAGTTTTTTTAGCAGACTACCGACGATCTCGGCCACGCGTCCGCCGATGCCACTGTCCACTTCGTCGAAGATCAGCGTGGGCACGCTGGCGGCACGGCTGGCCGCCACCTGGATGGCGAGACTGATGCGCGACAACTCGCCGCCCGAGGCGACCTTGGCCAGACTGCGCAGCGGCGAGCCAGGGTTGGCCGACACTTGCAGCTCCACGCTCTCCAGTCCGTGCGCATTGCCTTCCGTCAGCGGCAACAAAGCTACGGCGAACTGGCCACCCTGCATCGCCAGCGTCTGCATGGCGGCGGTGATCTCGTCGGACAGGGCTTGCGCCGCTTTGCCGCGCGCGGCACTCAATTTCTTAGCAGCCGCCAAATAACTCTGCTGCGCGGCTTCGTCCTGTTTGGCGAGCACGTCCAGATCGGCGCTACCGCCCAGTTCTTCCAAACGTTGCGCGAACTCTTGCAGTTTCTGCGGCAGTTGCTCGGGCTTCACGCGATATTTGCGCGCGGCTTCCATCACATCCGCGATGCGCTGTTCCTGCTGACGCATGCGTTCAGGATCGGCATCCAAGCGCTCCTGATAGTGTCGCAGCGCATACACCGCTTCCTGCAATTCGTTCTGCGCGCTCTCCAGCATGGTGAGTGTGTCCTGCAGACCGGCATCGAACTCCAGCCCGGCGCGCATGCGCGATGTCAGCGCATTGAGTTGCGCGAGGCAAGCGGTATCCGATTCGCTCAGCACATCGACACCGAACTGCGCGGTCTCGATCAGACTCGCGGCATGCGACAGGCGCGCATGCTCGGCCTGCAATTCATACCACTCCGTTTCGACGAAGTTCAATGTCTCCAGTTCGTTCTGCTGGAACGCGAGCAGCTCACGTTCGGCGGCGACGGACTCGGCATTCTGTTCCAGTTGCACACGGCGGCGGTGGATGGCCTGCCATGCTTTCCATGCGGCGGCGACAGCGTCGGCTTGTTCAGTCAAGCCGGCCTGACTGTCCAGCAGCTCGCGCTGCGCGTCGGCGCGCAACAGCGACTGGTGCGCATGCTGGCCGTGGATGTCGAGCAGCATCGCACCGGCTTCGCGCATCTGCTGCTGGGTGGCACTGCCACCGTTGATGAAGCCGCGCGAACGACCGCCCGCATCCAGTGTGCGTCGCAGCAGACATATCCCGTCGTCGCCTTCCAGTTCCTGTTCGCGCAGCCAGGCTTTCAGTTGCGGCAAGTCGGCGATATCGAATTCGGCGCTGATGTCTGCCTTGTCGCAACCGGCCCGTACCATTGCGCTGTCGGCGCGCTCGCCCAGCGCCAGCGACAATGCGTCGATCAGGATGGACTTGCCCGCGCCGGTCTCGCCGGTGAGCGCGGTGAAGCCGGATGAGAAGTCGAGTTCGAGCGTGTCGACGATGACGAAGTCGCGGATGAGCAGGTGTTTCAGCATGTTCTTTTTATTAGAGTGTCTGCGTCCAAAGCAACTTCTCGCGCAGCGTGTGATAGTAGCTGTGGCCTTCGGGGTGCAGCAGCAGCACCGGCTGGTGATAGCGCGACACGATGACCTTGTCGTGCAGCTGCAGATCGACATGCGAATGGCTGTCGTAACGCACATGGATGTCGCCGTTGCGGTGCATCAACAGTTCCATCACGGAAGAGCCTTTCACCACCAGCGGGCGGTTGCTCAACGAGTGCGGACACACCGGCACCAGTTCCAGCACGTCCAGCGAAGGATGCAGGATGGGTCCGCCGGACGACAGCGCGTAGGCGGTGGAGCCCGTGGGCGTGGAGATGATCAGACCGTCGGCGCGCTGGTTGTACAGATACTCGCCGTCGATGCGCACTTCGAATTCGACCATGCTGCTGACGTTGCTGCGGTGCACCACCACCTCATTGAAGGCCAGCCCGTGGAATACCTCGCGCTTGTCGCGCACCACGGCGGCCTGCAACAGCAGCCGCTCCTCGGAGACGTATTTCCCCTTCAGCATGGCCGACAGGGTCTTTTTCATCGTCTCCAGAGATAGATCGGTGAGGAAGCCGATGCGCCCCTGATTGACGCCGATCAGCGGGATGTGATGCGGCGCCAGCGTGCGGGCGATGTTGAGCAGGGTGCCGTCGCCGCCCAGCACCACTGCCAGATCGATCTTCCCGCCCATCTCTTCCAGCGGCAGCGCCGGATAGGGCGAATCCTTGGCGTTCTCTGCCGTCAGACTGTCGATCACCACCTCATAACCCTGTGCAGCAAGGAATTCCGCCAGTGAAAGGACGGGCACGACGATCTCCGGCGTCTTGTATTTGCCGATGATCGCGATGGTTTTGAAGGGGGTGCTCATGGGGCGCGATTAAACCACATCGGTGATGACATGAACATGCGCCCTCCCGCATGCCCCCTGCTAGAATGACCGCCATGCTCAACGATCGCGCACAGATACTGCTGAAGACCCTGGTGGAACGCTATGTAAGTGACGGCCAACCGGTGGGTTCGCGTGCTTTGCAGCAGTTCTCCGGACTGGAAGTCAGCCCGGCCACCATCCGCAATGTGATGGCCGATCTGGAATCCATCGGACTGGTCGCCAGTCCGCACACTTCGGCCGGACGCATCCCCACCGAACTCGGCTATCGCATGTTCATCGACCGGTTGATGGTGGTGCAGCCGCTGTCCGAGTCGCGCGTGCTGCAACTGGAAAGCCAGCTGCAGCCGAACAATCCGTCGCGCCTGCTGGCGCAGGCCTCCAATCTGCTGTCCGAACTGACCCACTTCGCGGGCGTGGTCGCCACACCCAAGCGCAGCGCGATCAAAGTGCGCCAGATTGAATTCCTGCGCCTGACCGAGAAACGCGTGCTGCTCATCATCGTGATGCCGGACGGCGAGGTGGAGAACCGTGTACTGGTGACGCCCAAGGATTACAGCCAGTCGCAGCTGACCGAGGCGGGCAATTTCCTCAGTCAGCATTACGCCGACCTGGCGTTCGGCGACATCCACCAGCGCATGCAAAGCGAGTTGCGCCAACTGCAGCACGACATGACCGCGCTGATGAGCGCGGCGATGGCGGCCAGCGACGAAGCCGTGGCGCGCAAGAGCGAAGATTACGTGATCAGCGGCGAACGCAAGCTGCTGCACGTGAACGACCTCTCCACCAACATGGAACAGTTGCGCAAACTGTTCAACGTGTTCGAACAGAAGACCGAGCTACTGCATCTGCTGGATGCAGGACGGCACGCGCAGGGCGTGCACATCTTCGTCGGCAACGAATCCGGCTTGGCGGGGCTGGACGAATGCAGCGTCGTCAGCGCCCCCTACACGGCAGACGGCCAAATCGTCGGCACGCTGGCCGTGGTCGGCCCGAAGCGCATGAACTACGAACGCGTGGTGCCCATCGTGGACATCACCGCCAAGCTATTGAGCAACGCGCTCTCCCAACATTGAGATCGACATGAGTTATCAGACAGAACCCCGCTTTGAACATGGCACGCCCGAAAAGACCGGCATCCTGCTGATCAACCTCGGCACGCCCGATGCGCCGACCGCGCAGGCCGTGCGCCCTTACCTCAAGGAATTCCTCGGCGATCCGCGGGTAGTGGAGATCCCGCGCCTGATCTGGTGGCTGATCCTGAACGGCATCATCCTCAATGTGCGCCCGAAGAAGTCTGCCGCCAAGTACGCCTCCATCTGGCTCAAGGAAGGTTCGCCGCTGCGCGTGCACACCGAGGAGCAAGCCGTATTGCTGCAAGGCTATCTGAGTCAGCGCACTCAGGCCCCGTTCGCGGTCGAGTACGCCATGCGCTATGGCCAACCGTCCATCCCGGCGGCGCTGCGCAAGCTGAAAGCACAGAACTGCCAGCGCTTCCTGGTCGTGCCCATGTATCCGCAATACGCGGCCAGCACCACGGCCACGGCAACCGACATCGTGTTCCGCGAATTGCAGCAGATGCGCAACACGCCCGCCATCCGCACCATCAAGCATTTCCACGACGATGCCGGTTACATCAAGGCGCTCGCCGCCAACATCAACGAATACTGGATGAAGAACGGGCGACCCGAGAAGTTGCTGATGAGTTTCCACGGCCTGCCCAAATACACGCTGGAGAAAGGCGACCCGTATCACTGCGAGTGCTTGAAGACCGGACGCCTGCTAGCCGAGGCACTCGGCCTCGGGAAAGAGCAATACGCGGTCACTTTCCAGTCGCGTTTCGGCAAAGCCGAATGGATACAACCCTACACCAGCGCCACACTCAAACAATGGGGCGCAGAAAAGCTCAAACGCGTGGATGTGGTGTGTCCCGGTTTCGTGGCGGATTGTCTGGAGACGCTGGAAGAGATCGCCATGGAAGGCAAAGAAGAGTTCCAGCATGCGGGCGGCGGTGACTATCACTACATCCCCTGCCTCAATGCACGCGACGACTGGATGCATGCACTGACCGATCTGGTGATGGACAATCTGCAAGGCTGGCTGATCACGCCGGATGCGGCAGAGCTGGAACGCTCTCGGACACTCGCCCAAGCAAAGGGCGCGTCCCGCTAAGACACGTCAGACCGGGGTGATCCGCTCCGCTTCGAGCTGGATCATGTAGCGCTGGATCACATTGGTCACGCCGCGACTCAAGCCGACGAATTCCATGCCGATGCGATGGATCTGCTCGCCGCTCTTGGTCGAAGTCGACTGCCAGATGCCGCACACGCGCAGACTCATGGGCACCCGTCCGATCTCGGGAAAATCGATACTGCAACCTTCCAGTGTCGCCCCCTGCACAAAGATGTCATTGGCTGGGCCGCGATAGGTGACGCCGATACCGCCCGCGCTCATATCGACCAGCGCAACCTCCAGTATCTCGTCCTCTCCCGTCGGTATCCGGCACATCAGCGCATTACTGCCCTGCGGCGTGTACAGGCGAAAATATTCGCGGCGCTGGATGCGCTCGATCACGGACGGCACATGCAATGAGAAAGCCAAGCCGTCCCGGGCGGTGACCAGTTGCAGATGGGTGGAATGCCAGCGCACCTTGATCTCGGACTGCGTCTCGAACGACACCAGCTTGCTATCGGTGATCCGCTGGTTGACCGCGTCGTCCGAGCTCACATCGATACACACGAACTTGCGGTCACCGCTGACATACAGCACGGTGGTGACCAGTGCGTCACCTTCGTGCGTCGTCAGGTTGAGCAATACTCGGTGTTTGGCCAGTTCGTTCAGAACGTGCACGATCTCCACATGATTGTGGATGGCGAACTGCGGATTTATCTCGTGGTGCGTCATGAAGCGGATTCGGTGCGTGGATTTATATTTAGTGATTTGGCTCAGGGCAGCATTTTACACAGAGTCTCGACGACCTCTAGCGCCCCGTTGTTTTGGGGTGATGCCGGTCGCGAACCGGCCCATATCGCCTCCAGCGTGTCGCCCATCATGCCAACCCGCAATCGGCCGGCATCGACCTCGATCGCGACACCATTCCGCTGCATCCAATCCACCAGCCAGGGCGCTTCGGGCCAATCGCCACGCGGCACATACATGACCGGCACGCCAGCACAGGCCGCTTCGGCAAAAGTGCCATAACCCGGCTTGGTCAATATCGCATCGCAAGAAGCCAGTACATCCCGAAAATCCAAATCCAGCGATTCAATAGACGATACATCATCGCGTTGCACACCCCATGACTCGGGAACCAGCCAGCGCACGCCAGGGATACCCGGCCAGCTTTCCATAGCCAAACGATATGAGATGCCGCCCATCGCCACTAGCACCAGCTTGTCTCGTGCGGATGCGCCGCAGCGCTCGCGTACCAGTTGGCGATGCGGTTCGCCGACTTGGGCAACGCAGGACAGCTCCCGCGTGTTGCGCAGATCGCTCATCGGCATGGCCGGACTGAGTTTCAGGAAAACTTCGGCACTGTTGTATGCAGCCAGCATCTGCGCATGGATGGCCGCTGCCTCATCATCATCCTGTGCATAGTGCCTGTAGATGTCGGCCCAGTTGAGACAGCACATCGCCACGGCAGGGATGTCCGCGACCTTGGCCGCAGCCAGTGAAAGATAGGGCACATTCGCCAGCAACAGATCGGGCTGCAGCGCACGCATCTCCTCCGCTGCCGTCTCCACCTTTTGCGCCCAATCGGCATGATAGTCGCGATAGGCCGCCAGACTGCGCGGCACATCCACGCGGACGGCATCGAACATTGCCATGCCGAAATCCAGCGCGATGTGATGGTGCTCGAACGGAACGTGGATGCGTTGCTTGAGGTATTCAATGGGGGCGTGCGAACGCACGGTGATGCGCAGTTCTGGCCGACGTTGCGCCAACAGGTTCAGCACCGGCGCCGTCTGGGCGATGTGGCCGTAACCGTGGGCGGAGATATCGACCAGCAAGTGCCTCAATTGTCTTCGTGCTCGTAAAGCTTGAAGTTGTTGCGGCCGCTCTCCTTAGCCAGATACATCGCTCGGTCGGCGCACTTGATCAGCGACTGTTCGTCGTCCGCGTCGTCCGGGTACA
>Ga0180732_1000473_pt1 | contig 34750 bp, 41 predicted proteins | sample KR11_01MetaG_FD_148674 | JGI IMG/M metagenome (GOLD analysis project Ga0180732, IMG submission 148674) | Groundwater microbial communities from the Olkiluoto Island deep subsurface site, Finland - KR11_0.1 MetaG | ecosystem: Environmental > Aquatic > Deep subsurface > Groundwater | place...
GGAAATCTGTTTTTCTTAATGATTTTAGATGAACTTAATTATTTGGTGTTTCGGAAATGAAATTTTTTAGATTTATTAGTTATAATAGTTTTCAGTTAAGAGATTCTAGTGGTTGAAATTTGTGTGGAGGTTCAATCAACTGTAATTGAATCATTTAAAACCCCAAAAATAAAACAAAAAGAAGATTCAGATGGAAACACAGAATTAAAAAAAGGTATTAATAAAAAGTATATTTCAGAGAATGGAAAATAAACCCCTAATGTATTTCGGTCATCCTATTAATTTCTACAATACAAAAAAAGAAAAAAAACTAATAATTGCAATTCAGGAAAAATTTCCTGAATACTATATTGAAAATCCAAATCAACTAATTCATAAAGATAACTACATCAAATGGAAAGAAAGAACAGGAAATGGAATGAATTATTATTTTAAAATTGTTCTTCCAAAAATGGAGGGTGGGACATTTTTATGCTTTGAAGATGGTATGTTTGGGGCAGGAGTTTTTGGAGAAGCTGAATTTTTGAAAGATAGCGGAAAATTAATTTATGAAATAAATCTTGAAGAGAAAATTAAAGAAATGATATTAGATTCTTCGAGAACATTATCAATTAAAGAAACAAAAAAAAGAGTTTATAGTTTTTAAAATATATTTCAGAGTATATATCTTTTTAAAAAAGAGATTTTGTTTTAAAAACATGGGGATGAGGAAAAAGAGGATTAATGCAGTCTATCTTGATACAAACCAGTTTAAATTATTTAAATTTTTAAAAGTTAATTCTGCAGATTTTTCCAATTGGTCTTCTTTAAAAGATATTTCTAAAAAATTAAAGATTTCGGAAAATGCTACAAAAAAATTAATTTCTTCTTTAAGAGAAAAAGAAGGCATTGCTTTAGATTCAAAAACAGAAAAAAAAGGAGAAATGAAAATAAGAAAATATGGACTTGCTCCAGAAACATTGGGAATCTTAGTAAAATCAGAGAGAGACATACATAAAAACAATAAGAATGGAAATCTTTTTTCTGCATTATATCTTGCAGAACCTTGTTTTGGAACAAAAGCTTTTGAAGAAAGGTATACTATGAAGGGGCTTGCCTTGGCTTTGGAAGTAAATGGCTTGGCTGGAAAAATACAAGAAGTTATTATTCAGGGAGGGGTAATTCCTCATCTTCCCCCATATTCTTCTAAAAGTTATGATTGGGATTTAAAATTTTTAGGACAAATTGACAAAGAAAAAACTAGATTTTCTGAGAAATTATTAGAAGATAAAATAGAAACAAGTTGGGAAAGAGAGTTTTATGAAAAATTTATTCATAATTCAAAAAAAAGTAAAATAACCACTTTAACAGATGCTTTTAAAGCTGCAGAAAATCAACTTTCACCTTTAATGAATTCACTTCCAGAAGATACTGTTCTTAGAATCCAGTTAGGGGAAGAAGACAGAAAAAATATTGAACACTTGCAAGCAGCAAGAGTTCAGGAATGGGCTAAAGAAAAAGGAGAGAAAATTAATAAAATTAGGGATGAAATTATGAATGAATCTTATAAAACTTTTCAAGATTCATATATTTTTCTTGTTCAAAAAAGTTATTTGGAAAAAACATTAAAAAATGAAAAAATTTTAAGAAAAATTAATGAAAAAAGAATTGATTTTAAAAAAAGGATTTTAAATAATTTTCAAGATTTTTTAATGGAAGTTAAAGAAGATTCAGAAATTGAAACATCTAATTTTTGGGAGGATCATCAAAAAATTTTAGGTTTAGACATCAATGAAATATTATATGGGGAAACAATTAAAGAAGATAAACACCAAATGGAAAATTTTGGAATTGAAAGAGCAATGAATTATGTTTCAAGATCGCAAAGAAAATCAAAAAACATAAAGCAAGGCATGAAAAAACTAGAAAATTTACTCCAAAAAACTAAAGAAAAACAAGAAGATTTAAGCTCTAGATTAGAAGATTTAAATGAATCTGCTAGCTGGACAAAACAATTATTAGAATCTGGAAGAAAAACGATAACCTGGTTTACAAGGCAGTACCCTGTTTTTTCAGATGAAGTAGAATTAATATTTAAACAAGTAAAAGACAAATATACTCAACATTTTTTTAATTGGAATATTTCTCAACCAACAGTTATTCATGTTTCTCCAAGAAAAAGAATTGAAATAGAAACAGGAGTTATAACTAATGTTTTATCTAATGAAAAAGATAAATTAGAAGTAGATTATAGTGTTGAATCTTATGAAAAGAAAAGAATGTTATTAATCCACAATATAAATCACATAACGTCAGATGGAATTGCTCCAAATGCTATAAAAAAAGCAAAAGAATTAATGAATCATGAAAATATTGTTTTGAAAAAGCTATATGAAGAAGAACTAATTAAATTCCAACCAGATATTCTTTTATTGGGGGGGCATCAAACAGGGGGTTTTAGGGTAATGCCTTGGTTTAAAGATTCTGAACAAATTATCCAGGGAGAATTTGTAGAAAACCAGAAAATAAGTTATTTAATTCATCTTCCAACACTTCAGTCAATTCCACGTTTAGAATGGTTAATTTCAAAAGGTTTTAAAAATTGGCACACAAAAAGATATCAATCTGGCCCCTATGCATCTGCAGCAATTATCCATACTGAAGATAAAGAAGGAGTTGGGAGATTTGGGATAATAAATAGTGCACAATTAGAAAAATTTGGAAAAAAAGCAGAAGAAATAGAAGTTTATAGAAAAGAACTTAAAAAAAATTTAAGTTCAGAAAATAGAAAAGAAATTTTTAAATTAATAAAAGAAAAAAAAGAAGAAGTAAAAATTAATTTTAAAAAAATAGAAGCTGCAGGAGATTTTCATCTTGGAGCTCCAGATTATCCGGGCAGATATTCAAAAGACCAGTTTATAGAAGCTATGCAATACTATCAAATAAAAAAAGGATTGCCAGAGATTATTTCATGGGATGAAATTCCGCATGGCTGTTTAGATTCTTTTGGAAGCGGTTCCAGATATTTGGGGATGACTCCTGCCAAATTTAAAAGAAAAATTATAAATCCTATCTTGGAAAGTGATTTAAACCCAGAAGAAAAAGCCAGAGAAATAGCTAGAGAATCTCTAAGAAATCATAGGGCAATTACAATTCATAATCAAGCAGACCAAAAAGAGCTTTTTGCAGAAATGTTAAGACCTTATGCTGAGAAAGTTATTAAAAATGGTGGAAAATTAATTTTAACCAGCGGGAATCATGCTAACAATTCAGATAAAAAATCCGATGAAGCATTGGAATTAGCAAATCAATTTTCCACAGAATATAGAGACAAAAATAAAGTAATTGCATTTTCTGGAAAAGGCAACCCTGTTGGAGTGGGTGCAATAAGATTAGATGGAGGACAAACTCTTTTTGTCATGCATAAATTTCCAGAAAGACAAGATGAAATTTATGGAATAATGACTCATTTAAGAAAAATGAATAATGATGCAGACATAGTTATTGCAGGGGACAGGCATCAAACAGGAGCAGGTTATGCTGATGGACATTTAATAGTGCTACACCCAGGGATGGAGCCAATAAATACATATGTTCCATTAATTGGAAAACCTGCTGGAGTTAGAGGTTTTAATAATATTTATTTTGACCCAAATAAAAGGGGAATATATGCAGTAGAATTTATATTAAATAATACTCTTGAAAAAATTGTAAAAGAAGAAAATATAATTTAAATCACGACGACAAAGTTAATTTTTTTTTGTAGAAACATTTATAAAGTCAATTTTTCTGAAATACTTGTAACTAAGATGAGTGCTTTAATATATAAAATTACAAGTTAAAGTATGAGGTATGTAGCAGTCATAGTTGTAGTTCTAATAAATATTAATATTTTCATAATATTAAGCTAAGCCAATAGTTAGGAATCGTGTGAAGTGATTTGTTTATCTTATACAAAACAAATTGCGCAATAGAGATTATTTTATGATAATCGCACCCACAAAGAAAGGGTGTACCCTCACAAAAGAGAGGGTAACATTGTTTAATTCCAGTTGATCCTGCTGGCGGCTGCGGCTCTCTGGTTTGCACTTAGACATGCAAGTTTCTTTGTTTCTTCGGAAGTAAGGGAGCGAACTGCTCAGTAACACGTAGCTAATCTACCCTTAAGTCAGAGATACCCTCGGGAAACTGAGGTTAATATCTGATAGAAGATATACCCTGGAATGATTTATCTTTTAAACTTGAGCTTAAGGATGAGGCTGCGGCGGATTAGGTTGTTGGCGGGGTAATAGCCCACCAAGCCGAAAATCCGTAAGGGCTCTTAGCGGAGAGGCCCTGAGAGGGAATCTGAGACACTATTCCCAGCCCCACGGGGTGCAGCAGTTAGGAATATTCTGCAATGCGCGAATGCGTGACAGATTGAACCAGAGTGTGTTTCTATTGAAATGCTTTTGTGAAATGCAAAAAGTTTCACGAATAAGGACTGGGTAAGACTAGTGCCAGCCGCCGCGGTAATACTAGCGGTCCAAGTCGCAGCCATTTTTATTGGGTCTAAAACATCCGTAGCTTGTCTAATAAGTTTCTTGTGAAATTTTATATCTCAAATATAAAGCGCGCAAGAAGTACTATTAAACTAGAGACTGGAAGACGTAAGAAGTATGTTCGAAGTAGCGGTAAAATGTTTTAATCTCGGACAGACTCACAATAGCGAAGGCATCTTACGAGGACAGTTCTGACAGTAAGGGATGAAGGCTAGGGGCGCAAAACGGATTAGATACCCGTGTAGTCCTAGCAGTAAACACTGCACACTAAACATTAGTACCTCCTCGAGAGGTATTAGTGCTGAAGGGAAGCCGAAGAGTGTGCTACCTGGGAAGTATAGCCGCAAGGCCGAAACTTAAAGGAATTGGCGGGGAGACACTACAACAGGTGACGCGTGCGGTTCAATTAGACTATACACCGTGAACCTCACCAGGAGCGACAGCAGGATGAAGGTCAGTCTAAAGGGCTTACCTGACACGCTGAGAGGAGCTGCATGGCCGACGTCAGCCTGTGCCGTGAGGTGACCTGTTAAATCAGGTAACAGGCAAGACCCACATACATATTTGCCACGTGCACCATATGTAGATCGCCTTGGCAACAAGGATGAAAGTGTGGGCTACGTTAGGTGAGTACAGCCCGAATCCCCTGGGCAACACGCGCGCGTCAATGGTGAATACAACGGGATGCGACTCTGAAAAGAGAAGCTAATCTCTTAAAGTTCATCTCAGTCCAGATTGAGGTTTGCAACTCAGCCTCATGACGCTGGAATCTGTAGTAATCGTTTGTTATCAGCGAACGGTGAATACGTCACTGTCTCTTGCACACACTGCCCGTCAAACCAACCAAGTTATGTTATGGTGAAACTTTTCGAAGGAGAACTTTAGCATGACAAGGTAGGTTAAGTCGTCACAAGGTAACTGTAGGGGAACCTGCAGTTGGATCACCTCCTAAAAAAACTTTGAATTATAACTTGTACTCTACATACCCATCTTATTTATAAAAATAAGATAAAAATAAATAAAGTTTAAAAAGCCGAAACAGGTTAAATTATTACCCTTAAATTTTAAAAGGTTAAAGGGCCTGTTGTCCAATGGTTTAAGATACTTCCCTTGCACACGACGCGAACTTGTTTGCGAAGTCATCGTCAAGATCGGAAGAGATCCGTGTTCGATTCACGGCAGGTCCATTATAGATTAATTCTTAATGGATAAAAAAACAATATTAAATAAAATGGAAAAAATAAATAATAGTTCAAAAAAAATTAGAAAGAACAGTTTTAAAAGGAACTTTAGCAAAAAGAATATTAAACAAAATCACACAATTATATAACAAATCACAAATAAAAAAATCATATTCACGAAAGTGAAAAATATGGTTCGAGAAGTAATATTTTCGGATCATTTTGAGGACATACTCAAAAAATTATGTTCAATGAAATAAGCAGTAGAAGAAATCCCACTTAAAAATAAATTCAGAATAAATACTACTATTTATACTGTTAGATGGATAGCTTGGTTTTGGTTTTGATGAAAGACGTGGCAAGCTGCGATAAGCTTGGGGGAGCTGCATGCAAGCTTTGATCCCAAGATTTCTGAATAACGCAGAGATGCGGAATTACGCCGGGAATTGAAACATCTTAGTACCGGCAGGAAAAGAAAACAATTAGTGATGCCCTTAGTAGCAGCGAGCGAAAAGGGTACAGGGCAAACTGAATCTTCTCTTGAAAGAGAGATAGAGATGTGGTGAGGAACAAAGACTAAGTCAATGATTCAAACTTTGCTGGAAAGCAAGACCTTAGAAGGTGATAGTCCTGTAGAAAAAATTGATATGTTATACCTCGAAAGAGTAGGGCTTCCTAGATTGGGGGTCTGAATATGGCAGGATTAACTGACCAACCCTAAATAAAACCAAAGTCCGATAGCGCACTAGTACCGCGAGGGAAAGCTGAAAAGTACTCTTAATAGAGAGTTAAAAGACTTGAAATCTAACAGTTACAGTTTGTTACTGATCTTACTGTTTACTCAGATAAGATTTGTAACGTACGTTTTGAAAAACGGGCCAGGGAGTTTTTCTATGTGGCAAGGCTAATCTTCTCTGAAGAGTAACCGAAGCGAAAGCAAGTATGAAAATGCATTAGTCACATGGAGAAGACCTGAAGCCAGATGATCTATTCATGGGCAAGGTGAAGTCTTTCGAAAGGAGGATGGAGGCCTGAACCGGTGTTATGAACATGTACTCGAATGACCTGTGAATAGGGGTGAAAAGCTTATCTAATCTGGCGATGGCTGGTTCCTACTGAAATATGCCTTCGTATAGTCTTGTTTAGTTTGTTAGCGGTGTAAAGTACGGATAAATCTTGCAGGAGCTAATGCTTACGGAGATTTTTCCAACTCAGAAGCTGTTAATTGCTTAGAACAGGAAACAGGGTGTGTATGTAAGATACATTTCCGAGACCCGAACAAGGGAGACCAGAGTTAAGGTCCCAAAATTTATGCTAAGTGTATCAAAAGGTGTCTTGAACCTGAGACACTGGGGATGTAAGCTTAGAAGCAGCTATCATTTAAAGAAAGCGTAACAGCTCACCCATCGAGGTTCAGGGCCCTGAAAATGGACGGGGCTAAAGCATAATACCGATACTTTGGAGGCATTCATTAGAATGTTCTGGTAAGTAGGCGTGGTTTCTGCGCAGAAGGTTTTTCGTGAGAAAGGCTGGAGCGGGAACCAATGAGAATCCTGGCAATAGTAGGATGTGATTTTTCTGAGAATGAAAAATGTCGAAAGAGCAAGGTTTCCTCGGCAATATTTTTTAACCGAGGGTTAGTCAGCACCTAAGTCGTGCCTTAACTGAACACGACGATGGACAGCAGGTTAATATTCCTGCACTAATTGAATTTTATATAATAGGGTTTTGCTTCTGGATAAGTGAGCACTTGAAAAAGTGTTTTTATAAATAAATCTGTCGAGGGTAATCCTTAGACGCAGATGAATTTTTTGAACAAAATTGCTGATTCCAGGAGCCAGTGAAAAGACCTTATTCTTAATTTAATTAGCTGTACCCACAACCGACACTGGTGCTCTGGCTGAGTAGGCCAAGACATGAAAGGGAAAACCAATTAAGGGAATTCAGCAATTTAGTCCTGTAGCTTAGGCTTAAGGGATGTCTATCTTTGTGCGCTTCAGAAATGTGTGTGCATCGATAGATCTCAGTAACAAGGACGGCCCGACTGTTTACCAAAAACGTAGCCAAGTGCTAATCTGAAAAGACTTGTATACTTGGTGAGACCTGCCCAGTGGTGGTGTCTCAAACTCCTTTTCAAGGGAGCTAAGGTCCATTAAACGGCGGGGGTAACTATGACCCTCAATAAAGGGGGTATTTAAATTTGGCTGTATGCTGGAAACTCCTGTTAAGTCTTTGGTACTCGACGTTTATCGTCAGTAAAAATCCAAAGAATAAGGACAATCAGCAGGAAACTAAAGGTTTATATATTTGACCTTCTATAAAAGGTCATGAATAAAAAACAATATGTGTATTATCTTACGGGGTTTATGGATGGAGAGAGTTGTTTTTGTATTGCTCTTAAAAACCAAAAATCTGCAAAAGTAAGATGGGTGCTTGATCCAATATTCCATGTAACACAAAATGCAATTAACAAAAAGATATTATATGATCTTCAAAAAATGTTTAATTGTGGTGTTGTAATTAAGAAATATGGTCAGCTAAATACTATGCAGTTTGTAGTTCAAAGTAGAAATGAAATAATAGAAAAAATTATTCCCTTCTTCAAAAAATATCAATTGATAACAAAAAAGAAAGATTTTGAAATATTTGCAGAAGTTGTTGAAGCATTGAATCAACATAAACATAAAGATTTTAATGAATTCAAAAAACTTCTTAAGAAAGTCTTTACAATGAATGGAGGAGGAAAACAAAGAAGATACAAACTTAAAGATGTGTTAGAATCTTTAGGATCCTCAGAGACTATACGCCAAACACAATCCAAAAAATTGTGATGATATAGTCCGAACTGCATGGAGACATGCAGAGACTCACTCGCGTGAGTCCGCTGTTAATTAAATAACAGTTAAGTAACTCTTTTTAGAGTGAAAGTAACAGAAAGCTTAAGGTAGCGTAATACCTTGTCATTTGAATGATGACTTGCATGAATGGTTTAACGAGGTTGTCACTGTCCCTAATTGGAGCCTTCTGAAAATATTTTTCCGGTGCAAAGACCGGAGACACCTAGTGGGAAGCGAAGACCTTGTGGAACTTTACTGCAACTTGTTGTTGTAATTTTATGAAAAACGCATAGCATAGGTAGGAGCGTCGAAGCTGTCATTTCGGTGACAGTGGAGCGAACTTGTAATACTACCCATTTTTTATAAGATTGCTTACTCTTTAGAGGACAGCAGCAGGCGGGCAGTTTGACTGGGGCGGTGCCCTGTCGAAAAGATATCGATAGGACCCAAAGACAAGCTCATCCAGCTTGGAAATCTGGAGTTGAGTGCGAAGGCAAAAGCTTGTCTGACTGTATTTTGAAAAGCAAGAAATGCAGGGGAGAAATCCGGGCTTAGTGAACCCACATGCTCATTTAATAGGAGCTGTGTCTGATAGAAAAGTTACCCCAAGGATAATAAGCTTGTCGCCCCCGATAGTCCGAATTGACGGGGCGGTTTGGTATTTCGCTGTCGGCTCTTCCTATCCTGCGCGTGCAGAAGCGTGCAAGGGTGCCGGAGTTCACGTATTAAAAGGAATCGTTAGCTGGGTTAAGAACGTCGCGAGACAGTTTGTATGATATCTACTAGGTGTGTTATTGTCTGAGTGGAACAAGTTAGTAGTACGAGAGGAACCTGACTTGGATGCCTCTGGTGAGCAGTTGTTATATAGCAGGCTGCATAGCTACGCATTGTATGGATAAGAGCTGAATGCATCTAAGCTCGAAGCCATTCGCAAAACGAGACAATTAAGGCCGTCAAAGAAGATGACGTTGATAGAGTTCTTGTGTAAGCACGAAGGTTCGCCGACGTGTTCAGCATAGAACAACTAAAAGCCTCACTTGTATTATTTATTCTGATAAAGAGAATTTCTTCTACTGCTTATTAATTGTATTATTTTTAAATAAATTTTTCATAATCAAAATCTTTTTATATAAAGAATTCTTGTTAAAATATGTGTAAAATAGAGGTGAAGGTTGTACCAATGTATAGTGCTCCTTTAATAAGTTTTAATAAATTGCTCAATGCTTTTAGTCAATATGCTGACTTGCCTCTTAATTCAATTGAAATTATAAGTGTAAGAAATAGCCATCAAACATATTATTTAAAATTTGATGAATTAAAAGTTAAAATTCCTCTTGAAAAAATCTTAGATTATTTTAACAAATTAGAAAATTATCATGCAGAAGAAAAGTTTTAAAAATAAATTAATCAGATATATCTTATGGCAAAAACAAAAAAGAGGACTAAAACAAAAACAACCACAGACAAAAAAGTGTGTTACCCTTGCAAGACAAGTGATTGGATTTTTCCAATTGCAATTATTGCATTAGTTTGGCTAGCGCCTGCAGTGATGTGGTCTAAAATTGTAATAACAGTTTTAGCTGTATTGGCTTGGGGAAGTAATTTCTGTCCTTGCAGAAAAAAGAAATAAGAAATTTAAAAAATCTATTGAATTGACTGGTTACTTAGAAGTTAATAAGGAATGATTTTTTACATCATTAATTCTCTAAAATTTATTTACAACCCAAAATTATCAACAAAATCTTCAATAATTTTATATTCTTGCAAAAAATCCTGTCCCTTTTTTGTTAATGAAAATGTTTTTTTTTCTTTATTATCAATGTCGATATTAATAAATTTTTTACTTATTAATTCATTTATATATTCCTTAAACATTTGGGGAGATAGATTAGAAGCATATAACAACCTTGTTGGCTTAATACTTCTGGTTTCTCTAATAGCTCTTAAAATATCTTTAATAACTTCCAGTCGTTCACGTTTTTTAGGCATTTTATATTATTTTATTTAGTTATTCTAACAACCCCTGCTGCAAAAAATAAAAAAATAATTATGTTTAGCAAATAAATTGTAATTAAAATTCCAGGATTCCATGCAAAAGTCAGGGCTGCTAAAAAATTAAGCACCCATGCAATAAAACTAAAAATCATTGCTATTAAATAAAATTTAAGAAACTTTCCTTTACTCCCTTTTAAGGTATAATTATTATAGCTTATTAAAATTAAAATTGCAAAAAGAATTATTTGAGAAAAAAACATAAAATAAAATGTTTTCCAGATACAATCTAATCCAACAATAACAAAAGCCATTAAATAAAAAACAAGAACTTTTGAATTAATTAAAGAGGTAAAATATTCTTCTCCTGCTGATTCTATTTTTTTCCATAATAAACTATAAAGCAAAAAAAAACCACCCATTATTAAAAAATATTCAAAAATAAAAGTTGTTAAAACATGATAATTTTTGTTAAAAATAAAATATTTTAAATCAAAAAAATACCTTATAAAAAATCCAATCCCGTAAAAAAAGAATGCATTCCTAAAGTATCTTATGCCTTGGTGTTCACTTAATTTAAATAATTTGTTTGTCTTAATTACAATTACAAAGCAACTTAAAATAATTATAAAAGCATAAATTAATTTAAGTGATTCCTTGCTCTGAATAATCCATTCAATCATAAAAATTTGATTTTTTTAAATTATTTAAAGATATATGTAAATAAAAATAGAGGATAAATACATATTTTTACTTCTTATTGCTTATAAAGAGTTTTTGACTAAGATTATTATGAAAAATAAAAAAGGAGGAGTTGCCCCAACTAAAATGGAAGAAGAATTACCTTACTGACATACTCAATAAATAGCTGGGTTCTGCTTATTCTCTTATTATCCCTCATCTAACAACCTCAAAGAACCTGGCTTTTTATTATATCTATTTTTTAGGAGCAGTTATTTTTAAAACTCCTTTTTTGAATTCTATTTTAGCCTGATTAGGATTAATTTTTGGCAGGGTAGTTGCATAATTAAATTTCATAAGATTTTTTTTATAAATTAATAAATATTTTTAAATTTAAGTCAAATTTTTAAACTCTGATTATTTGTTTTTAAGATGGGAAAAGGGATGGAAAAAAATAGTGTAAATGAAAACATGCTTCAGGCAACAATAAGTTTTGCTATTTTTGCAATATTAATAATTGGAGGAGGTGCTTATTTTGTGTTTAATAAACCCTTAATAGGGCCTGTATTTTTGGGATTAAGCTTAGTTGGATTAATATTTTTAAAATTTTTTAAGATAAAAATCAGATCAGTTTATCCAGACATAATTTTTGGGATAGTTGATAATGGAATCCTGCTTTTTGGGGTAATTTTAGGAGGAACATATGCAGGAATTGGAGGAGCAATAATTGGCGGAGCTGCAGGCAATGCCATAACAGATGGTTTAGGAGGTTTATCTGAAGGATATATGGCAGAAATATTAAGAAAAAAAAGAATCAAGAATGAAAGAACTTCGCTTTCAACTATGATTGGAAAAATGATGGGTTGTTTAATAGGAGCAGGTGTGGGATTAAGTTTAATTTGGTTGATTAGTTTGTTTTGAAGATAAAATAAATATAATAAAAAACATCAAAAACTATTAAAGAGATAGAATCTTGATTTATTCATGAGAGAATTAATAAAAAATATCTCAAATAAAATTGAAAATTATCCCCCTAATCAAATTGAATTTACTCAATATTGTTTTGGTAGAATGAAAGAAAGAAATATTAAAAAAAATATTGTAATTACAACTTTATTTTCTAAAAATAATCTCTATTATGTGGAAGAGCAATTAAAACAGCATCAAGGAGAAATTGAAAAAAGATATAAATTAATTTTTAAAATAAGTTCAAAATACTCTCTTATACTTATTATTGCATTTTATCCAAAGGTTTTAAAAGTTGTTAATGTTATTAAAACTAGCAAAGGAACTGAAAAAAAATGGAGAAAAACAATATTAAAATAGATTATGATAAAGAAGAAGATATGCTTCATTTATCTAAGAGAGAAAGTAATGTAAAATTTAGTTTTGATATTGATCTCCCAAATGGGGATATTATTCTTGACTTTGGTTTTAATGGGCAAATAGTTGGATTGGAATTTTTTAATGCATCTAATTATTTTCCTTTTTTGAAAAATATCAAAAACCAAAAAATAAAAGGAAAAATGAGTGTTCAATATGGGCTTAATTGGGCACAGGTTTTTTATGAAGTGCATATTCCAGGCAAAAAACCAATATCTAATAGTTTGATTTCTCCGTATAACAGGGAATTAGTTATGAAGCATTGAGGTTTTTTAGTAATTATTTTGTTGAAAATTTTTTGATTGAATATCATTATTCATAATATTCTTTTGTAGGATAAAGATTGAAGTTATTTGTTACCTTTGGATAATAGTAATAAAATAGAAAGGTTTAAATAATTTAAAGTTCTGGAAAAAGTATGGCAAACAAAATTAATAAAACACTCGAAAAAATAGCCAATGTTTCAGTAGGTGCTATGGGTTTATCTACAATTGGTGTTGGAATTGCCTCTATGTGTGGAGAATATGAAATTGCAGAATTTTTTATGCAAGGTTTGGCTGGAAGTTCAGTCTTAACTTTTGGATTAGCCCCGCTTTTAGGAATTAATACATATAACAAAGAGAAGGATTTAGATGAAAGAAAACTTATTGCTGAATCTTACGGATATTAATAATTTTAACTTGTTTTTATTTTATCAATTCGCATCTAGTACACAATTTATATTCAATTTTTCTCAAATAAAAATTTCCTAAAACTCAATCTTTCTTCCCAATCTTCCCCTTAACCAGCTTCGCAATTTCAAACACAATTAATCCTGAAACTGCAAAAGGCAAAATTAATAACCAGTTATTAAGTGTTAAAGGAACTACATCAAAAGCTTTTGCAAGAGGGGTGTATAAGAGTAATAAATGCAGTGCTAAAGAAATTAAAACTGCATAATTCAGCCATTTATTTGAAAAAGGTTTTAATTTAATCAAGGACTCATTTGAACGAAAGGTATAAACAAAAAACAATTCAAATAAAATAGCTGTTGTTAAAACCATTGTTCTTGTTAGCTCAACTGAAAAATTATTTCCAATTCCTATTAAATACATAACAAATTTTATTGCAAAAGTGAAAATTCCTGCAATAATTATAAACCTCCATATATTTTCCAAAATGCTTTTTTCTCTTCTAGGAGGAGTCTTCATAACTTGCTCAGGATTTTCAAAAACAAGGGATAATGCCGGAAGAGAATCTGTGATAAGATTTATCCATAAAATTTGAAGTGGAAGCAGGGGAAGAAACCATTTATCCTGCCCATAAAGCATTCCCAAAATTAAGGCAATTAAGATCAAAAAAATCTCGCTAAAATTAACAGCAAGAAAATATTTGGTAAATTTTTTTATGTTATCATAAGTTTTTCTGCCTTGTTTTACACCCTCAACAATTGAAGCAAAATTATCATTCACTAAAACAATATCTGAAACATCTCTTGCCACATCTGTTCCTCTTTTGCCCATTGCAATGCCAACATCTGCTGATTTTAATGCCAGGACATCATTTATTCCATCACCAGTAATTGCCACTATTTCTTGTTTTTGCTGAAGTATCTGAGTTATTCTTAATTTTTGATGAGGAGTTGTTCTTGCAAAAATAACAAGTTCATCAATAGAATCTAATAAATCAGCGTCACTCATTTTTTCAAGCTCTTCCCCAGTAATTGTCTTTCCTTTTATTCCAATTTGCTTTGCAATGGCTACTGCAGTTGCAACAGAATCTCCAGTTATTATTTTTATTTTTATTCCTGCTTCTTTGCATTGCTTAATGGCATTTTTAACTTCTTTTCTCGGAGGGTCAATCATTCCAACAAGTCCCACAAAAATCATTGCTTTTTCCTCTAATTCATCTTTTTTATTAAAATTCTTATAGGCAAAAGCCAGAACTCTCAAAGCATTATGCTCCATTTTTTTTGAAGATTCTAAAATCTCTTTTTTTCTTTTTTCAGTTAATGGCTTTATCTGCCCATTAATTAATTCTGATTTTGATATACTTAGAATTTTTTCCACTGCTCCTTTTGAATAAAGAACATAATTTCTTCCGTTATCTCTTGCAATAGACATTAATTTTCTTTTTGAATCAAATTCAAATTTCCTTATGCTTGGTTCAGCTTCAATCATTTTTTTCTTGTTTAATCCAAACTCAAGAGATGCTGAAAGCAAAGCCTCTTCAGTGGGCTCTCCAAAAAATACATATTTATCATCAATTAATTCAAATCTTGCATTATTACAAAGAACACTTATTTTAAATAACTGCAAAAGTTCCTTATTTTTATTTAATAGTATTTTTTTATCTCCTAAAAAAATATTATTCTTGTCTTTTAAATAAAATTTATTATTGGTAAAAATCTCCTGCACACTCATTTTTTCTTCTGTAATTGTTCCTGTTTTATCTGAGCAAATCACAGTAACACTACCCAAACTTTCCACTGCAGAAAGTTTTCTAATGATAACATTTTGTTTTGACATAAGTAAGGAAGAAATTGCAAAAGAAAGTGAAAGCACTGCTGGAAGCCCTTCTGGAATTGCAGATACTGCCAGTGCTATTGCAGTCATAAACATTGTAAGTGCATCAAACTTTCCAGTAATTCCCAAAAATCCTACAAAAGCAACAAAAATTAAAATAAAAATCCCTATTTGTTTTGAAAAATTATCAAGACGTTTTTGCATTGGGGTTTTTTGCACTTCAATGTCCTGCAAACTCCCTGCTATTTTGCCAAATGCTGTGTTCATTCCTGTAGCAATAACAACTGCCTTAGAAGTTCCCCTGACAATCTGGGTTCCTGTAAAAAGCACATTTGTTCTTTCTGTTAAAATAGTATCTAATAAAAGTTTTTTTGAGTGCTTGTCAATAGGCAAACTTTCTCCTGTTAAAATCGCTTCATTTGTTTGCAAATTTTCAGATTCAATTATCCTGCAATCTGCATTTAATTTATCCCCTGAATTTAAAACCACAATATCTCCTAATACTAACTCTGATGAAGGGATTAATTCAAATTGATTATTTCTTATTACCCTTGACATTGGAACTAAAACTTTTCTAAGGTTTTTTATGGCTTTTTCTGCCTTATATTGCTGAAAAAAACCAATTAAAGAATTTAAAACAATTATTGCAGAAATAACAATTGCATCAAGAAGATGATTTATTAAAAATGAAACTATTGCTGCAAAAATAAGAATATAAATTAGAAAAGAATTAAATTGCTGGATAAAAATCTTAAAAGGCCTTAGTTTATGAGTTTTTTTCAGGATATTTTTTCCGTATTTTTCAAGTCGTTGTTTTGCCTGCTCTCCTGTTAATCCTTGCTCAGATGTTTTAAGTTCATTAAATATTTCCTCTTTTGATTTGGAATGAGCATTAATTTCCATTAATAAAAAAGGAAAAAGGAATTTATAAGATTTACTTAAAAAAAGAAAAAATATTTATAGATTAACCTCTTGTGTTTATTATGGGAGATAATTATGAAACAGGTTCTGCTGAATCAGATGTTTATTATGTTGTTGATAAAAAAACCGGGAAATTAATTAAAAAATACCTGCCTGCTGATTCAGTAATGCCTGAAGCAAGACCTGGCACAAAAGCAGGAAATTCCCTGCTTAATCATATTAATAAAGAATTACAAAACAGTGAAATAATTGATTTAATGAAAAAGCTGTATGAATTGGATAAATGATAATTTTGATTTTAATAGAAGAAATTAAATATAATAAATTTTAAAAACTTAAAAATTTAGTGTTTAAATGGTAATTAATCTTGATAAAGCAACTTTAGGATGGTATATGTATCAATGTATTGAAATTGCAAGAAAAACCCCTTATCAGATTGGCAGACCTTATGTGGGAGCAATTGTAGTTTCACAAGAAGGAGAAATATCGGGAAAAGGATATAAAAAATTTATTCCACACACAAAAAGAATTATGCATGCAGAAAGAGTTGCATTAGATAATGCGGGATATAAAACAAAACAAAGTTATCTATTTACCACACTAGAACCATGTATTTGTGTTAAAAAAAATCAGGTTTTAAAATCATGTTCTGAATTAATAGTAGAAAGAGGAATTGATACTGTTATTATTGGTATGCAAGATTTATCATCTGCTGTTCATTCTGAAGCAGGCATTAAATTTTTAAAAAATCATGGAATAAATGTGAAAAGATATCATGGTTTAAATAATATGGTTATTGATGAATTAATAAGTCAAAAGTGGCAAAATTCTTTTTTAAATTATAATCAAAGATAATTTAAATCAAACTATCAACATCTTTAAATAATTAAAATACTTATTTTTTTAATGAAAACAGAGTTTATTCCAATAGATTATGATTATTTTGATTTTAATGGAAGAAATTATGCCAAAATAATTGGAAGAAATGCAAAAGGCAAAAGAGTTTGCATAATTGATTCTTGTCCAGTATATTTATGGGCTATTTTAAAAGATAAATTAAAACAAAGTGAAATTGATAAACTTGTTTTAAAAATTGAAAAAATAAAACTTGATGTTAAAGGAAGGAAAACAAAAGTTGAAAAAGTGGAAGTTCATGAAAAAAACTTTTTAGGTAAAAAAGTAAAAGCTTTGAAAGTTTTTGCAACAAATTACAAAGATTTGCATGACATTGCAGATAAATTGGGAACAAAAGAGATTGTCAAAAGAAGAGGCTATGATTTGGGGTATGTAACACATTATATTATTGAAAAAAAAATAATTCCTTTAAATTGGTATGAAATTTCGGGAGAATTATTAAATAATTCAGAAAAATTTGGGGGTATTGACAAGAGTTTAGATGTTGATTATTGCATTAAATTAAAAAGTTTAAAGAGTATTAAAGAAAAAAAATTTATGCCAAAAACTCTTGCCTATGATATTGAAACAGATGAATTAAAAATTGGCGAAGGAGAAATTCTTATGATTTCCCTTGTTTCAGAAGAATATAAAAAAGTCATAACCTGGAAAAAATATTCTGGAAAAAAGCAGGATTATGTTGAATATGTGGAGAATGAAAAAGAATTAATTAAAAGATTTATTGAGTGTGTTAAAGAGGTATCTCCTGATTTTTTAGTTGGATATTTCTCAGATGGTTTTGACTTACCTTATTTAAAAGCAAGAGCTGATAAGCACAGAGTAAAACTCAGCTTAGGTCTTGATGGAAGTGTGCCAAGATTTAGCAGGGGCATAAACTTAACTGGAAGAATAAATGGGGTGGTGCATTTAGATATAATAAAATTCATAAAAACAGCATATGCCCAATATATGCAATCTGAAACACTTTCTTTAAATGATGTTTCAAAAGAATTTTTAGGCGAGGGGAAAAAAGATTTTACAATTAAACACTCTTCAAAAATAAACAAAGAAGAATGGGATAAATATTATGAATATAATTTGCATGATTCTGTTTTAGCTTATGGTTTATTTGAAAAATTCTGGCCAGACATGCTGGAATTCTCAAGAGTAATGCAAGAACCAGTTTTTGATGTCTCAAGATATGGCTTATCAAAACAAGTAGAATCATATATATTGCATAATCTGGAAAAATTTAATGAAATTCCTGAAAAAAGGCCAGGCTATGATGAGATTTCACAAAGAAAGCACAGGGAAAAAGTTGAAGGAGCATTTGTTTTAGAACCCACTCCAGGACTTTACAAAAATATAGCAATATTTGACTTTACCTCAATGCATACTAGTATTATAATTTCTATGAACATTTCAAAATCAACTCTTCTTGAAAAACCTGAAAAAAATTCATTCAATATAGAAACAAAAACAGGAAAGTTTTATTTTTCAAAAAAACCAGGATTTATTCCATTGTTATTAAAAGAAATTCTTGAAAAAAGAAAAAGATATAAACAAGAATACAAAAAAAACCCGGACAATATCACAAAAGCCAGAAGCAATGCATTCAAAGTATTATCTGCATCTGTCCATGGATATATTGGTTTTTTTGGAGCAAGATATTTTTCACTGGAATCTTCTTCTGCTATACTTGCCTTTGTCAGAAAATATAATAAAGAAACAATCAAGAAAATAGAAGAAGCAGGATATAAAGTTATTTTTGCAGATACTGATAGTACTGGGTTTTTAATGAACAAAAAATCAAAAACAGAAATAAAAAAGTTTCTTAAAGAAATTAATTCAAAACTTCCAGGGGTAATGGAGCTTGGATTAGAAGGTTTTTTTGAAAAAGGGCTGTGGGTTTCTACTCGTGGAGGAACAATTGGAGCAAAGAAAAAATATGCTCTAATTGATGAAAAAGGAAAAGTAAAAATAAGAGGGTTTGAAACAGTGAGAAGAGACTGGTGTGGAATATCCAGAAAAATGCAGGATAAAGTAATAAAATTAATTTTAAAAAATGGTAATGAAAAAAAAGCTCTTGAATATGTTAAAGAAGTGATTAAAGATATAAAAAACAGAAAAATAAGCAAAGAAGATTTAATAATAAGATCTCAGCTTAAAAAACCTATTTCAGAGTATAAGCTTATTTCTCCGCATGTTATTGCAGCCAAAAAAATGAAAGAACAGAATATCCCACTTAGTCAGGGAAATTTAATTGCATATTATATTGCTGAATCAAAAGACAAGAAAAAATTAGTCAGGGACAAGGTAAAACTTCCTGAAGAAAAAGGAGAATATGATATTCAGTATTATCTTGAAAGACAGATTCTTCCTGCTGTTGAAAATATTTTTCAGGTGTTTAAAATAAATATTAAAGAAGTAATTGATGGAAAAAAGCAGATGACTTTGGGGGATTTTTAAGAAAATTTTATAAAAGGGAGGTACTATAAATTATAAAGAAAATGCTTCATCTTGCAAAAATTCCCAAACAAGAAAAAGACCCCTTAACATTAGCACGGGCAAATTTAATTTTTGAAGAATATTGTCAAAAAGGTATATATTCAAAAAGAGATAAGAATAAAACCAAAAATATAATTGAAGAATATTTAAATGATATAGATTCAGTATCATATCTTTTATTTGATTTAAAAAATGATGGAGTTCTTGAAGGACAAACAACTGTAACATACACAATTAAAGAATTTCAAAAATTACCTTCTTTTAAAAAAGGATTCTGGCGTGACAAAGATATAAAAATTATAATGGAAAAAAAAGGTTTTGGATTAGAGGAAAAAATAGCAGAACTTAACAAATTTGCAACAAAAACAAAAAGAGGAAAAAATCCTTCTGTAAATCTTATAAGGCTTTATGGAAAAATATTTCCAAAAATTAAAAAACAAACAGACCATGTTTTAATTTCTTCTTGCAGAAAAAATTTAGAAAATTATATGAGAATGGGGCTGGGGGAAGCATTCTTAGAAACAGAGCACTACTCAGAAAAATTAAATGGAAAAGATGTTGTAGTGGGATATATTGGGCTTTCAAATTTAAATATAGAAAAAAGTGTACATAAATTATTAAAAAGAATGGGGGAAAAAGAAACTACTCAAGAATATTTAGAAAATTTGAAGAAAACATGCATGGGTTATGCTATTGGTATGGGACATCCCCTTTGGAATTGCATTTAAAAAATCTATTGTAAAATATTTTTTGAAAAATAAACTTTAAATATTTATTTTATTTGCATAATGTCCAATCAGAGGAGTTTCTTTTTGCTTTCCAGATACTGAATTTATTAATGCAACCACCCAGATTACAAAATACATCACCCACAAAACCGGAACAGCTATTACCCCAATTATAGTAAGAATAAGAAGAACAGAAAGTATTTTTACAACAATTCCAGACAAGAAAAGAATTAAACTTTGTTTTGCATAATACATAACATATTTATCATCTTTTTTGGCAATTAATGCAATTATAAAACCTGCAACACTTAAAAGAATTGCTAAAAAAGCAAATAATTTTGAATCTGATTTTTGCTTCACTCTTTTTTGTTTTTTTGCCATTATAGGTTAAGTAAAATAATATATTTAAATGTTCTTATTAATCAGTATTGTTACAGAATTTAATAAATTAAATTTATTCAAATTTTCATTATAACATTGTCTTCAGAAAAATATTATAAACCCTTTTTAATTTATTATTTAATGGAATTAGATTATGAAAAACTGGGATTAAAAAGTGGATTAGAAATTCATCAGCAACTTGACACAAATAAATTATTCTGCAATTGCCCCTCTGTTTTAAGAACAGATGAACCTGATTTTAAAATCACAAGAAAACTTCATGCTGTGGCAGGTGAATCTGGAAAAATTGATAAGGCTGCAGCTTATCAGGCTTCTTTAGATAAAGAATTTATTTATCAGGGTTATGATACTACCTGCTTGATTGAATTAGATGAAGAGCCCCCGCATGAAATAAATAAAGATGCTTTGAAAATTGCATTACAAATTTCTATTTTATTAAATGCTAAAATAATTCCATTAACACAAATTATGAGAAAAACAGTTATTGATGGTTCTAACACCAGCGGTTTTCAGAGAACAGTCATGATTGCAAAAGAGGGTTATGTGAATACAACACATGGAAAAGTGAGAATTGCTGGAATTTTTTTAGAAGAAGATTCAGCAAGACCAATTATGCGGGAAAAAAATCTTGCTGTTTATAGATTAGACAGATTAGGAATTCCATTAGTTGAAATTGCGACATATCCAGATATAAAAAGTGCAGAACATGCAAAAGAAACTGCCTTGAAAATTGGAGGAATTTTAAGAAGTTGCAGGGTCAAAAGAGGTATTGGGACAATAAGACAAGATATTAATATTTCGCTTAAAGACAGACAAAGAGTTGAACTTAAGGGATTTCAAGACCCAAAAATCATGATAAAAACTTTTGAAAATGAAATCAAAAGGCAAAAAAAATTAATTGATTCTGGAAATACAATGGAAGCAGAAGTGAGAAATTGTCTTGCTAATGGAGAATCAGAATTTTTAAGACCAATGCCTGGAGCTGCAAGAATGTATCCTGAAACAGATTTGCCTTTATTAAAAATATCAAGAAACTTGATTAATGAGGTTAAAAAAAATCTGCCAACATTAAGAAGTGAAACTGAAAAAGAACTCAAAGAAAAAGGATTAAGCCAGGAAATGATTAAATTATTACTTAAACAAAACAAATTAGAAGAATTTAGAGAATTAACTGAGGTTACTGATAACCTTCAACTAGCAGGAAAAATTCTTCTTATTATTCCAAAAGAAATAGCAACTCGTGAAAAAATTTCAATAATTAAAATTAATAAAATTTTAAATAAAGATGTTTTGGCATTTGTTTTAGAATCGTTGAAAAAGAAAAAGATTTCTGAATCACAAGTTAAGCAAGTTTTAGAAAAAATTGTAAAAGGCGAGGATTTGGATAAAGCTATTAAATTTGAAAAACAAGATTCTGGAATTATTGAAGAAAGAATTATGAAAATAATTAAAGAAAAACCAGGATTATCTATGAATGCTTATATGGGGCTTATTATGAAAGAGTTTAAGGGAAAAATTGACGGAAAACAGGCAATGGAAATTATTCAAAAATTTGCAAAGTAAATATAAATTTTATAAAAGAAGATTTAAATATTAAGAAAATAAACCAATAACATGAAACAAATTGATTTAAACAAAAACAGGATTTTAATAAAAGATGTTTTTAATAGTAAAAAGCTAAAAGTTGAAATTGCCGGATGGGTTCATAAAATTCGGGGGTTAGGAAAAATTAATTTTATTGTTTTAAGAGATATATCTGGGATTATTCAAATTACTGCTGTTAAGGGTAAAGTTTCTGATGAATTATTTAACTTAATGGATAAGATTACAAGAGAATCAGTAATTTATGTTAAAGGAACTATCAAAGATTCAAAGCAAGCACCTAGGGGAAAAGAGATTATCCCTGATGAAATTGAAATTATCAGCAAGGCAGAAGATTTGCCTATTGATGTTTCTGATTTTTCAAAAACAGAATTGCCTAAGAGATTGGATTGGAGATGTTTAAGTCTTAGAACAAGGAAATCACAAATTATTTTCAAAATACAATCTAAATTAATTGAGGGCATGCAAGAATGGCTTCATAAAAATGGATTTTCTCAAGTTTTTACACCTTGTTTAATGGGGGTTGCTTCTGAATCTGGAAGTGAGGTGTTTGAAGTCAAATATTTCAAAGACAAAGCATTTTTAAGACAAGACCCTCAATTACATCGGCAGCTTACTATTTTAGGGGGTTTGGAAAGAATTTATGATATTGGTGCAAGTTGGAGAGCTGAAAAAAGCCATACTGTAAGGCATTTATGTGAACACAGAACTTGTGCAGTTGAACTAGCTTTTATTGATTCTGAAAAAGATGTTATGAAAATAGAAGAGCAGGTGATTATTTCTGCGTTTAAAAAAGTAAATCAAGATTGTAAAAAAGAACTTGAAGAATTAGAAATTAAATTAAATATTCCTCAAACTAATTTTCCAGAAATAACTTTCCCAGAAGTTTATAGTATTTTAGAAAAAATGGGGATAAAAATTAAAGAGGGTGAAGATTTAGATTTAGAGGCAGAAAAATTATTATGGAAATATGTTCAAAAACAATATCCAGGTGTTGATTTTTATTTTCTTAATAAATTTCCTTTTAAGAAAAAACCATTTTATGTCATGGGGGAAGACAATTCAAGATACGCAAGAAGCACAGATTTATACTATAGAGGAATTGAAATGTCATCAGGAGGGCAGAGAGAAAATAGATATGATTCTTTAATGAAAAATATAAAAGATAGGAAAGTAAATCCAAAATCTGTGGAATGGTTTACTAAGTTTTTTAAATATGGTGTTCCAACGCATGGGGGGTTTGCAATTGGCATAGAAAGATTAACAATGGTCTTGTTAGAATTGCCAAATGTTAGGGAAGCTGTTTTATTCCCCAGAGATACTGAAAGATTACTTCCTTAAAATTCCCTATTCTTAAGTACATAGACTTTGTTACCTTAATTGGTCTTTTTTGTTTGAATGAAAGATTTTTTATAACTTCTTTCCTTGATTATTTTATGATAAAAGAGTGGACAAATAAGATTATTTGTGGAGATGCTTTAGAATTAATTAAAGAAATTTCTAATGAAAGTGTAGATTTAATTTTAACTGACCCCCCTTATGGAATTAAAAAAGAAGGAATAAAAAATAGTGCAGATTTAGAAACCTTTTATTTAATTCTTCTAGAGTGTTATAGGGTTTTAAAAAAAGACGGATTTTTTATAACCTTTTTTAGCACAAAACTTCTTCCAGAAATTTTTAAAAATAATCCTTTTAATTATCATTGGCAATTTATATTAAACTGTCCTCTTGGGAGTGTTCGTTCCCCCATAGGTTTCAGTAAATATATGTCTTGCTTCGTTTTTAAAAAAGGAAATCCAAAGATTATAAAATGGAATAAAGATATATTTAATGATTCTCCTTCTAAAATGGTTGAACCAGATGAGGGGTTTATTAATCATCCATCTCCAAAACCAAAAAACTTTATTTCTGAATTATTAAAAATGTTTTCTAAAGAGAGAGATATAATTTTAGACCCTTTTATTGGCTCAGGTAGTACTGCTCTTGCTTGTTTGCTCTGCAATAGAAATTTTATAGGATTTGAGATAGAAAAAGAATATTGTGATTTAGCAATAAACCGTTTAGAAAGATTAAGATACAGAAAAACTTAAAAATAATCGGTACCTTAACAATTAATGAAAGTTATTAAAGTTTTATCAAAAAAAGTAGGAGATATGATCTACTTTAAATTTATTATTAATATCCCTAAAGAAATTATTAAAAAATCTGGGTTAATAGGAAAAAATCTTAAAGTAAAAGCAGAAAAAGATAAAATTATTATTGAGAAAGAATAAAAATAATATACCTTTTTGTTTCTGGTACCGAAACATTTATATACGAGCGGTACCATAATAGATTATGGTTAACCTTTATAATGCCGAAGACACTCAAAACAGCATGGAAGAAATAAAGAAATTTGTCTTAGGGCAATATTTTACAAAAGAGGAAATAGTTAAGAGAGTGATAAATTTATTGCAAAGTTATAAATATTATAGTAAAGATGTTTCAATTTTAGAACCCTCCGCAGGAACCAGAAATTTTGTTAAAGAATTAGTAAAAAGTGGTTTTAACAAAATAAACGAGTGTGAGATTGATAAAGATTTAACCAATAACCCTCAAGATTTTTTTAACTTTGAAGAAAAAAGTAAGTTTGATTTAGTTATAGGGAACCCCCCATTTACCAAATACAATGTTAAGAATAGTTATTTTTACCCATCAAAATATCAAAATATTTCTTTTTTAGAAAATGGTTTAAATAAAAAAGAAAAAATACAAATAGAAAAAGCATTTATTTTAAAATCTATCAAACATCTCAAAAATAAAGAATCAAGTATCGCTTTCGTTTTACCAATTTCTTTTTTTATTGGGAATAAAAACAATGAAACAAAAAAAATACTCTTAGATAATTTCTCAACAATAATCATCTACCAAAACGATAAAAGCTGGTTTGAAGAACCTATCCCTTGTTGTTTTGCGATATTTACTAATATTGAAGAATATAAAGACAAGATTATTTTGCTTTATGAAGATGGGGAAAAAATTAAAGAAGTTATAGATATAGGAAAATTATTAACAGAAGAGCTTATACCAAAATCATTTTTATATAAAAAAAAGAACGGAAACGGTAAAGGAAAACATACTCTTTCAAAATATCTCTCAGAAAAGATAGCAAAATATCAAAGAGATTATAAAAATAATAATATTTCTGGAGCAAATATATTAACAAAGACCAAAATACCTAAAGAAAAAAATATTAAAGAGTATTCTTTGGCAGTTGTTAGGGTTGGAAATTCAAGTATAGGAAAAACAGGTTTAATTAATATCAAAGAAAATATTTTAAATGATATGTTTTATGTATTTGATTTTAAGGAAGAACATAATTTAAATAAGGAATTAAAAGAAAAGATAGTTTCAGAAATAAATAAAAATCAAGAGCATTTTAGGAATTTATCTGTTCGTGTTGGAAGTAAGTCTATGAAGAAAAATGATTTATTAAATTTTAAGATTAACTTGTAATTCCCTTAAGTATTGTTTTCATATCCCACTCGTGGTCTTTTGAAGTTATCATAAATGTTTTAGCAATATTAAATAAATCTTCTTTTGATAAATTTATTATAATTTTTTCGTTCGATTTTGCCTTTCTTCCAATAAGTGGTTTATTTTCTTTATCTTTTAAGGATTTTATCCAAATACAAAAATAGACCATTCCCTGGTAACCTACTGCTCTTTGTTTATGTTTTATTTGTATTTCTGTAAAAAATTTATCATTCATTCTTTTAATAAATAAGGGAGCATACTCTTCATAATACTCAAAATCCTCTGAAATCTTTTTATTTAAGGATTTTCTTTTAACAGAATATTGAATCTCAACATCTATTTTTTCTTCATTAAATTTTAGTAATTCTTCAATTTCTTTTTTGGAGATAACCTTTTCCTGTATAGCTCTTTCAAATAAATCGGCAAGTTCATACATAACATAAGTTTTATTGGCCTTATGTTCTTTTATAATTAAAATTTGATTATGTCTCTCAAAAATCTCTTTTAATTTACTTTTAAAATCTCTTCTTTGAATTTCTTCTGTTTCTTCAAAGAAATTAATAAGTTCTTGAATTAATTCGTTTGGTTTAAATTCTCTAAAATAATCTTCAATCAATAATTTTTTCTTTTGTTTGTTCTTCTTAACACTTTTGAATTTATCCCAAAGGGTATCAAAAGGCATAAAATAAGAAATCTGCCATTCAATATAATCCTCCTTAGAAAGTTTATCTTCTATTTTTAGTGGTTCTCCAAATTCGTTCTTTCTTCTCTTTACTCTTGCTCTCCCTGTTGAAGTTGTAAGAGGTAGTTCATATTTTAAAGTATTTTCTACCATATTATTTTATCAAACCAATTTCTTTTAGTTTTTGAAGTCTTTCTTGATGTTCTTCTTCTGTTAAAGATTTAGCATTTTTTAGTTCATTAATCTTACTTTTTCTTAATTCTTCATTTTGTTTAGAAATCCTACCTTGTTTATGTCTTGCCTTATTGAGTTTTGATATACTGGGGGTTGCCATAAAAAATTAAATTAAAAGAAACTTAAAAACCTATCTAAAAAGACCAATTAAGGTAATAACGAAAATACGGAGAAATGTTTAAAAACGAGGTAATTTAGTACATCTATTTTAAATTGGAGGAAATAAACATGAGTGACGATGAATGGGAAGATGATGATGACACAGATGATGACTCTGATGACGACGAAGACTGAGTTGTCTTAAATTTTTTCTTTTAATTTTTATTTTTTTATTGAAAGTTTCTTAAAAAGGTTGAATAAAGGGTTATAAAATATTATGCCCTGAGTGTATAAAAAACCGAAATATTTAAATAGAAGTACTCATACTATGTACTCAGATGGTAAGTGTAAATATTTCAATTAAAAAGGAAGCATATAATTTTTTAAAATCATTAAAAGCAAAAGATGCAAGTTTCTCAGATGTTATTTTGGAATTCAAGGAGAGAGAAATAGGGAAAAAAGGAAGTAAAGAAAGCGTAATGAAATTTTTTGGTGTATTGAAAAATAAAAATATAGACTGGAAAGCCAAAGAAAAAAGAATGGGAGAATTCAGGGAAGAATTTGAAAAAAGATTAAAATGATCGGACTAGACACAACTGCAATAATAGACATTTTTAAAAATGATTTAAAAATTATCAAGTTAATTAATAGTCTTGATAAAACTTTTGCAAGCACAATCATTAATCATCAGGAGATTATGTTTGGATTAGATAATGAGAATCTTCAACATCTTGAAGAAGAAAAATATTATGATGATTTTTTTAATAACATTTTTGTTTTTTCATTGGAAAAACCATCCTCAAAAAAAGCATCTAAAATTTTTTGGGAATTGAAAAAGCAAGGAGAATCTTCTGGAAGATTTGACTGCATGATTGCAGGAATTTTATTATCAAATGGCATTAACACAATTATTACTAGAAATGTCAAGCATTTTAAAAAAATTAAAAATCTCAAAGTTATTTCTTATTGAAAGTTTTAAAAATAATGTTTTGTTTGGAATTGAAACAGTGATTTTTGGGAATTTCCCATTATTTTATTAATTTTCCCAATTCTTTTAAAAATAATTTAGCAGTTTCTCTTAATTCTTTTATGCCTTGTTTTTTATAAATTCTAATTATTTTGAAATACTCTTTTTGTAATTGCAGAGGTAATTTTCTAGATAATTTTTTTAATTTCTCTCTGTTTTTTCCAACAATAAATCCTTTGTAACAAAAGTAATTCATTAATGCGACTTCTATACTAAATACAATTGATTCTTTTTTGTATTGATTAGTCAATTTAATTTTCTGATCAAGCTTTAATTCAAGTTTATTATTTTTTATTTTATATTGATTATACCAACCAAATCTGCCTTTAATATCTCCTTCAAATTTTTGCAAATCTTTTAACAAGGCTTTTTTTGAGATTTTCTTTAAACTTCTTATTTTGTTTAATTGTTTTCCTTTGATAAATTTATAATTATGAAGTGCATTAAACCAAATAGGTTCTCCAATTTTTTTTAACAAATTTAAATCATAAACCAAAAGATGAAATTGAAGTACTTTTTTGTCTTTTACTTTTTTTGGTTTAATAGGGCCCATGCGTGTTTCAACAATGGCTTTTATTTTTCTTGTTGTTATCTCTTTTGCAATTTGCTTGAATTCCTTGAGTAAATTTTTATAAATTTTAGAGTTTAATTTATCAAAAATTATCAAAATATCTATGTCATTTACATTTTTTATTCTTTTTTTTGGAAATGAACCAAGAATACTAATTGATATTATTGAAGGAGTTTTTATATTAGAAATTTTTTGGTATATTTTTTGTTTGAATTTATTCATAAGATTCTATTAATTTCAATATTTAAATAATTTTATAAATTGATTCTTGTTTAATAAACTATGAAAATATTGGTTATTGGAGACCCGCATGGAAAATTAGGAAAAATCAAAAAACTCAATCTTAAAAATATAGATTTAAAATTAATTACAGGAGATTTGGGAAAAGCGGATTTAGCTAGAAAAAGATTTTTTGAAAATTTGGAAAGAAGGGCAAAAAAAGATTGGTAAATGCAAAAAAAGATTCTGCAAAAGCTAAAAAAATTTTAAATCATTTTGGGAAAAATTTAGATATTTTATTATGTCATGGTCCCCCAAAAGGATATTTAGATAAAGTAAGCGGGAAGTATGGGGCTCCAAAACGATTTTGGGGTAAGCATGCTGGAAGTAAAATAATTTTAGATTATATTCTAAAAAAACAACCAAGATATGTTTTTTGTGGACATATTCATGAAGGCAAGGGAAAAACAAAAATTGGAAAGACAGAAGTTTATAATGTTGGGGTTTCAGGAGATTATGTTTTGCTGGATATTAATTAATTTATTTTTTACATCAAGACTGTTTTCATTAGTTAGTTAAGGTAAAACTTTTTAGATAATCTTATTTTTTAATTAATATGAATAAATTGGATAAACAACAAATTAAAGAAATAACAAAAAAATTAAAACTTTTTTTTGAAAAATATAGAAAATTAGAGAGTGAATTTTTTAAAGATAAAGAGAATATTGAAAAGGAAATGTCTAAAAAAATTGGAAAAATGGATTTAGAATTCTTTTATGTTGATGGCGAATGTGTTGGTATTGGTGCAGCAAATTGGAATGATAGAAAAGCATGTCCATTAATTCAGAGTTGCGAATTAGAAGATTAATCTTATAAATCCTTTATTCTTTTGTAAATTATGATTGATGATTTCCTATTTCATGAAATATCTGAGAAAGAAAGAAAACAGATTCAAGAGCAGGCAAATTCCATTATTGATGATTTTGCAAAACAGCTTTCTAAAGTTGATAAAAAAATACAAGAACCTTTGATTGAAAGAGATGAATCTGAACGTGAGGAAGGCACACCGCAGGCGTACCCTGAAAAATTTTCTACGAAAATTTTTACTAAGGGCAAAGTAAAAAATTGTGAAATTGACAGAAAAATCATGTTTGATAATGCGCCTGATACCCTGGGGAAGGGTACAAGTCAAAATTCTGATTTTATCATTGCGGAGAAGAAAGAATGGTGATAATAGACGCACATATGCATTTAGGTTCGATTCCTGATGGAAAAAAGAAATGGGGAAATTTTAGAGAATATAAAATAATCTCTAAAAAATTAGGAATTGAAAAGTATTGTGTAGTTCCAATTGGTTTGCCTAAAAATTTCACTGACAAGTCAACTCCAGATAATGATTCTGTTTTAAAAGAAGCAGAAAAAAATAAATTAATTATTCCTGTTTATTGGTTTAATGTTTTTGATTTACCTAAAGAGATTAGTGAAAAGTATCAAGCAATTAAATTGCATTCTGATATCGGGAAAGTGAATATTAGTGATAAAAAAGTTGAAAAATTTGTTAATAAAATTAATTTGCCTGTTTTTGTTCATACAAATGAAGGTAAGGAATATACAAATTTGGGAGAAGTTTCTAATTTAGCGAAAAAAGTTGATGTGCCAGTGATTGCTGTTCATTCTGGTTCTGTTACTGGAACATTTTTTAAATTAAATAATTATGATTTTCCAAAAAATGTTTATTTTGAAACTTCTGGAATTCAATATTCTATCATCTTGCAAAAAATTTATGAAAGATTTGGGGCAAAAAAAATTATTTTTGGGAGTGATTATCCTTTTGGAGATCCAAGGGTTTCTTTAGCAATGATAGATACATTAGAAGCGTCAAAAAAAGATTATAAATTAATGACTGAAGGAAACATAAGAAGTATTTTTCAATTAAAATGAACACTCAACAAAAACTTAAAAAATATCTTGAAGAAATTGAAAAAAATGATAAAAAAGGGAAAAAGATAAATGCTTTTTTGCAATTAAATTCAGATGCTCTTGAAGATGCAAAAAAAATTGATGAAAAAATTAAAAAAGGTGTTGCAGGCAAGCTTGCTGGTAAAATAATTGCTGTAAAAGCAAATATCAATGTTAGAGGTATGAATATCTCTTGTGCTTCAAAAGTTCTTGAGAATTATAAAGCGCCTTATAATGCCACAGTAATTGAAAAAATAAAAAAACAAGATGGCTTAATTATTGGAATTGCTAATTGCGATGAATTTGCTTGCGGAAGTAGTGGTGAAACTTCTGCTTTTGGACCAACAAAAAATCCACAATGTTTAGAATTAATTCCAGGAGGCTCTTCTTCTGGAAGTGCTGCAAGTGTTTCAGCTGATTTTTGTGATATGGCTTTAGGTTCTGATACAGGGGGAAGCATAAGAAATCCGGCAAGTCATTGCGGAGTTGTTGGGGTGAAACCGACTTACTCAAGTGTTTCAAGATATGGTTTAATTGATTTAGCCATGAGTTTTGACCAGATTGGACCTTTTGCAAAAAATGTTCTTGATGTATCTTTATTATTAAGTGTTATTCAAGGAAAAAATTTTTGTGATTCAATAAGCCAGAAAAGTAAAATAATTAATTTAAAAGAAATTGACAAAATCCCACAAAATCTAAAAGTTGGCTTGCTTGATTTTCCTATTCAGGATAATAATATTCAAAAACTAATTAATAAAAAGATTCAAAAAGCTTGTGAAAAATACAACTGGGAAATTAAAAAAATAAAAATTCCATATCTTGATTTAGCTATAGCAACTTATTATCCCCTGGTTTATGTGGAATTTTTTTCAGCAACAAGAAAACTGGATGGTAGAAGATATGGCAAAAAAATTGAAGAGGTTTGCGGTCCAGAGGTTTTAAGAAGAATTTTAGGCGGAAGCGAAATTGCAAAAGCAGAGCATCAGGGAAGATATTATTATCAGGCACTAAAAGTGAGAAGATTAATTAAAGAAGAGTTTAGAAAAGCATTTACAAATGTTGATTGCATTATTTCTCCTACTGTTCCAAGATTACCCCATAAAATTAAAGAGAAAATTTCTGTTGAAGAAATGTATGATTATGATGCTCTAACAATTCCCTCAAATTTAGCAGGAAATTGTTCTATTTCTATTCCAGTTGGAAAAATTAACAAAATTCCAGTCGGCATGCAAATAATGTGTGATAAATTTCAAGATGAAAAAATGCTTCAGATTGCAAGAAGCATTGAGAAATTGGGTTAATTATTTAAAACAATTGAGTAAAACATTTTCTAATTTTGGTGCAAAGTATTCATCAACTATATGCTCGGGTAAATAACCCAATAATATTTCAGATAATACTTGTCCTAAAATTTGGGGTCTTTTATGACCTATTCTAATTTGCTCAGCAATCACTGCTTTTACTGGAAAATACTTTTTTTCTTTTATTTCTAGGATGCTTTCAATTTCACCTGGAAAGATTAAATTTTCTTGCCCTTTATCCCCAAATGAAGCAGAATTCATTGTGAGATAATATTTTTTGTTAGGTGCATAAATTCTTATATAGGGATTATAAATCTCTCCCCCAGTTATTTCATCTGTTAGACTCATAATTAATCATAATTTTTTGAGTTTTTAATATTTTGTATGGATAATTATGTATTTTCTGTGATCAGTGTCTTAATTTTTATTTCTTTATTTAAATCATTTTTTAAAAGATTATAGTCACTGTTTATTATTTCTTTTTTGTATTTATTAATGTCTATGTATTTTAATTTGTCTTTTGTTTTTGCACTAGTTAAAATTAAAAGAAAACTATGAATTGTTCTGTCTTGCTTTTTAACATGTTCCAAAGAAATAGAATTGATTTTTATAAATTCAGCATTAATATTTAATTTTTCTTTCATTATTCTTTTTACAGCTTTTTTTATGCTTTCTTTTTCAAGCATTCTTCCTCCTGGAAGAGAAAGCTTGTCTTTAAAAGGTCTTTTTTGCCGTTTATATAAAAATATGTTTTTGTTTTTTTTAATAGAAATTAAGATTACTGGAAGAATTGAATTTTTTGCAGAGAGATATGGAATTAATGATTCTACTATTTCTGAAAGTTGATAATAATCTTTGTTTTTAATTAAAATTTCTTTTTGTTCAAGTTTTTTTAAATGATATGCTAATTTATTTGAACGAATTTTTAATAATTTTTCAATTTCATTAAATCTGAGTTTATTATTATATAAAAATACAGAAAGTATTTTGTTTTTCATAGGTCAATTTTTTTGAGGAACTATTTAAATATAATTGTAATAAAGTTTTTCCATGGTTGATAAAAATCAAGTTCATTATGTAACAGCTACTGTAATTCTTGTTAAAGATGGTAAATTTTTAATCACGAAAAGAGCAGATTGGGAAAAAGCCTTTCCTAGTAAATGGACTGTTCCTGGAGGGAAACTTGAAGTTTTAGATTATGTTTTAAAACAAAAAGATACAGCTTTTCATTGGTATAATGTTTTAGAAGATTTAGCTAAAAAAGAGGTTATGGAAGAAGTTGGCTTGGGATTTAAGAACCTTAATTATGTTACTAGTTTGGTTTATATTAGAAGTGATAAAATACCTTCTTTGATTATTAGTTTATGGGCAGAGCCAATTGGTGAAAAAATCAATCTTTGTCCTGCTTTAACAGAATATAAATGGGTGAGTTTAGAAGAAGCTAAAAATTATGAATTAATTGAAGGAATCTATGAAGAATTGAAAATCTTAGATAAAAAGCTTATAACTGGAAAAATGGGTGAGTGGGTGAATAATTCTGCCCAAAATCTTTAAAAGCCCCCCCAGATTCTTGTTTTCATGGAAATAAATGATATTGAGATTAAATGGCTTGGGCATTCTGGATTTTTAATCAAGAATTCAAAAATAATTTATATTGACCCTTATAATATTAAAGATGCATCTGAAAAAGCTGATTTGATTTTAATCACACATAGTCATTATGATCATTGTAGTGTTGCAGATATAAAAAAAATAATTAAACAAGGAACTAAAATTATTCTCACAGCAGACTGCCAGAGCAAAATTGCAAGGTTTGATATTCCTATTAAAATTGACATCATAGAACCAGAAAGGGAATTAATATATAATAATATTAAAATTGTTGCTTTGCCTGCATATAATACTGACAAGCCTTTTCATGCAAAAGAAGAAGGGTGGGTTGGTTATTTAATAAAAATTGGAAATACTTTAATTTATCATGCAGGGGATACTGACTTAATCCCTGAAATGCAAAAACTTACTGGATATAATCATGAAAAAAATAAATTTATTGCTCTGCTTCCTATTGGAGGAAGATTTACAATGAGTGTTGAAGAAGCTGTTGAAGCTGTAAAATTAATTAAACCTTTTCTGGTTATCCCTATGCATTATGGAAGTGTGGTTGGTGATGTGACTGATGCTCAAGAATTTAAAGAGTTATGTGAAGAAGAAGGGATTGATGTAGAAATTTTGGAGAAGGAATAAATAAAAGTTCTTAGAAAAAATTAACATTTAAGAAGAGATATTTTTTCTTTTAGTTCTTTTAAGTTTCTTACTACATCTTTAGAATCACTCTTTTTTTCAAAATCTACTAAAATATATGGGATATTTTCTGATTTACAATAATTCATAGTCTCTTCTCCAAAACCAATATATGCAAAGGGTTTTCCATATTTTTTAACAAATCTTTTAAACACACTAATTTTATTATCTTTTTCTTCTGGTTTTGAAGTTTCTATTAAATCAAACAAATCTTTGTCTAACTTTATTGATTTAATTATTTTTTCAAGTGCAGATTGGGTATTTGTGGTTATTATAGCTAATCTATATTTATTTTTAAGTGAAGAAAAATAATCTATTATATTGTAATTCACCTGATTTTTATTATCTTTTATGAATTTTATAACTGAATTAAAATAACTTTCTCTGGCAATTTTTGTTCTTTTTTCCTTAGACAAATCAGGATATAATGTTATCATAACCTTATCCACATAATTAAAATAAACTTTTTTTTCTTTTTCTGGATTTTCTTTTAATAATGTTTTCCATTCAATTATAGGCTGAATGCTAAGCCCTTTTATTTTTAATTCTTTTTCTCTTTCAGTACCTGGTAACAGGTTTTAAGAGTCTTCTGTAAAAATCAAATTTTATCCTTAATAAGTGTTTACTAATATTTATATAATGTAGTTACTTGGTAACTACTATTATGAAAACTAAAATCAATATGAAG
>Ga0180732_1000474_pt1 | contig 34732 bp, 50 predicted proteins | sample KR11_01MetaG_FD_148674 | JGI IMG/M metagenome (GOLD analysis project Ga0180732, IMG submission 148674) | Groundwater microbial communities from the Olkiluoto Island deep subsurface site, Finland - KR11_0.1 MetaG | ecosystem: Environmental > Aquatic > Deep subsurface > Groundwater | place...
ATAGAGCAGCCGAAAACAAAGGAAGCTGTTAAAATATTATCTAATTTAAAAATTGGCCGCCTAAAAGACAAAAAGAACTCTAAAACGAAAACTATAAAAGCACTGTTGTTATCAGATAAAATAGATAAAAATCTGAGACTGGCTTTGCGTAATATAGATTTCTTGAGTATCAATCGGGCGCAAGATACCCACGCATACGAGGTCTTAGCAGCAAATAAATTAATTGTTACCAAAGACGGCTTGCGTGAATTAACTAATAGGTTGAAAAAATGACTCTTCTTTCTCATGATATAATCAAAGCATTATTAAGAACGGAAAAATCAACTTTATATGAGCCAAAGGCTAAGTATCTTTTTCTGGTAGATAAAACAGCTAATAAAATTCAGATAAAACGTGCGGTAGAGGAGATATATAAAGTAAAGGTTAAGGCAGTGAATACGTTCGTATCTTTCGGAAAACTAAAAAAAGTAAGGTATCAGCTCGGGAGGACCCCTGATTCTAAGAAAGCGGTAGTTACCGTAAAAGAAGGACAAAAGATAGCAACAACCTAAATTTTAAAAATATGGGCATAAGAAAATTTAAACCTACAACCCCCTCAAGACGCTGGATGAGCGGGAATGATTTTTCAGAGATCACCAAAAACAAACCTGAAAAATCATTAACCCTTCCGCTTAAGAAAACTGGGGGTAGAAACGTTTATGGCCGCATAACCGTAAGGCACAGGGGAGGCGGGCATAAAAGATTGTTGCGTATTATCGATTTTAAGAGGGATTTATTTGAAATACCCGCAAAGGTAATTGCAATTGAATATGACCCAAACCGGACAGCAAGGCTTGCCTTAGTAGAATATCCTAATAAACAAAGAAGGTATATCATATGTCCTGAAGGATTAAAGGTGGGTAGCGAAATTATTTCCTCTAATGAAAAAAATGCAGAAATAAAAGTTGGAAACTCCCTTCTTTTAAGATATATCCCGTCCGGAACCATGATTCATAATATTGAATTAGTAAAAAGTATGGGTGGCCAGATTGTAAGGAGCGCGGGTGCATCTGCACAGATTACGGCAAAAGAAGATACATCCGCCCATATAAGACTTCCTTCCGGAGAGGTAAGGCGTATAAACTTAGATTGCCACGCTACCATAGGCCAGGTTAGTAATATAGAGCATGAGGCAATTACCTGGGGTAAGGCAGGAAGAATGCGCTGGCGGGGAATAAGGCCGACAGTAAGGGGCCTGGCAATGAATCCCGTAGATCATCCGCACGGCGGTGGTGAAGGAAAATCCGGACAGGGCAATCCTCATCCGGTAACCCCGTGGGGTAAACCTACCAAAGGTTATAAAACAAGGAAAAAAACCAAATATTCTGATAAATTCATTATTAAGAGAAGGAAATAACTATGCCACGTTCACTTAAAAAAGGCCCTTTTGTAGAAGAAAAATTATTAATTAAAGTAGAAAGGCTGAGGCGTTCAGGCGTGCGCCAGGCGATAAAAACATGGTCGAGGCGTTCAACCATCATACCGGATTTTGTGGGATTAACTTTTGCGGTATATGACGGTAGAAAACATATACCGGTTTTTATAACTGAGAATATGGTTGGCCATAAGCTAGGGGAATTTGCACCTACGCGTATATTCAGAAAACACGGCGGCGTAAAGGCCAAAAAAGCTGCCGAGAAGACATAAGACATGATAGCAAAGGCAGAGGTAAAATTTATCAGGATTTCACCGGTAAAAGTAAGGCAGGTAATAGATTTAATCCGTTATAAGGATGTCCCTGGCGCTACGGCACTGCTTAATAATTTGAACAAGGGGCCTTGCGCATATTTAAAAAAGATATTAAAACAGGTTACTGCTAATGCAAAAGTAAAAGGTTTCAATCCCCAACAGCTTTATATATCGAAGTTAGTCTGTAATGGGGGCCCGAGTTGGAAGAGATTTAAGGCGGCGGGATTTGGCAGGGCAGTTCCTATAAAAAAAAGAACCTCGCATATTAGTATAGAATTGGATATAAAGTCCAGTTAAGGAGTAACTAATGGGACAAAAGGTACATCCGTTTCTGCAAAGAATAGGCATTATAAGGACCTGGCATAGCAGGTGGTTTGCTAAACCAAAAGACTACGCAAATTTTATCAAAGAAGATTACAATATTAGAAAATTTATTAAAACAAGGCTTAAGCAAGCGGCAATTTCAAAGGTTATAATAGAAAGACTAGCGGAACGTATTAAAATCCGGATATTAACTGCAAGACCCGGGATAATAATCGGACGTCACGGCTCAGATATCGAACGTTTAAGGGAAGATTTAAATAATATGCTCAAAAAAGAATTATCCATTGATATAGAAGAAGTAAAGAAACCGGCATTAGATGCTCAATTGGTTGGGGAGAATGTAGCATTGCAATTAGAAAAAAGAATAGCGTTCCGCAGGGCAGTAAAACGCGCAATCGAACAGACAATGAGCCAAGGTGCCGAAGGTATAAAAGTAACCTGTGCAGGCAGGCTCGGCGGTGCCGAGATGTCGCGGACAGAAACCTATAAACAAGGCAAGATTCCACTGGCAACGTTACGCGCAGATATAGATTATGGTTTCGCAGAAAGTCTCACTACATACGGATTAATCGGAATTAAAGTCTGGATTTATAAAGGCGATATCCTTATCAAAAAGGCTGCCAAGGAAGCTAAAACTGAAAATATAGAAACTGGCGCACAAAAAACAGCTTAAGAAATAACGAGGATAAAATGGTTTTGATGCCCAAGAGAGTCAAATATCGTAAGCTGCAACGCGGAACCAAACGGGGAGTAGCCACTACCGGCTGCGATTTGGCTTTTGGTGAATTCGGGTTAAAGACCTTAGAAAATGGCTGGTTTAAGAATACTCAGATAGAAGCGGTCCGCGTAGTTCTTGCCCGTCAGCTGCATAGAGGCGGAAAGCTCTGGATAAGGGTTTTTCCTGATAAGTCTATAACTAAGAAACCCGCGGAAGTACGTATGGGTAAAGGTAAGGGGGATCTCGACCACTGGGTTGCGGTTGTTAAAAGAGGTCGTATTTTATTTGAATTAGGAGGTGTGCCGGAAGAATTTGCGCGTAGGTGTTTTCGGTTAGCCGCATATAAATTACCTTTTAAAACAAAATTTATAACACGTACGCATAGATAGAGGATGAAAACTAAAGAATTGCGCAATCTCACCAAGGAAGAGTTATTACAAAAAGAAAAAACCCTTAAGGAAGAATTATTCAAGCTTAATATGCAACGTTACGGAGGCAGGGTGGATAAACCGCATATGTTTTTTCTGTTAAAAAGGGATATCGCAAGAATCAAGACTATTTTACAGGAAAAGAAATAGTTGAACTTGAGGTGTAGAACAAAATGGGTAAAAGAAAAGGTTTTATCGCAACGGTAATAAGCAACAAGATGCGCAAGACCATTATTGTCAGGATAACGCACATGAGTAAACATCCTAAATACGGCAAGATTATCAAAAGTTATAATAAATTTAAAGTTCACGACGAAAAGAACACCGCAAAGATTGGCGATATGGTACGGATAGAAGAAACCCGGCCATTATCAAAAGATAAACGCTTCAGGCTCATTGAGGTTATGAAAAAAGCGCAGGCACCCCGCGTTGATATTAAGGAGTAAATATAATGATTCAATTGCGTAGTATTCTGGACGTTGCTGACAATACCGGCGCTAAGCGCGCTTCCTGTATCACAGTTTTTGGAAAGAAAAATTGTTTTTTTGCCGAAATAGGAGATATCATTAATGTTAATATAAAAGAATCTTCTCCTGGAGCGACTGTCAAAAAAGGCGAAGTTGCCAAAGCAGTGTTGGTTAGAACAAAGCAGCCGATAAGGCGTGCAGACGGCTCAGTATTAAGATTCGACCGGAATGCCATCGTGTTTATAGACGAGCAGTTAAACCCCAGGGGTACACGTGTTTTTGGCCCGGTAGCCAGAGAACTGAGAGAGAAGAATTTTACTAAGATTATATCTCTGGCTCCGGAAGTAATTTAGAATAGAAACTATAAAATGTATAAGATAAGGAAAGGCGATACGGTAGAAGTAATGAAGGGTAAGGATAGAGGTAAAAAGGGCAAAGTGCTTAAGGTTTCCCTTTCAAATGGCCGCGCTATTATAGAAGGTATCAATTTAGTCAAGAAACACAAACGAAAAACTCGCGAAGATGAAAAGGGCGGTATCGTACCTATCGAAATGCCAATCAGTCTTTCCAATCTTATGTTATTCTGTAAGAATTGCAACTGTGGCAGAAGGGTAGGTTTTACAATTTTAAAAGACGGGACTAAATCAAGGCTTTGTAAAGATTGTAAAGAGGCGATATAAAAATGACTCCCCGCTTATTGGAAAAATACAGGAATGAAATTATACCTAAAATGATGGAGACCTTCTCTTTTAAAAATAGGCTGGCGGTTCCGCGCTTAGAAAAAATAGTTGTAAATATGGGGGTGGGGGAGGCCTTGCAGGATATCAAGATTTTGGAGAAGGCCATGGAAGAACTCAGCTCAATTACCGGACAGAAACCCATTTTAAGGCGTGCAAAAAAGGCGATTGCAAATTTCAAAATTAAACAAGGCCAGCCCATCGGATGCAAGGTTACTCTTAGGCGGACAATTATGTATGAATTTCTCGATAGGTTGATAAGTATTGCCCTTCCGCGTATCCGTGATTTCCGCGGCATCTCTCCCGATTCATTCGACGAAGGCGGTAATTATACATTAGGAATTACTGAACAGAGCATATTTCCTGAAATAGATTATGATAAAGTAAGCCGGATGCAGGGCATGGATATCAGCCTGGTGATTAAAAACGTTAAATCTAAAGAACAGGCGCGGGAATTATTGAAATTATTTGGCATGCCTTTCAAGACGGCAAATGACTAAGTGAGGACATAAGTTATGGAGACGTATATTAAATGTAATAAAAACGATACTAATTTAAGCGACATAACTTATATGTCCGAACTTATCCTTGACATTTTTAAGTACTCAGGCACGAACAAAATGTCAAGGATTAATTCGCCCAAACAACTTACGGTCATTTCATTCCGTAAGTTGTGGGCTCATTAAAATGGCCAAAAATTCACAGTTAGCAAGATGGAAGAGACCTCCGAAGTTTTCTGTGCGCAAATATAACCGTTGTTCTATTTGCGGTAGGTCCGGCGGTTATTTAAGAAGATTTCAGCTTTGCCGTATATGCTTTCGGGAACTTGCATCGCAGGGTTTAATACCCGGTGTCAAGAAGGCAAGCTGGTAGTAAATAAAAAGGTGAAATTGGGGGTGAAATGTCTCGAACTGATTTAATTGCTGATACCTTTACCATGATCCGCAATGCTATAATGGCAAAAAAAGAAAATCTAGATGTGCCGGCATCTAAACAAATAAAGTCTATCTTAGATATTCTAAAAAACGAGAGCTACATCGATAATTTTAAATTGATAGAGGATAAAAAGCAGGGTTATTTGAGGATTTATTTAAAATATACCTCGGGCAAACCGGCAATAAAAAGCATAAAACGCGTGTCTAAACCTGGATTGCGTGTATATGTAAATCACAAGAAGATTCCTTTTGTCTTAAGGGGCCTGGGCCTGGCGATTATCTCAACCTCTAAAGGTATCACAACCGGAGAAGAAGCAAAGAAATTAGGATTGGGCGGAGAAGTCATCGGTTACGTTTGGTAACGTAAATTGAATAAGGCATGTCAAGAATAGGTAAAAAACCCATAGTTATTCCCAAGGACGTAAAAATCGAAGTTAATGACAGGGTTGTTTCCGTAGGGGGCCTTAAGGGTAATTTAATCCTGCATTTATCGGACCGGATTACCGTCGAGATAAAAGATAGCCAGCTTTTTTTAAAACGGGTATCCGATACAAAGCCTGATAAATCTCTCCACGGTCTTTACCGTGCCTTGATTTTTAATATGATTAAAGGCGTTACCGAAGGATATGTTAAGGAATTAGAGATAATTGGCGTGGGGTTTCGTGCACAAATCCAGGGCAATAACTTAAATATGCAGTTGGGTTTTTCTCATCCGGTGAATTTTCCTATTCCGGAAGGGATAAAGATAGAAACGCCAAAGCAGACACAAATTATAGTAAGAGGTATTGATAAAGAAAAGGTGGGCGAAGTAGCTTCTGAAATACGCGCCATATATCCACCCGAACCATATAAAGGTAAAGGTATCCGTTATTCGGGTGAATATGTAAAGAAGAAGGTCGGTAAAGCCCAAGCCGCAACGACAACGAAGAAATAAGTATGAAAGAAAGAAAAGGACTACTAAGACTTAAAAGACATCGCCGTATCCGCGTACATATGCAAGGTAACGAACAGAGGCCGCGTTTAACCGTGCACCGGACTTTAAAAAATCTTTGTGCCCAAATTATTGACGATACAAAAAATACAACGCTATTTTCTTTATCTACACAGGATAAAGAAGTAAAACAAAAGTTTGCTTACACCGGAAATGTAAAAACAGCTGAATTCTTCGGTGAGATTTTTGCCAGAAGGGCCAAAGAAAAAGGGTTTACCAGGGTTGTTTTTGACCGTGCAGGCTACCTATATCTGGGAAGAATTAAAACTTTCGCAGAAGCATTAAGAAAAGCCGGAATGGAGTTCTAAAAAATGCAAGGACTAAATATCGAGCAGCACCAGGAATTTATAGAGAAGATTATAACCATTAACCGCGTGACAAAGGTAACTAAAGGCGGTAAGAAACTCTCCTTTAACGCACTGGTAGTTGTAGGCAATACTAAGGGCCGTATGGGTTTTGCATTAGGCAAGGCAAATGAAGTTGCAGATGCAATCCGTAAAGGACTGGCAAAGGCAAAAAAAGAACTTTTTACTGTGCCACTCGAAGGCTCTACCATACAGCATGAAATTATAGGTGAATTCGGTGCAGCTAAAGTCCTCCTGAAGCCTGCATCAGAAGGAACAGGCGTAATTGCTGCCGGCCCGGTCAGGGCAGTATGCGAAGCAGTAGGCATAAAAGATATCTTAACTAAGTGTCTCAAATCGAACACGCCTTTAAATGTAATAAAGGCTACAGTAGATGGGTTAAAAAATCTGAAGGTAGCAAAAGATGAAAACAAAGAGAGTCCAAAGTAAAAAGAATTCAGCAGTTTCCGTCACTGCCCGAGGCAGATGCGCCTCTCCGCCTCTGGCGGAGTCCGCCATAGGCGTGACCGGCGCAAAAGGCAAACTGGCATATGGCGAAAAGATATCGCTTAATAATTTAAAAGCGCCTGCAGGAAGCCATAAGCGTAAGAAAATTTTAGGCAGAGGCCCCGGCTCAGGACACGGCAAGACTTCCACGCGGGGCAGTAAGGGCCAAACCTCACGTTCAGGACGGGATTTTTATCTCGGTTTTGAGGGCGGGCAGACGCCTTTGATCCGCAGAATTCCTAAGCGCGGGTTTACTAGCAGGGCTAAATTGGAATATCAAATTATCCATTTAGATGACCTAAGTAAAATAAAAGAACAAACCATAAGCCTTGATTTATTAAAAGAAAAAGGCCTTATTAAGGATACGGATAGATTAGTTAAAATATTAAGTGACGGAGAAATTAAAAATCCTATTAGTATCCAAGCCCACGCCGTTTCAAAGAAGGCGCTTGAGAAGATTAAAAATGCAGGCGGAAAAATCGAATTGATAAATAAGTAGAGCGATATCCCTTTTATGTTTACTAATAAGGAAAGGGATAAATTCGCCCAAACAACTTACTCGCACTATCGTGTTCGTAAGTTGCGGGCTCATTTAAATGCTTAGTGCGCTGGTTAATTCATTTAAGATTCCGGATTTAAAAAGGCGGATTATTATAACAGCCATACTTCTTGCTATCTATCGCATTGGTTGTTATATACCTACGCCGGGTATAGATGGTGGTGCATTGGCTGAATTCTTTAACCGTATAGCCAAAACCCAAGGAGGCGCATTATTCGGCATAATTAATATGTTTTCCGGTGGCGCAATGGAAAGGCTCACCATATTTGCTCTTGGAATAATGCCATATATTTCCGCTTCAATTATCTTGCAACTTTTGACTGCAGTTGTACCTGCCCTGGAAAAATTAGCCAAGGAAGGAAAGGCCGGTTATGAGAAAATAAACCAATATACCCGTTACGGAACAGTGGCCCTTGCAATAATTCAGTCTTTTTTTATTGCCATGTGGCTGGAGAACCCAGCTCGCTTCGAAGGCCTAAAGATAGTTTTGTATCCCGGATGGGGTTTCAGGATAATAACTGTTCTTACCTTGACTACCGGAACAATATTTATTATGTGGCTGGGTGAACAGATACAAGAAAGGGGTATCGGTAATGGCATATCATTAGTCATTACTGCCGGTATTATTTCCAGAATCTGGCCAGCAATTAATCAACTATTTATCTTAATTTCACCTTTTTCTGTGTCCCGCCGGCAAATCCAACCATTTACTCTATTGATTATGGCTGTTTTGCTGGTTGGTGTAGTCTTTGCGGTAATCCTGATAACTCAAGGACAAAGAAAGATTCCCGTCCAATATGCACGCAGGATTGTAGGGAGAAAAATCTTCGGTGGCCAGAGCACCTACATACCTTTAAAAGTAGATACCTCCGGAGTTATTGCCATTATCTTTGCCCAGTCAATAATCCTTTTTCCTGCAACCCTGGCCTCATTTATACCTAATCCTGCATTTCAGAGATGGGCGCAGGGATTGGTGAGAGGACACCTGCTTTATACGGTCGTATACTCATTACTTATAATATTCTTCTGTTATTTTTATACCGCAATTGTATTTAACCCCGTTGATTTATCGGAAAATATGAAAAAGTATGGTGGTTTTATCCCTGGTATCCGACCGGGGACACATACTACTGAATACTTAGATTATATAATGACTAGGATAACCTTGGCAGGAGCAGTATTCATTGCCTTTATTGCCATATTCCCTGATTTTCTTATGGCTTGGCTTAAGGTCCCGTATCTCATTGCATCTTTTTTTGGCGGCACAGGAATACTGATAATTGTAGGCGTAATATTGGATACGTTAAAACAGATAGAATCGCACCTTCTTATGCATCATTACGAAGGATTTATTAAATCAGGGCACATCAGAGGAAGAAGGTAAGTCACTTAAAATATGCGAATGATTCTTTTAGGCCCACCTGGAGCAGGAAAGGGAACACAAGCAAAGACATTGGCGCAAAGGTTAAAGTTACCTCACATATCCACCGGTGATTTATTAAGACAGAACGTTTCGCAAGGTTCGGCATTGGGTAAGCTCGCCCGAGACTTTATGAATGGGGGGGCGTTAGTACCCGATGAGTTAGTTACCCAGATGCTTAAATCACGCGTTAGCCAGCCCGATATTGAAAAAGGTTTTATTTTAGATGGTTATCCTCGTAACATAAATCAGGCAGAGGCATTAGATGATATGTTAAAAGAAAGAAATACCGCGATTGATATTGTAATTTATCTTGATACCAGTGAACCTGTAATTATACAGCGTCTATCCGGTCGCTTAGTTTGCAGTGTTTGTAGTGCAAATTTTCACACAAAAAATATGCCTCCTAAAGTTAATCTGATTTGTGATAACTGCGGCGGGAAACTTTATCAAAGAAACGATGATAAAGATGAGACTATCAAAAAACGTCTTCAGGTATACGTGGAAGAATCTTCTGTGTTAATTCGATATTACAACGATAGACATAAGCTCTACCGTCTTTCGGCAGATGAAGATAAGACAATAGTTTTAAATAGAATTATTGAGTTGGTGAAAGAATATAATGATCCCCATAAAGTCTGAGGAAGATTTGAAAATGCTTAAGAAGTCAGGTAAAGTCCTATCTAAAATAATGCACAGACTCAAAGAGTTTGTCCGGGCAGGTGTCTCTACTGTCGAAATTGACCGATTAGCAGAAAAATTGATAAGGGAAGAGAATGTGATGTCCGCTTTTAAGGATTATAATGGCTTCCCGGCAAATATATGCACCTCCGTTAACGAAGAAATTGTACATGGTATACCCGGTCAGAAAATACTAAAAGATGGAGATATTATAAGTTTAGATGCGGGTATAAATTATAAAGGTTATATTTCTGACGTTGCGGTTACTCTGCCTGTGGGACGCATAGATTCTAGGCTACAGAAACTGATTGAGGTAACCAGAAATGCCTTATCAGAAGGAATAAAACAAGCGCGCATAAATAATCATTTATCAGATATATCTTATGCCATACAAGCCTATGTAGAAAAGAATGAATTCTCAATAGTAAGGCAATTTGTCGGGCATGGTATAGGTTACGCTTTACACGAAGACCCTCAGATACCTAACTTTGGCCAGCCGCATCAGGGCGAAGTGTTAAAAGAAGGTATGGTTTTAGCTATTGAGCCAATGGTAAACATGGGGACATGGGAATGCAAGATTCTCGATAACGGCTGGACTGCAGTAACAAAGGACGGGTCTCCTTCTGCTCATTTTGAACATACGGTAGCAATTACAGAAGCCGGACCGGAAATCCTAACTAATTAATTCGCCCCGCCAAAGGCGGGGCTCATTAAATATGGCTAAAGAGGAATTGATTGAAACTGAAGGAAAAGTAATCGAGGCATTGCCCAATGCCATGTTTAAGGTTGAATTGGAAAATGGACATCGTGTACTCGCTCATGTTTCAGGTAAGATGCGCATGAATTTTATCAGGATATTACCGGGCGATAAAGTAAAATTAGAGCTTTCTCCTTACGATTTAAGCCGCGGAAGGATTACTTTTAGGGTTAAAGCATGAAAGTAAAAGCCTCAATTAAAAAAATCTGCGATAGGTGCAAAATTATTAAAAGAAGAGGCATTCTTAGAGTAATATGCCCTAACCCAAAGCATAAACAAAGACAGGGTTAAAAAGCAAAAGTGAGGAAAAATGCCAAGAATCATAGGCGTAGACATACCCAAAGAAAAAAGAATTGAGATTGCCTTAACCTATTTATATGGAATAGGCAGAAACCTGTCAAATAAAATCCTCAAAGAAGCAGGTATTGACCCCAACAAACGCGCGAAAGACCTGAATGAGGAAGAAATTTCCCATATAACTAATACTATACAGAAAACCGGTTATAAAGTTGAAGGGGATCTGCGCCGGGAAATATCGCAGAATATAAAAAGACTGATGGAAATCGGTTCCTGGCGGGGCATGCGTCATAAAAGAGGACTTCCCGTAAGAGGCCAGCGTACGCGCACAAACGCAAGGACCAGGAAAGGTCCCCGTAAGGGCGGCATGGCGGTTATGAAGAAGCCGGCCGACGAGAAAAAAGCTGCACCAGTCGCTAAACCAAAAGGGGGATAAAAATAAATGGCCATAAAAGATAAGGCAAAAAAGAAAAAGATTGCCAAGGGCATAACTAGTGGCACAGCCCATATTCAAGCAAGTTTTAATAATACCATAATTACCATAACCGATAAGCAAGGCAACGTCCTGGTTTGGTCTGCGCCTGGTGTCGTAGGTTATGGCGGTTCAAAAAAATCCACTCCTTTCGCTGCTCAAATAGCTGCTACTGACGCGGCAAGGAAAGCAAAAGAGATAGGTATTAAAGAAGTAGATGTCCATGTAAAAGGACCTGGATCAGGCAGAGAATCAGCGATCAGGGCATTACAGGCATCCGGGCTTACCATAACTTCTATCAAGGACGTAACGCCTATTCCGCATAACGGTTGTCGCGCGAGAAAAAGAAGGAGAGTATAAAATAAATGGCTCGATATATAGATCCTGTTTGCAGGCTGTGTAGACGCGGAGGAGAAAAATTATTTTTAAAAGGCACAAGGTGCAATACTCCCAAATGTGCCATCTCTAAAAGAAGTTATGCTCCGGGCCAACACGGGCAGAGAGGAAAACAGAAACTTTCTAATTATGGCCTGCAATTAAAAGAAAAACAGAAAGCAAAATGGATATATGGGGTTTTGGAAAGACAGTTCCGTAGATATTTTAAGATCGCTTCTAAGACAAAGGGCGTAACAGGCAAAGTATTATTGCAATTACTGGAGAGAAGACTGGATAATGTCATATTTAGATTGGGCCTGGGTATATCAAGAGCACAAAGTCGGCAGGTAGTTCGCCACAACTTTATATATGTGAATTCTAAGCGCGTAAATATACCGTCTTATTCAGTAAAGCAAGGCGATATTATTCAGGTAAAAGCAAAAGAGAAGGCAATGAAGAAACTGAGAGAGAATCTTGAGTTATCCCGCGATAGGAGCGTTTCTTCTTGGCTTGAATTTAATCCTCAGGAATTAAAAGCAAAGGTTTTAAGGTTGCCCGAAAAAGAAGATATCCAGCAGACGATTCAAGAGCAATTGATAGTAGAGTTGTATTCTAAGTGAGGACATAAGTTATGGAGTTTTCTATTAGAAGTACAGGCGACATAACTTATTTGTCCAAACTTACCCTCGACATCGAAGATGTCAAGGGTTAAATTCACACAATCAAACTAGTATCTAAAAAAAAGAACAACTTATGTTTGCTCATTACATTCGCTCCATAAGTTGTGTGTTCATTTAAGGAGGTAAGATGGGTATAAAATGGAGAGATTTTCAGTTGCCGAAGAGATTGGAGTGCGACGAGTCGAGCTACACTAATACCTATGGTAAATTTTCCGCAGCTCCCTTTGAAAGAGGTTATGGTGTAACTTTGGGTAATTCTCTTAGGCGAGTTTTACTTTCTTCTATAGAAGGCAGTTCAGTGACCTCGGTTAAGATACAGGGCGTACAGCACGAATTCTCCACTATACCGGGGGTGCTCGAAGATATTCCTGAGATAATTTTAAATATAAAAAGCCTAGTGTTGAACTCGCGCTCAAAAATACCTAAGACAATATATATAAAAGAAAAGGCGAAGGGTGAAGTCAAGGCAAAGGATATAGAAGTAGATGAGACAATAGAAATAATTAATCCCGATTTACATATTGCTACTCTAACCAAGGATACGAAGTTTAATGTGGAGATGGAGGTAGCAAGAGGTAGGGGTTATGTGCCTTGTGAACTAAATAAAAAAGAAGGTCTTCCCATAGGCGTGATTCCGATAGATTCCATATTTACTCCCGTAAGAAAAGTAAATTTCTCAGTTGAGAATACGCGCGTCGGACAAAGGACGGATTACGATAAAATAATATTGGAAATACGGACGAATGGGGCGATAAGCCCAAAAGACGCACTCCTCTATGCTTCTAATATATTACAAAGGCATTTAGATATTTTTGTTAACTTTGGCCAGTTACCCGAAGACATAGAAGAAGAGCCGGAAATGACCAAGGAAGAGGTAACCTTATATGAAAAATTAAGGCTTCCCATATCCGAACTGGAATTATCGGTAAGAAGTTCCAACTGTTTAAGAGAGGGACACATTAAGACCATTTCTGATTTAGTAAAAAGAACGGAAGATGAAATGTTGGGCTTTACAAATTTTGGTAAAAAATCTTTAGTTGAAATCAAAGAGCTCCTTACAGGAATGGGATTGGTTTTAGGGATGCAGGTTGACCCCAAGAAATTAAAAAAAGCATAAATTCGCCCAAATAACTTACTCGCTCCTTTAGTGTTCGTAAGTTATGGGCTCATTTAAAATGAGACACGCAAAAGCAAGGTTACAGTTGAATCGTTTTACAAGCTGGCGCAAGGCGACATTGACCAGTTTAGCCAAAGCCCTGATTATACATCAGAGGATTAAGACCACAAATGCAAAAGCTAAGGCAGCGAAACCTTTGATAGAAAAACTTATATCTTTGGGTAAAAATAATTCTCTTTTTGCAAAAAGGCGGGCTTATAGAATATTAGGCGATCATAAGTTGGTAAGTTTGCTTTTTAACGATATCGCTCCCCGTTTTGCTAATAGAATCGGGGGTTATACCCGGATTCTTAATTTAGGTTCAAGGCGCGGTGATAATGCGCAATTAGTAATCTTGGCGCTTACCGAAATCAAAGAGAAGGCGTCTAAGAAACCTAAGGCTGAAGCAGAGAAGAAAGAGGCAGGAAAACCCGAAATATTAAAAGAGGAACTTCCAAAAGAGCAGCCCTTAGAGGAAAAGAAGCCCAAGACAGAAGTAGTGGTAAAAGAAAAACCGCCTATTAGTAAAAAACCTACGAAGAATTTTTTAGGAGGTTTACGAAAGATATTTAAAAAAGAACGGGACTCTTTATAATATAAACCCCGTTAGAAATACCAAAGCTATAATAGGTGAAGACAAGATTTCTAACGGGGTAAAGATATCTCGATGCGAATAGATATTCGATTAGCAAAACGTACCCAAAATTTAAATCCTTCCTCAACTCTAGCCATAACCGCAAAAGCCAAAAAATTAAAATCCGAAGGACACGATATTGTAAATTTTGCTGCAGGTGAACCTGACTTTGACACCCCCGATTTTATTAAAGATGCTGCGATAACAGCAATAAAAACAGGGTTCACTAAATATACGCCTACCACAGGTATTCCGGAATTAAAAAAAATCATTGCCGATAAATTAAAGAAAGATAATTCCCTCGAATACGATTCATCCCAAATAGCCGTTTCCTGCGGCGCAAAACATAGCATATTTAATGCATTATTTGTATTGTTAAATAAGGACGATGAAGTAATAATACCTTCTCCTTATTGGGTAAGTTATCCTGAAATGGTTCACCTTTCGGAAGGAAAGACGTGTTTTATTGAGACCTCACCGAAAAATGATTTTAAAATAACAATTAATGATTTAGAAAAATATATTACTCCAAAAACGAAAGCGATTATACTGAATAGCCCTTCCAATCCTACGGGAAGCGTTTATACAGAGGAGGAATTGAGGCAAATAGCTAAAATCTGCGTAGCAAAGAAAATTTTTGTTATAAGCGATGAGATATATGAAAAGATTATGTTTGATAATCTAAAGCATGTTTCCATTGCATCTTTCGGTAAAGATATATACAACTTAACTATCACTGTCAATGGCCTATCTAAAAGTTATTCTATGACTGGTTGGCGCATTGGATATTTGGCAGGGCCTGCTGACATTGTTGATGCTGTATCTAAACTTCAGGATCACTCTACCTCAAATCCCACATCTATTAGTCAAAAGGCAGCTGTGGCAGCATTAAACGCACCCGATGATTTCTCTAAACTGATGGCTGCTGAGTTTCAAAAAAGAAGGGATTATGCAATTGAAAGATTAAACAAAATAAAAAGAATCGGCTTTGTAAAACCCAAAGGAGCATTTTATATATTCTGCAATATCTGTGAGGTAGGATTAAATTCTTCAACATTTGCTAATCGTCTTCTCGATGAGGTATATGTGAGCCTCATCCCGGGGATAGGATTTGGCAAGGATGACTATGTGCGCATAAGCTTTGCTACGGGCCTTACGCAAATAGAAAAAGGTATGGATAGAATTGAGGAATGGCTTAATAAGTTGTAATTACGAGAGTAAGTGGATGGGAAAGACTATTGCTGAAAAGATATTAAGCAGTCATGCAGGCAGAAAACTCAAGGCAGGAGATTTCGCAATATGTAAAGTTGATTTTGCCTTCGGACAAGACGGAACTTCCTCTATTATTATGGACAGATTAGAGGAGCTTGACGTAAAACAAACAAAAACAAAATTTTGCATGGTTATTGACCACAACGCACCCTCGCCGAGCGAGGGGGTTTCCAGAATTCATAAAAGAATGCGCGAATTTGCCAAGCGTTACGATACCGGACTTTATGATATCGGTTGCGGTATCTGCCATCAAGTTATACCTGAATCAGGACAAATATTGCCCGGGGATTTAGTTCTGGGTGCCGATTCTCACACATGCACTTACGGTGCATTGGGCGCTTTTGCTACGGGTGTAGGTTCTACCGATTTGGCAATTACTTTAGCCACAGGAAAAAACTGGTTTAAAGTGCCGCAAACAATTAAAATAATAGTAACTGGCAAGATACCCAAAGGAGTATTTGCTAAAGATATAGCCTTGCATATTATAAGTAACGTAGGCTCGAGCGGCGCAACATATAAAGCAATAGAATTTAGCGGTGATGTAATTGACAAATTAGATATGGATAGCCGCTTTACCATATGCAATATGGTTGTGGAGATGGATGCAAAAGCAGGATTTATGCCTCAGGATAAAAAAACAATTGCTTGGCTGAAATCAAGATTTATTAAAAATAAGAAAATAAAGCCGGTGACAGCTGATAAGCCTGCAAAGTATATAAAGGTTTTAGAGTATAATATCTCAAGGATTAAGGCCCAAGTCGCTCGTCCTCATAGCGTAGATAATGCTGTATCCGTTGATGAATTAAAAAAAATAAAGATAAATGAGGCATTTTTAGGTACCTGCACTAATGGAAGGCTGCAGGATTTAAAGATAGCCGCTTCGATATTAAAATCCAAAAAAATCGCCCCTGGGGTAAAATTTATTATTTGCCCTGCTTCACGCACAATCTTTTTGGAAGCCCTGAGATTAGGCATTATAGATATATTTATTAAGGCGGGTTCGGTGCTGGTTTCGCCTGGGTGTGGCCCTTGCGTCGGAACGCATAATGGAGTCCCTGCTGACGGCGAAGTAGTCATATCAACTGCTAACAGAAATTTTAAAGGCAGGATGGGCAACCCCAATGCCTTTATCTACTTGGCGTCACCTGCAACCGTAGCCGCATCTGCTATCAGGGGCCATATTGCGGATCCGAGAGAGTTTTTATAAGTAAGGACATCCCGCCAACGGCGGGATAAGTCCGAACTTATCCTTGACATTTTGAATCAACTGATAAGAACAAAATGTCAAGGATTAAATTCACACAGCAACTTATGTTCACTTTGTTCCATAAGTTGCATGCTCATTTAAGGAGGTTAATATGGAAATACGCGATTTACTTTTATTAAGTATTGAGAAAAAGGCCTCTGATTTGCATTTAACTGAAAAAGAACCGCCTATATTGCGCCTTGACGGAAAATTAAACCGGACGAATTATCCTGCCTTAAGCAGAGAGGATTTAAAAAAGATGATATACAGCGTTCTGACTAATAACCAGAAGGAGATGCTGGAAAAAGATTTGGAGTTAGATTTCTCTGTTGCGCTGCCTGGCATGGATAGATTCCGGGTTAATGTTCATCTACAAAGAGGGGTTGTAGAGGCAGCCTTCAGGCGCGTTCCCTTAAAAATACCAAACATCGAGCAATTAGGTTTAACGCCTATAGTTGTTGATCTAGCACGTAAACCCAGCGGCCTTGTATTAGTAACCGGGCCAACAGGCATGGGCAAGACTACAACCTTAGCAGCAATGATCGACCTTATTAATAATGAAAAGGAATGTCTTGTAATTTGCATTGAGGATCCCATTGAATTTGTGCATACAAATAAAAAAAGTATTATTAAGCAAAGAGAGATTTATTCGGATACACACTCTTTTGCTGAGGCACTCAGGCATGCTTTAAGGCAAGACCCGAATGTTATAGTAGTAGGTGAGATGCGCGACCTTGAGACCATATCCACTGCCCTTACTGCTGCTGAAACAGGCCATTTAGTTTTAGCAACGCTACATACGCCCGATGCGCCCCAGACCGTTGAAAGAATTATTGATGTATTTCCGCCCTACCAACAACAACAAGTAAGGCTACAATTAGCAAATTGCTTGCAAGGCGTGGTGTCACAATTATTGCTTCCTATGGCTTCAGGCACAGGACGAATACTAGCTACTGAAATAATGCTGGGTACTTCTGGCATAAGAAATCTTATTCGTGAGCAGGAGATCGAACAGATACCAACTCTTATGCAAACAGGCAGTCAATACGGCATGAAAACAATGGATAAATCCTTGAAAGAGTTATACCAAAAAGGGCTTATTAGTTTAGACATAGCGATTTCCAGAGTTAAGAATCCCGAAGAATTTAAACAGTTATGAATTTAGAAGGCATAAGCATAAAATTGGGAGATAATATAAATACCGATTTTATCATTTCCGGTAGATATAAATTCTCGATAACCGACATCAAAGAATTGTCCAAACATATAATGGAAGATATAGACCCCGGTTTTCCTACAAAAATAATTCCCGGCGAATCTATTATTGTAGCCGGGAAAAATTTCGGTATGGGTTCATCGCGGGAGCAGGCGCCACTGGTAATAAAGGAATGTGGAATCGTAGCTGTCTTAGCTAAATCATTCGCACGTATATTTTACCGTAACGGATTTAATATCGGTCTACCTCTCATTGAAACTGACACCGTCAAGATTGAGGAAAATGCCGCTTTATTTATAGATATGGATAAAGGAATAGTAAGGAATCTAACTAAAAATATAGAGATCGAGATCAAACCCTTGCCTAGATTTATGCAGGAAATATTAGTTCAGGGCGGGATAATTAATTATTATAAGAAACATAGAAAATTACCCGAAGTCCAAACAAACTAAAATGGAACATAAAATTACTTTAATACCTGGCGACGGCATTGGTCCGGAAGTAATTAGGGCAGCAAGAAGATGCGTTGAGGCAACCGGAGTTAAGGTAATGTGGGATGTGGTTGTTGCCGGTCAAGACGCAATAGATAAATACGGCGATATATTGCCCAAAAATGTTTTGGAATCTATAAAAAAGAATAAAGTTGCTCTAAAAGGTCCGATTATTACTCCTATCGGCGAAGGTTTTCGTTCAGTAAATGTGGCGATAAGACAGGCTTTAGACCTGTATGCATGCGTAAGACCGGCAAAATCATATCCGGGAGTAAAAAGTCCTTATAAAGATATAGACTTGGTAATTATTCGGGAAAATAGCGAGGATTTATATGCAGGCATTGAATTCCAGGAGGGCAAAACCGAAACCAAAGAACTTATTTCCAAGATAGAAGAGTTTGCTCATAAGAAAATACGCCAAGATTCGGGCATCTCAATTAAACCTATATCTAAATATGCTTCAGAAAGGATTGTAAAGTTTGCCTTTGAATATGCCGTAAAATATAACCGCAAGAAAGTTACGGTTGTGCATAAAGCAAATATTATGAAGTTTACCGATGGAATATTCTTAAAAACAGCACGTGAAGTCGCTAAGGATTATATTCACAAAATAATCTTTGAGGAAGTAATTGTAGATAATATGGCAATGCAATTGGTCCAGAAACCCAAGAATTACGATGTATTGGTATTGCCTAATCTTTACGGTGATATAATTTCTGATTTATGTGCCGGCTTGGTAGGTGGTTTAGGAGTTGCTCCAGGAGCAAATATAGGTGATGATATGGCGGTATTCGAGGCAGTACACGGTGCAGCGCCTAAATATAAAGGGAGGAATTTAGTTAATCCTACCGCGATGATATTATCCGGAGTTCTTATGCTTAAATATATAAATGAAGATAACGCTGCAGATAAATTAGAAACAGCAGTAAAAAGAATATTGGCAGAAGGCAAATCAGTAACTTATGATTTAAAACCCAACCGAGATGACCCCACAAGTTTAGGAACACAAGAAATGGCAGATGCTATTATTAAGAACCTAAAATGAAAATATCCATAATAGGCGCTGGTAATGTTGGCGGATTAACTGCTATGCGCTTGGTTGAGGCTGGTTTTGGTGATATAGTCTTAGTTGATGTAGCCAAAGGGCTTGCGCAAGGCAAAGTTTTTGATTTAGAAGACGCTGGTTCTATTTTGAAATATAACTACCGCATTCAGGGAACAGATGATATAGAGAGTGTAAAAAATTCAGATATTATTATCATTACAGCTGGTTTCGCTCGCAGGCCAGGAATGAGTCGAGAAGATTTACTAAATAAAAATGCCCAGATATTAAAAGATGTGTGTCTAGTAATAAAAAAGATATCTGGCCAATCGATAGTGATAGTCGTAACCAATCCTTTAGATTTAATGACGTATCTGGCTTTGAAAATTACGGGTTTTAAATCCAACAAAATATTTGGTATGGGGGGCGGTTTGGATGTGGCGCGTTTCACTAATCTTATAAGCAGAGAGTTAAATATCCCCGCTACAGATATTGAGGCTTGTGTGATAGGAAGCCATGGAGAAGGGATGTTGCCGCTACCTCGATTTACAACTGTAAAAGGGGTAGAATTAAATGAGCTCCTTGAAGATGAAAAAATAAAAGTTTTAAATAAAAAAATTCTGGAACGCGGTCAGGAAATTGTGTCATTATTGGGCAGTGGCAGTGCTTATTTTGCTCCTTCACAGGCAATAACAACGATGGTCAAAATAATTGTAAAAGATGAAAAACGTATAATAGGAGTATCTACTTATTTAAACGGCGAATACGGAATAAAAGATATCTGTATTGGCGTTCCTTGCCGCTTGGGAAAAGAAGGCGTTGAAAACATTGTCGAGTTGGATTTGAATAAAGAAGAGAGAAAGCTTTTTCTTGAATCGGTTGAATCTATCCGTAAAAATATAAAGCTAATCAAACCTTTTTGTCATGGATTATGATTTGGCAGTAATCGGCGCGGGTTGGGCAGGATTTAATGCTGCGCTGAGAGCAAAAACGCATGGATTAAAAGTCGCCCTTATTGAAAAGGAACAAATAGGAGGCACCTGTCTTAACCGCGGCTGTATCCCTACCAAAACACTCCTACAATCTGCTAAGATTTATACCCTCACAAAAAAATCTAAGACATTCGGGATAGAAACAGCTTCCCCGCAAATAAATTTTCCTGAAATTCAAGCCAGAAAGAATAGAATTATTCAACAGCTGCGCCAAGGAATGGGGCTTATGCTTAAGGACATAGACTTTATAAGTGCAGAGGCCCGAATTTTATCCAATAATACCATTGAATTAGGCCGCAGGCAGATAAATACAAAATTCATACTTGTTACCACTGGTTCAAAACCGCTTGGGCTTAAAGATATAAAATTTGATGGGGGAAAGATTATCTCCAGCAATGAAATTTTAGATTTAAAAGAAATTCCGAAATCGCTTTTGATTATAGGAGGAGGAGCCATTGGTTGCGAATTCGCTAGCTTATTTTCTACTCTGGGCTGCCAGGTTTCAATAGTTGAATTAATGCCACAATTATTACCCGGTACAGATAAAGAAATAGCCAAAAAATTAGAGACAGTTTTTAAAAAGAAGGGCATTAAGGTGGCTACTAACACGAATGCAAAAAATTTAGATCTGAGTCACAATGATCTGGTATTGCTTTGTGTTGGCCGTACCCCTGTCACAGAGGATTTGGATCTGGATAAGCTTGGTATAAAACTAGAAAAAGGCAGGATTATTGTTGATGAATACCTTAAAACAAATATTTCTAATATCTATGCAGCTGGTGATTGTGCGAGTAAAACCTGCTTAGCACATTTTGCAGCTTATCAGGGATGCATCGCCGCTAGAAATATTGCGGACCCGTCGCATCTTAAGAATTCCAATGATTCCAATATCCCCAACTGTATCTTTACTGACCCGGAAATAGGCAGTGTTGGTTTAACAGAAGATGAAGCAAAAACCAAAAATATCGATATAAGAATAAACAAGTTTGATTTCTTAGGCTTAGGCATGGCCCGTATATTAGACGAAACAGAAGGTTTTATTAAAACAATCTCCGATAAGAAAACAGGAGAAATCTTAGGCGCCTCTATAATCGGTCCGCGGGCAACAGAACTAATCGGTATTTTAACCTTAGCCATACAGTCTCACCTTTTGGTTACGCAGGTTGCGGATACCATATTAGCACATCCCACATTATCCGAAGGCATAACCAGCGCGTTAAAAGAAGAACATGGACTTTAGGGTATTTAATTTAGGGTTAGTCGATTTTAAAGAAGCCCTTCAATTCCAAAAAAAAATATTCCAAGAGATAAAAAATAATTATTTTAATAGCGCGCTGATTCTCTGCCGACATTATCCGGTAATCACTATGGGTAGGCAGGGAAGTGCAGAGAATATCAAGGTTTCCTCCTTTGAGTTAAGAAACAGGGGGATTCATATGTATGAAATAGAGCGGGGAGGAGATGTTACCTATCACGGCCCAGGACAACTTATAGTTTACCCCGTATTTAATCTGACTTATCTAAAAAAAGATATTCATTTATTCTTAAGACAGTTAGAGGGATTAGCTATGGATTTCCTGTCAGATTTTGGAATCAAAGGGTTAAGGTATAAAGGTTTAACCGGAGTATGGATTGATAAAAAGAAAGTTGCTTCTATCGGGATTGCAATCAGAAATTGGATTACTTTTCACGGCATGAGCATAAATATAAAGAAAGACGATTTAGATAATTTTAGTCTCATTGAACCCTGCGGTATGGATATAGAAATGACTTCATTAGAGACAGTATTAGGCAAGAACATTGAAATTGAACAAACGAAAGAAATCTTTACCCGTAAATTTAAAGATACCTTTTTAATACCCCGCTAAAGGAGGTAAGGTTTATATGACTAAAGTAGTTTTACCGGAATTAGGCGAAGGAATTGAAAAAGCAACCGTTTCTTATTGGTATTTTAAAGAAGGCGAAAAAGTAAATGAGAAAGATGATTTGGTAGAGCTTACCACTGATAAGGCTACATTTAATCTGCCCAGCCCCTGCCCTGGCACGCTTTCAGAGATTTTTTTTCACGAAGGTGACACGGTGCATGTCGGTGAAGTATTAGCTATTATAGAAGAATCTTAAAAAGAATTGCCCTCAAAATTAGAATTGCTTTCCATATATGTCTAAAGATAAAAAAATTCTGACTACCAAAGAGGTGGCTGAGTATTTAAATATCCATCCGCTCACCGTCAACAGATATGCGCGGGAAGGCAGGATCCCTGCGTTTAAAATTGGCACAGACTGGCGGTTCCATAAGAAATATTTAGAAAAATTTATTAAACAAAATTTGATACATTCGCGGCGTTCAAACCGCACCCTGAAGGATGCGGAAGATAGGCCGCTTCCTTCGCTTCGCTCAGGACTTTCGAAGGACACTGAGACGAAGTCGAAGTGCAGTATCAACCCTGAGACAAATCCTGGTCTTCAGAACGAGGAAAGTCGAAGGGTTGATTTATAATCTTCAGAGCAAAGAGAGAAAAAAATCAGCTACAGCAAGAAGAACTCAAGCCCTATGCTTAATAAACCTAAACGTATAATTTTAATGTATATCTCAGAAGTTTCAGGGCATCATAGCGCTACTTTGGCAATTGAAAAAGCGCTAAAAATACTACAGCCTGATGTAGAGATTTTGAATATCAATACCTTTAATTACACCAATCCTATTTCGGAAAAAGTTGTCAACCGTCTGTATATGGCAGTAATCAAAAGGACGCCGCAAATTTGGAATTATCTTTATGACAATCCCGCCGTAGTAAAAAAATTAGAAAATATTAAAAATACCATTCATAAATTTAACTCTCCAAAATTAAAAGATCTTTTTGATAAATTTAAACCCGAAGCAGTTGTCTGTACACAAGCGTTTCCCTGCGGAATGGTAGCGGACTTTAAAAAAACCTATAATTCAGATATAGCTCTCGTAGCAGTGCTTACCGACTATATACCTCACTCTTACTGGGTATATGACACAGTAGATTATTATATTACGCCATCGCAAGACGTATCCCAGCGGTTAATAAAGAAAGGTGTACCGGAGGATAAAATAAAGCCTTTGGGGATCCCTTTTGACCCAAAATTCAATACAGATATTTCAAAAAGTGAAGTTATGCGAAAACTTGATTTAAATCAGAGCCTGCCTACCTTATTGATTATGGGGGGTGGCCAGGGGTTAGGGCCGATAAAAACGATTGTGAGGTCTTTAGAAAAAGTAAGAAAAGACTTTCAGGAATTAATCGTGACCGGAACGAATAAAAAACTCTATAAAGCTTTAAAGAGGAAAATAAAAAAATATAAGAAAAAGATTTTAGTCTTTGGATTCGTTGATAATATTAGCGAGCTAATGGGCATTGCAAATATCATTATTACGAAACCGGGAGGCGTAACTACATCAGAGGCTTTAGCGAAAAAAATACCTATGATTATTGTAAAACCTATACCCGGCCAGGAAGAGAGCAATACTGTCTACCTGACTGAAGAAGGAGCAGCGATTAAGTTAGATAGGCCGAAAGATATAAATCTTGTTATTGAGGATTTGTTAACAGACCAGCGCAAATTAAAACATCTGAGTGAAGCCAGTGGTCGTATAAGCAAGCCAAGCGCGAGCATTGATATAGCAAGATTCCTCTTAGGTTTACCCCGTTAGAAATCTTGCTTTTCTCTTTGAATGCTTTGGTATTTCTAACGGGGTTTATCCGATAGCCATGTTTAACTATATCCTCTACAGAATAGGCCAATTTATTGCCTTGCATTTACCGCTAAATTTAGCTTATAAGGTAGCGATATTTTTTTCTGACCTACATTATATATTTTCTGCTAGAGACCGTAGGATAACCAGAGAAAATATAAAGGTAATATTTCCTGAAAAATCAGAGAGGGAAATCCGCAGGATGCGCATAAGAATGTTTAGAAACTTTGCTAAATATCTGGTGGATTTCTTCCGCTTCTCAAAGCTGGATATTAATTACATAAAAAGAAACATTAAAGTAGAAAATATCCATTATATCGATGAGGCGCTTTCTAAGGGTAAAGGCGCTATTATAGTTTCCGCTCATCTGGGGAACTGGGAATTAGGCGGAGTAGTCGTTGCGCTCTTGGGATATCCTTTCTGGATAGTTGCCTTGCCCCATAAATATAGAAAGGTAAATGATTTTTTTAATTTTCAAAGGGGAAGCAAGGGTATAAATGTTATACCATTAGGAAGAGCGGCCAGGCAATCATTGGATATTTTAAAAAAGAATAGAGTTTTGGCTTTGGCAGGCGATAGAGATTTTTCCGGAAAGGGCATAGTTTCAGATTTCTTTGGCAGACCTGCAATTTTTCCTCAAGGGCCTGCAGCATTATCTTTAAAAACAGGCGCAAAGGTTATTCCGGGGTTTATGATAAGAAATGAGGATGATACTTTTACGTTTAAATTTGAGAAGCCACTGGAATTTATTTCCACAGGTGATAAAAACAATGATTTAATAGGCCTAACTGTACAATACAAAAATATTTTTGAAGACTATATCCGCAAATATCCCGACCAATGGTATATGTTTAGAAAATTCTGGAGAGACCTTTAAAATGAAAGCCTGCGTGGTTATACCGACGTACAATGAAGCCCGTGCCATCGCCAACCTGGTAAGAAAGATTAAACAGCAAGAATTAGAAGTTGTGGTTATCGATGACGGCTCGTATGATAATACATTCCGGATTGCCGAAGATAGCGGTGCTGTTGTCTTACACAACCTTAATAACGAAGGTAAAGGCGCTTCTTTGATTAAGGGTTTTTCTTATGCATTAGATAAAGATTTTGATGCCGTAATTACTATGGATGGCGACGGACAGCATCTGCCCGAAGAGATACCTTACTTTGTGAGGCTGGCTCAATATTCAGATAGTGGCATTGTTATTGGGAATAGAATGTTGAAAAGAAAGGATATGCCCTTAATACGCATTCTGACTAATAAATTGATGTCGTGGTTTATATCTTCTTTGGCAAAGCAAGAAATTCCCGATACACAAAGCGGATTCCGTCTCATAAAAAAAGAGGTATTAAAAAAAATCGACCTTCGGACCCGTAAATATGAGACTGAATCAGAAATCATTATTCAGGCAGCGCGCTTAGGTTTTAAGATTGAATCCGTACCCATTAAAACTATATACGAAGGAGAAAAAAGCCAAATTAATCCTATTATAGATACTTTAAGATTCATTAAGTTTATAGTTAGGGAATTATGGATTACGAAACCTTAAGAAAACGCATGGTCCAGGAACAGTTGATGCCTCGCGGCATAAAAGATTCAAGGGTATTGAATGCTTTTTATAAAATAGAGCGGCATAAATTTATACCTGAAAACTTAAGAAGCACTGCTTATGCTGATTTTCCTTTGCCCATCGGCGAAGATCAAACTATCTCTCAGCCTTACATTGTTGCTTTAATGACCGAATGTCTCAATGTAACAGGAGAGGATAAAGTTTTAGAAATAGGTACCGGCTCTGGTTATCAGACGGCTATATTGGCGGAATTAGCAAAAGAAGTTTATAGTATAGAAAGGTTCGAAACACTGGCCAAAAGGTCAGAGATTCTACTGAAAGAGCTAGGTTATACAAATATTAAAATAAAAGTAAGCGATGGAACTCTAGGATGGGAGGAGGCCGCCCCATTTGACAAGATTATGATTACTGCTGCCAGTCCCAAGATCCCCCTACCTTTAATTGAACAGTTAAAAGAAAACGGGAAGCTTATTTTACCGCTGGGTGAAAGTTGTAGTCAAGTTTTGACTTTAGTGGAAAAGAAAGAAGGTAAGCTTGAGTCTATAAATGTCTGCGGGTGTGTATTTGTGCCTTTGGTAGGAAAACACGGCTGGGGCAACAAAAAAGATGATTGATATAATAATAAATTGGTTAAAGGATGTGCCAAAAGAATATATCGTAATGCTCGTAGGAGCGTTGCCGATATCAGAATTAAGGGGTGCGATTCCTTTGGCATTATCCTTCGGTATGCCTTCGGGTAAAGCATTCTGGTTATCAGTGATAGGCAACAGCATTCCCGTTATGCCCGCGCTTTTTCTATTAGAACCGGTTTCCAATAGGTTAAGAAAGTTTAAAATCTGGTCGCGTTTCTTTGACTGGCTTTTTGAACGTACAAAGAAAAAAGCAGATACGGTACAAAAATATGAAGCATTGGGCCTGGCCATATTTGTGGCTATACCGCTTCCGATAACTGGTGCCTGGAGCGGCGTAGTAGCCGCATCTTTATTTAAAATTAAATTTAGATACGCATTTATTGCGATACTAGCCGGTGTTCTTAGTGCCGGATTAATAGTCTCAAGTCTCTGTCAACTAGGTATCATTAGTTGGAAGGCGGTAGTACATTGATACAGGTATATACTGGTAACGGTAAAGGAAAAACTACAGCAGCATTGGGATTAGCAATAAGAGCGGTTGGGGCGGGATTAAAAGTATTTATTGGACAATTTATAAAAGGTAGGAATTACAGCGAGATAAATGCTTTTAAAAAAATTAAAAATATAAAGATTGAGCAATTCGGAAGGCATTGTTTTATTGAAAGAGAGCCGAACAAAAAAGATATAGCATTAGCAAGAAGCGGGTTAGAACGAGTGAGAAAAATTATATCTATAGGGATTTATGATATGGTAATATTGGACGAAGTCAATGTGGCTTTAAAGCTTGGGCTTCTAAAATTAGAAGATGTCATTTCGCTCATCAAAAACACTTCCAAAAAAACAGAACTGGTTCTTACTGGCCGCAACGCTCATCCTGAGATTTTAAAAATAGCTGATTTAGTAAGCGAAATAAAAGATAAAAAACATTATTATAAAAAGGGGCAAAAAGCAAGGAAAGGAATTGAGTTTTGATTTTTTTAACGAGGAGGTCGTTATGAAATATCGAGATAGGAATTTAGATATGGGTTTAAAGTTAGTATTGCAAGATCTCAATGAAAATCCCTACCAAAGATTTAATATTGCCTTTTCTTTAATGAGCATTATACCATATTTAGTCTTCTTTTATGTATTGACAAATAAATTATTCTATATTAGTATTTTCATCGGGTACGCAAGACTAGTATTATTTATAAGTATACTTATTTCTTTCTGCGGATTTTGCATTTCATACGCTATAATAAAAAATATTTTAAAAAGAATTATCTTTTATGCTGCACTGGCAAAACATAGCGACCAGCGAAAATCAACATTTATTGCCACTGTATCTCACGAACTTAAGAATCCCATTTTGATAATGAAGACACAAATATTAAATATACAAGATGGTTTATTCGGATTGCTAAATGAAGAACAAAAAAAGGCTCTTGAGCTTTGTCAAAATATAATCGATCGCATAAGCCGCCTTATAAACGACCTATTAGATTTACATAAAATCGAATCTGGGGTGTTTGAGGTCGAGAGAAAATTATGCAATTTAGTAGAAATATTAGAAAGGCAGATAAAAGAATCTGAGATTATGTTTAACAAAAAAAGTATAAAATTGACTAAAGAGATTGGGGCTGCGGATTTATCGGTCTGGGCAAGCCAAAATAAAATGATACTGATCATAAGTAATCTCTTAAGTAATGCCATAAAATATACACCTGAAGAGGGAGAAGTAGCTATAAAGATTTATCCTTTCGATGAGTTTGTGAGGCTAGAATTTTTCAACACCGGAGAAGTTATACCCCCAGATAAAATAGAAAAAATATTTAATAAATTTGAACGATTAAATCTTACTAAAGAGGGTACGGGTTTGGGGTTAGCGATCACTAAAGATATTGTGGAAATGCACAAAGGTAAAATCTGGGCTGAGAGTCGTAGCGGCGAGGGCAATAGATTTATAGTTATATTACCGCGCGATCTTAGAAGAGTAAAAGGATAAATAATGAAGAAGACATAAAGGGAGAACCTTGCTACTCTGTGAGCAAGAAGAGGAGGGATTATGAGTAAGGTAAAGGTTTTACTAGTTGATGACGAACTAGATTTTTTAGAAGTTCTGGGTGTGAGAGTCAGGTCATGGGGCTATGATGTGCTTGTGGCCTCTAGCGGCAAGGAGGCTATTGAGGCTCTAAAGAATAATCCTGATATTGTAATTCTAGATTATCTGATGCCTGAAATGGACGGAGTCCAAACATTAAGAGAAATTCGAAAAATTTCCAATAAAATACAAGTAGTTATGTTTACTGCTCACGCGGATGGCAGCGCAATGGCCGATACAGAAAAATTGGGGGTTTACGCATTTATACCCAAACTCTCATTTTATCAAGATGCACAAGCTACCTTGAAATCAGTGATCGATACTATCGCGAAGAAATTGAATAAGGAGTAATTGGTTAACCAAATAAAATAACTTGACAGAATTTATTATTAGTTATAACATATTAAATTAATAAAGGCCTTGCGTTGAAACAAAAAACGTAAGTTATCATACCAGGAGTTAAAGCCAGTATGGTAAAAGGGAAGGCTGTGAAAGTCAGCCGCGGTCCCGCCGCTGTAAGGGTAAACCAAACCTGCAGTAATCCACTGTTCCAAAATTTAATCGGAATGGGAAGGAGCAGGCAGTAAAAGCCCGAGTCAGAAGACCTGCCTATATATTTCCTCGTGGAAGGGCCAAGGTTAAAAACAGGGTGCAACCCCGAATAACGAAAACGTTATTATCGGGGTTTTTTATTTTAATGACGACACAACTTATGGAGTAAAGCGAACATAAGTTGTGTGTCGGAATTAACCCCTCACCCAGCCTGCTTAAAAAGATTGATATGGTTTTCTGGGTGAGGGGTAAGTTCGGACTTATAACTTAGCTTCGCTAGCGCTCGCTAAGTTATGTCCTCACTTATGAGATTAATACTGATTAGACACGGCAAAACTTTCGATAACTTAAAGAGAAGATATTCCGGGATAAGAGATGTCGGTTTAACCAGGGCTGGCCGGCAGGAGGCAAAAAAGCTAAAGGAGAGAATAAAAGGCTTAAAAGTAGATAGGGTTTTCTGTTCTGATTTAAAAAGAAGTTGGCAGACCGCAGAGATTATTTTTGGTAAGTGTTGCCGGATGATAAAGAATCCGCGCTTAAGAGAAATAAACTTTGGAAAGTGGGAAGGGCTCACTTATAGTCAGATAGTAAGGAGGTATCCCTCTACTTGTAAAAGGTGGCTCAAGGATCCCTTTTCCGTCAATATTCCCAAAGGACAAAAATTAAGTCATTTTATCCGTAAAATAAAAAAAGAATTAAAGAATATTGTGGACCGAAATACGGATAAAACAGTAGCTGTGGTTACCCATGCCGGGGTGATACGCGTAATTTTAAATACTGTTAGGGGAATCAAAAAAAAGGGTTTTTGGCAGTTAAAAATTAATCCTTGTTCAGTATATATCATTGAATATAAAAAACAACTAAGACCAAGGGTTTATCGAAAAAAATGAGTAAACTTATCTTAATTTTAGGCGGAGCCAGAAGCGGTAAAAGCCGCTTTGCCGTAAACCTGGCTAAGAAATACGGCGGAAAAGTTAGCTTTATTGCTACTTGTTTGCCTAAAGATTTAGAAATGAAAACGCGCATTCGTATCCATAAAAAGGCCAGACCTTCGCATTGGCAGACTTTTGAAGAGCCAGAAGACTTACTTTTATTATTGAAACGAATTGGAGCCAAATCGAAAGTTATTATAATAGACTGTTTAACCCTTTGGGTATCTAATCTTCTATTAAAAGGCTTTAGCGAAAATAATATTGAAGACAAGATTAATGAAGTAGTTAGATCTCTTTTAAAAATTAAGGTTAAATTTATAGTAGTATCTAATGAAGTGGGATTGGGTATAGTCCCCAAAAATAAACTCGCCAGAAATTTTAGGGACATAGCGGGTAAGATAAATCAAATTGTGGCAGGGGAATCCGATAATATATTTTTTATGGTTGCTGGCATACCTTTAAAAATAAAATGAAAGGATGGGTAGAATAAATGGTTTTACTTGAGAAGACTATTAAGAAGATAGGCGGACTTGATTATACACTTATGGAGAAGGCTCAAGAAAGACTGAACAACTTTACTAAGCCCCAGGGTAGTCTGGGGAGATTAGAGGAATTAGCTAAACTCATCGTAGGTATAACCAGACATGAAAACCCTGTGCTTAAGAATAAAGTTATATTTACTATGTCAGGAGACCATGGTGTCACAGAAGAAGGCATAAGTGCGTATCCGAAAGAAGTCACGCCCCAAATGGTCTATAATTTTTTGAGAGGCGGCGCAGGGATAAATATCTTAGCTAGGCATGTAGGCGCCAGAGTCGTTATAGTTGATATGGGCGTAGCTTGCGATTTAAAGCCGCATAAAGATTTAGTAATAAAGAAAGTGAACTATGGCACTAAAAATATGGTAAAGGGCCCTGCAATGTCAAAGAACGAAGCGATTAAATCCATTGAGGGCGGCATAGAAGTATTCGAGGAAGAATTTTCCGCCAAAGGTGGATCCGCCTCCAGCCCAGAAAAAGGCATAAATATAGTAGGCACAGGTGACATGGGTATTGGAAATACTACGCCCTCAAGCGCTATAACTTCTGTGATAACAGGTAAGCCGGTAGAGAATGTGACAGGTAGGGGCACAGGCATAGATGACGAGGCTCTCTCTAATAAAATAGGGGTAATTAAAAAAGCGATTAAGGTGAATAAGCCGAGTGCCAAAGATGCGATAGATGTTTTATCTAAAGTCGGCGGATTTGAGATAGGAGGGTTAGCCGGAATAATCTTAGCCGCTGCGAAAAGTCGAGTTCCTGTCGTAATCGATGGGTTTATCTCTGGAGCAGCAGCGCTGATTGCATACAAGTTAGTGCCAGAGGTTAAAAATTATATGATTGCTGCACACTGCTCTGTGGAAAAGGGCCATAGAGCTATTCTTGATTATATCGGTCTGAGGCCCCTGTTAGATTTGAACTTGCGACTTGGCGAGGGTACGGGCAGCGCCTTAGGAATGAGCATTGTTGAAGCAAGTATTAAAATTTTAACCCAAATGGCTACGTTTCAGAACGCAGCTGTTTCTGAAAGAATTGGTAAACGAAGCAGGATGTCAGTTTAAGCTATGAAAAGATTTTTAATCGCCTTGCAGTTTTTGACTATATTTCCTATAAAAATTCCCGCCAAAGGCGGATTCGCCTCGGGCGAAAAATCCGGGATAAAAGAGAAAGACTTTGGCGCATCTCTTTTATATTTTCCTCTCATCGGCTTACTGATCGGACTTTTGTTGTCTTTTGAGTGCTTCCTTCTTTCTTTTCTACCTTTTCTCCCCGCCCTTCTTAAAGGAGCGCTGATTTTATTAATATCTATTGTTATTACTGGCGGAATTCACTTAGATGGGTTCGCTGACACTTGTGACGGCTTCTATGGCAATAGACCTAAAGAAAAAATCTTAGAGATAATGAGAGACAGCCATATCGGCAGTATGGGGGCAATAGGCGTATTTTGTCTTTTGCTTTTAAAATTTAGCCTCATAGTAAGCCTTCCAGAAGGATTTCTCTGGAAAGCATTAATTATGATGTCGATATTTTCAAGGTGGTCTCAAGTAGTGGCTTGTTTTTCGGCTTGTTATGCACGCCAGGAAGGAAAGGCAAAGTATTTTATAGAATATGCTGGCAAGAAAGAGCTATATTTAGGGGCTCTTTTTACTCTGGTATCATTTTGTCTCTTGTCAGGGTTAAGGGGAGTTATTCTATTTTTCTCTTCTCTCTTGCCTGCTTTTTTATTTTTACAATATATAAAGAAAAGAATTGACGCAATGACAGGAGATACGATAGGGGCATTAAGCGAAGTTGCAGAAGTCACAGTGCTTCTACTCGTTTTCTTTATATGGAATCATTAAATATTGCTTTGGCATATTTTTTGGACTTAGGTTTAGGAGACCCGCGGTGGCTTCCCCACCCTGTAAAGATAATGGGCAGATTGATAACTTTTTTAGAGAAGAAATTACGAAGCGGCCAACAAGCAAAAATTTTGCGCATAAGAGGTGCGGCCTTAACGTTAATTGTAGTAGGGGCGTCTGCTTTTAGCGCTTACCTGGTTTTAGCTTCGATGAGAAAAATAAATCCCGTTGCAGGAAGTGCTACTTGGGTTTTTTTGGCGTATACCTGCCTGGCTACAAAAGACCTCCTGGTGCACGCAAGGGCGATATCGAGAGAAATTAAAGTCGGGAATATCTTTGCAGCGCAAAAAAAACTTTCTCGCATAGTAGGGAGAAACACAGAGCTTCTGTCAGAAAACGAGATTATCAAAGCAACTGTAGAAAGCGTTGCCGAAAATACTAATGACGGAATTATCGCGCCTCTCTTCTATCTTATCTTAGGCGGGCCTGTATTAGGGATTGCCTACAAGGCTACAAACACCCTTGACTCAATGTTAGGCCATAAGGACGAAAAGTATATGCATTTCGGCTGGTTTTCTGCACGGCTGGACGATATAGCAAACTTTATACCAGCCCGTATCAGTGGCTTATTAATTGCCATTTCTTCTTTTATTTCAGGCAAGGACTCTAAAAATTCTTTAAAGGTGATGAGAAAAGATGGGAATAAGCACCCTTCGCCAAATGCGGGCTTCCCAGAGGCAGCGATGGCAGGTGCGCTGGGGATAAAATTAGGAGGGCCTTCTACATATGAAGGCCGGCTCTGTATAAAACCCTATATTGGCGAGGACAAAGGCTCTCTGCAGCTTAGTTTGATAGAAGATGCGCTAACTTTAGCCTTTATAAGCTCCATTCTCATGCTTTCAATAGGAGTTGGCTTGCGATGGGTAATTTAACCTTTGAACACGGTGGAAATATTTACCAGGCGCAAAGACAATACAAAAGGAAATTTCTTGATTTTAGCGCAAATATCAACCCTCTAGGCCTAACCCCACAAATAAAAGAAGCCATTTATAAAAATTTCGGCAGTATTCTCCACTACCCTGACCCAGAAGCAAAAAATATAACCCGAAAAATCGCCCAATACTGGGGGATAAAAGAAGAAAATGTCCTGGTTGGCAATGGCTCTATAGAACTTATTTATCTTATTGTGTCTACTTTTAAACCAAAAACCACGCTTATACCTATACCTACATTTTCAGAATATGAGCGCGCAGCCCGCTGTATAAAAAGCAAAATTAACTTCTTAAGGCTTAAAGAGAAACTTAGGTTTGAACTGCCAAGTGCAAAGATTAATCAGGCAGATATCTTGTTCCTCTGTAACCCCAATAACCCCACCGGGAATCTCATTCTAACCGATTATCGGATAATTGAAAAATTGCCCATCAAATTAGTTGTTATCGATGAGGCCTTTATGGATTTTTTACCTGATGAGAAAAAGCATACTCTAATCTGGAAGGCGCAAAAAAATAAAAGAATTATTGTATTAAGAACCTTCACCAAGTTTTTTGCTCTTGCGGGCTTAAGAATCGGCTATCTTGTAGCTCATCAAAGTATAGTCAATAAACTGCGGCAGTATAAGATACCCTGGAGTGTAAATTCTTTTGCTCAATTGGCGGCAGAATTGATTTTAGCCGATAAAGAGTATATCAGGAAGGCCAGGCAGCTAATAGAACAAGAGAAGAAATTCTTGTTTAATGAGCTTGCCAAGATTAAGAAATTAACGCCCTATCCCTCAGTAGCTAATTTTCTTTTGATTAAGATAAGTGATGCAAAGTTTACATCCTCTTTGTTAAGGGAAAAATTGATTCAAAATGGCATCCTAATCAGGGACTGTACGAATTTTAGGGGATTAAACAACAAATTTATCCGCGTAGCAGTACGTTCGCATAACGAAAATTTAAAGCTTGTTGAAGCGTTGAAAGAAGTGATATGAACCCCGCCCTTACTAAAAATATCAAGATGAAGAACGCAAGAAAAAGCGGGGTGAATGAGATTATTAAAAACCTAAAGAAGACGCTTTCTAAATCGGTAAAAAGAAGCCCTTATAAGGGGTTGCTTTTTTCAGGTGGCCTCGATACTTCCATCTTGGCAAGTTTAAAATCTAAGATTATTGGGATTACAGTAAGCTTAGGATCTAAAGGCAAGGATATCTTTTATTCCACATCATTAGCAAAGTTTCTCAATATGAAACATTTCCACAGGAAGGTGGGCGTCGATGAAGCAATAGAGAGCATCCCCCAAGTGATAAAAATACTGAAGTCTTTTGACCCTGCTATTCCTAATGATTTGGCAGTCTATTTTGGCCTTAAACAGGCTTTGGAGCTAGGAATAACTGAAGTAGCAACCGGCGATGGAA
>Ga0180732_1000475_pt1 | contig 34732 bp, 28 predicted proteins | sample KR11_01MetaG_FD_148674 | JGI IMG/M metagenome (GOLD analysis project Ga0180732, IMG submission 148674) | Groundwater microbial communities from the Olkiluoto Island deep subsurface site, Finland - KR11_0.1 MetaG | ecosystem: Environmental > Aquatic > Deep subsurface > Groundwater | place...
GATGGGAGGTGGTGGAAATCAAACCGCTGAATTTCGGATCACCCGCCAAATCATATGTAATATCCAAAACATTGATACCCGGACGAAGTCTGGCATCATCCCTGCCCACCGGGAGGCCGCCGATGAAGATATTGGGTTTTAAGTTGAATAAACGGTCATGATACTCCTGCTTGGTTTTAATCATTGATTTCTCCATAATTTTGATGGATTGCACCGGTAACGTGAATGACTTCGCCGGTAATATAGTCCGAGGCCTCTGCGGAAAGAAAACCCACCGTATCCGCCAGGTCATCAATTTTCCCCAACCGTTTTAAGGAGATCTTTTCCAGAATCCGGGGAGTTAATTTGCTTTCGATGGGGGATGGGCGAGGGGTTTTGAGAAAACCGGGAATGACGCAATTTACTTTTTTCCCGTAGGGACCGGATTTTCGGCTGAGTTCCCGGGTCAGGGCGATGGCTCCGGCCAGAGCGGTTTCAAAACGAATGGGATTCAAATACCGGTCCCAGCGCCAGGGGGCCACATAAATCATTCGATCCGGCTGACGGACGGAGGCATTTTTTAAGAAATATTGCGCCAGGTCCTGGGCTGCCCGCAGCTGCTCCTCAAATCGCCTTCCGGCATCGAAAACATCCTGTTCGGATGGGGGATATTCCGTGTTTCCCTGGCCAAGATCATGAACATACACATCGATTGCCCCGTATTCAGCGGCGATGCTTTCATACGCCTCAGGGGTTAACGGGCCGTATTCTTCCGAGGAGAAAAAGCGGATTTTGGGATCATCTATAAAGGAAACGGGATATTCCCTGGAAGTCAGAATATTTTTCGTAAAAACGGCCAACCGGGCATTCCCGGCAACAAGCCTGCTGATGATGGCAGACGCCGGTATGGTTCCACCATTTGCAATGAAGATGGTTTTTCCATCCAGGTCATGTTTTTCTTTTCTTCCCGGAGATTCCATGCGCTCATTTTTTGGGGTCAACCCGTTTAAGACCATGTCCAGGATTTCATTGGCCGCGTCTGAAGCCGTCACATGACCCCGCAAATCCCATCTTTTGAGAACCCACGCATCTATCATGCCTTTAATCAGGTTGGCATTGAGCCGAACAATGCACGGTTTGATCAATCCCCGGGCGATACACTCTTCCAAAACCAGTTCAAACCGTTGCAGATGTTCCCGTTCCGCACTTAGAAGCTTGTAGAGATATTCATTCTTCAGGATGTGACTGTAGTAATACAATATGAGGATGGCGTCCGCGGTTTTGTCCATGATGGAAAATTCAAAACGCACCATGCGCCGGAGCTTTTCAATGGGATCGGCAATTTGTGCCGTGACCTGTTCAAGGCCGTCTAAAAGCAGCCCGTACACATATTCATGGATGAGGTAGATGATGTCTTCTTTACCACCGACATAATCATAAATATTTCCGTAGCTTAGTTTTGCATTTGCAGCCAGATCCTTCAGGGTGGCCTTGTGGAATCCTTTTTGGGAAAAAAGTTTGATGGCCGCAAGAACGATCTGCTCCCTGCGCTTTTCAACGAGTTCCTGGTTTTTGACGGTTGTGGATATTTGGGTCACGGACATCATCTCCAGAATAAACCGATTGACTAATCAGAATCCGATTGACTAATCACTTTATTAAATGAGACTTGGTTTGCTGTCAATAAAAAAAGATAACCATCTATACATAGACCCGAGCCCAACCCGGGCGACATGTAGAAACTTGACTTCAAAAGTTTTATGTCTCATAACGGTTTTTATTTATTCAACCATCGAATTCCCTGTAAGTTTACCCTGAATCCCTAAAAGGAGAAATTACCATGAGTGGAAGAATGGAAGGCAAAATCACCGTCATTACCGGCGGGACAAGCGGCATTGGCGAGGTCACGGCCGAGGTCTTCGTGGCCGAAGGCGCAAAGGTGGTTCTGGCCGGCCGGTCCAAGGACAAAGGTGAATCCATTGCCAGACGATTGGGCGACAATGCCGTGTTTCGAGCAACCGATGTCATGAATGAACAGGAGATAAAAAGTTTGATCGACTTTACGGTGGATCGATTCGGCCGGCTGGATTGCATGTTCAACAATGCCGGAGGTCCTTCGAGAGGCACCCTGGAAACGGTGACAAAAGATGATTTCGACTACAGCATGCACCTTTTGTTGGGAAGTGTCATTTTCGGTATGAAATATGCGGCTCCGGTGATGAAACAACAAAAGTCCGGCTGCATTCTCAACACCTCCAGCATTGCCGCCATTCGATCCAACCAGGGAGGATATCTTTACTGCGCGGCCAAAGCCGCGGTAACCCATATCACCAAAATTGCAGGCGTCGAGTTGGGTCCTTTTGGAATACGGGTGAATTCCATATCCCCGGGAGCCGTGGCCACCCCGATTTTTTGGGCGGGTTCTCCCAAAGCCAAAAACTTGTCCTCCGAGGAGGCAGCCCAGAAACTGGATAAACTCACCCAAAACTTGGCCCATGCCACAGCGCTGAAACAGGCGGGCCTTCCCCGGGATGTTGCCATGGCAGCCCTCTATCTGGCCAGCGATGAGGGCAGCTATATGACCTGTCAGGATATCGTTGTGGATGGAGGCAGAACTTCTTTATTCCATGAACCGCCGCGGGCATAATGGATGATCTCATCAACCTCATTTGGGCAGACACATGGGTCTGCCCCTACACCCGACCTATCCACCGTAGGGGCGGATTCATGTGTCCGCCCCTATGGATTATTTTGGATTTTGCCTATCATCCCGGCTGTTGTTCTTGAAAATTCCACCTTGAATTGGTCACTTTCCTTATTGGTGAATTCCGAAAAGTTTACGATCTTAAAATCCCTCATGAGATTCAAGCATTCCAAGATGCTGCTTTCCACCAACTCCGTCATCAGGGTGTTTTGCTCCTTTTTATCTTCCATGTTCTTAAGGGAGAAAACCGCATGGTGCAAATCCCCTTCGGAAGCATTCAGGCGTTTGTCCAGGTAATCCGTTATCAGAAGAAAGATCGCCGCAATTTTATCCGCCTTGATCAAGGTCGGGCTGTGAAGATAAGAAGAATTATGATCCACCGGGACTGAATTACTATGAAGACGCATCACTTTCTCAAACCAATTCAACGTATATCTCTGATGTTCATCCTTGCTCCACTTGCCTTTTGTCCACAGATGGGAACGGAGGGTCTGGGTCAGTCCTGAAACGCATTCTTCATGGGAGGGGTAGTCATAGGTTCCCAACAAAGCGCCGGATTGGAAGATGTCCGCCCCGGGCTTTTCCGCGTGGGGGGATATTTCAGCGCACAGAATTCTCCCTTCTCTTCCGGGTCTGACCACAAGGATTTTATAGGAGGGTTTCCCATCCTCAATTCTTTTTATTTCTTCCGCGGATTCCGGCGGTTTTATACTCCCGGCCATGGAAGGCGGAAGAAAAGCCGCTTTCAGGTTCGGGCTTAAATCCGCGGTTTCCAGGATGGCTTTGTAAATCGGAATATCCTTGTCTTCCAGGGGTTGAAGGGGCACCAGCCTGCCGGGGTCCAGATATGGATCAAAAAGATCCATCATGGCTTCAAGACCCGCTTGCCAGTGGGCGCTTCTAGGGTCTTTGCCGCTTGCTATCCATTGTCTCACTTTTTCAGAAATTGAGTCCATTTAGATATCCTTTGTTCACACCAAATCATTTTAAAGAGTTCTGTTCTGTCTCATCTTTCGGGTCATGAACCCGGAAGATGAGAATGGCCAGAACCACGAAAATTCCAATGAGTGTAGCGCCCAATGGTGCTCGGAACCCCCATCGGGCATACAGCAAACCACCTATCCAGGACGCGGGAAAGGCAATGATTCCGCGAAACATGTTCAACCTGCCGAAGGATTCCGTGCGTTCGGAGGCCTTCACTGCCCTGGCCAGATAGGCGTTCACACCAGGCACCCATATGGCGGCAAGGATCGCCATGGGAACCTGCAGGGCCACCATGACCGGGAATGTGGGATGGAGCATGGTGATCGCCATAATCGGAGCCCCCAGGCCCTCTGAAATCACCAGCAATTTCTTGGCGGAATAGCGGTCCAGGATACGACCCACAGGCAATTGAACCACCGCCCAGGTCAGGGACATGACGCTGGCCATGATCCCCAGTTGAACCACGGTAAAATTTTGCCCGTCTTTCAGCAATCCGTTGATCAATCCCCACCCCATGCCCCAAAAAAAGGCATCTGCCGCGTTGGCGATAAAAAACCATTCCAATCCCTTTTGGGGAATAAAAGACCGTAGAAAGGCCCGGCCCATCTCAGACGGATGCACCTCGTTCCAAAGATGCCGTCTTTCATACAAGTATCGCCAGACCAGAACCAGGGCCAGAACTTCGATGGCCATCAAGATCACAAAAACAACCGCATACCCCCATCGTTCCGCCAGCCATCCGCCGGCAGAAGGCGCGATGATGCCTGGAACGATCCAGGCAAACATCATCAAACTGAACATTCTACCTTGCTGATCGCTTTTGGCCGACTCCGCGGTCATGGAAGAAAGGGCCGGACGGGACAAGGAGGAAAGTCCGAAAAACACAATGCCCATGAGCAACCAGGACCAACGCATGGAGAGACTGGCCAGCATGAAGAAACCGTAGGCGGCAATCATCACGAAACTGGCCGCCAGGATAAACGGCTTGCAACCCACCCGGTCCGCCAACCAGCCGCCAAGGGACTGTGCAAGGGTCGTGAAGAGGCCGTTCATACCCCCGAGGCTGGTCAGCAACCCCACGGTAGGCATGGAGGCGCCAAGTGAAAGGGCAAAGGGCTGCCAGATCACATTGTAGATGGTTGAATGGGCGCCCCGGAGAAAAGACGACGTGGCCAGAACAAATAGATTTTTCCGCCTTCGTTCATCGCTCATGTCCTCGGGTTCATTATGCATAAGGATGCTCTCCATTCAGCCTTCGTATCTTCAAGGAGAGGAAAAGTCAATGTTTGCAATAAACAACCCTCCATGCTAATTTTTTATAATTTCAAAGGAGACCCTTTATGAATTTTACAGAAGCGGCAAAAAACCTGATCTGGAACCTGAGGCTGGATTTTGACCCGGTGGGCATTCGATACATTATGGATGAAACGGAAATTCCGACCCTGCCCGTCACCCATAAATCCAAAACCAAACTGACCTTTTGCCAGTTTCTGGCAGGGGCAAGACAAGCCCGTTACGCCTTGTTCATGGAGCCGTCAAAATGCCTGTGCGAAAATGCCCGGCCGGTTTTCGGGTTCCGGGACCTGGAGGAAGCATCGGACACGGAGCAACACCTGAAGTATTTTCAAAGCCCGGAACTTGCCTGGAAGGCCCCGCAACAAAAGGCGAAACTTCCCCCGGGACAATGCAAGGGGGTTTATGTCGCCCCTCTGGAAAATTTCGACAAAGCGGGCCTTGCACCCAGCGTGGTTTTCATCATGGGGGTTCCCTACCAGACTTACCATCTTCTAAATGATTACATGGCGGCCACGGGAAAACCCAACCTTGCTTTCTTTCATACCCCGAACTCCGCTGTATGTTCCGGAAGCGTATGGGCCTTCAACCACCATACGGCCAACATGACCACCATGTGTGCGGGTTCCAAAACCTCTGGAAAAACCGAGATGATCTATATGAATCTTTTTATTCCGGGGGATCAATTCATCCCTGCCATGGAGCAGCAGATGAAACGATGCGAGGAAACCGGAGGCCCTTCTCTTCTGGGCAAAGGCGGCCAGCCCTGGCCCGGCTTGGATGCTTGCAAATCCTGCCCCATGTTCCGGTTCGAGGAGGTTTAGCTTTTCCCGGGAAGGAATTTCTCGTCTTTTTGGTTTGCCGATCCTTGGGAAAGAGATTTCAACAGGATCCGGGCTCCCGCATATTCATAAAAACTATAAATCCTTGTATCCAAGGCCTTCCGGAAATAGCTTTCAGCCCGGTTTTTATCTCCCTCATGCCGGTAACGGCAACCAATGTAATATAGGGCTTCACATTGCTCGAACCTGGTTTTCGCCTTTGAAAGGAGTTGAGTTTCATCGATTCGGCTCAAATGAAAGTCCAGCAATGCCCTTTCCCAATCATTGCCGGTAAAAGCATTTGAAAACCGGGAAAGGATTTCATCCCCATTCGGCTTTTTCCCATTCCCCCACAGGGCGTAATAGTACCACAGTTTGCGATTCAGCTCTTTGAGGCTTTGGTCTTCGGCATAGCGTCCAAACTCGGAACAGGCCTTATCGAACCGGTTTTCCAGATAATCACAATACCCTGATAATCCTTTGGCCTTGGTCAGGGCTGGATCTGTTTTAACGGCTTGAAGATAGGCGGTCCGAGCCTTATCAATATGACCCATGGCAAGATAGGTGTTGCCCAGCTCAAAGGAATTGGACCCCGTGGGTTTGATCCCGATGGCCGTATCCATTTCAAAAGCCTTTAATTCGAACATGCCCAAAACCCCATAATAAAAGCCCAAGGCTTCGTGGATTTCCGGATCTTTTGGATTGAGTTTGACGGCAGCCTTCAACGCCTCAATCCCCTTCTTGGCTGCGGCTTCAAAAACCAGTTCGTTTCGATCCTCGATATAATTGCCATACAATAGGCCAAGCTCCTTTTGAATCACCCCCTCATTGGGGGCAAGCTCGGCTGCAACCCGTGCCTGTTGAAGCGCCAGCTCGTATTTTTTCTGCCGACGATAGATTTTGGATAATTCAAAATGGGCCGGGGCAAATTCCGGGGAATTTTTTATGGCCTCTTCAAGCAATTGGATGGCATGATCATCCGTTATCCGATTTAACTTGCTGTTCATTTTGATGACAGCGATCATAAAGGGCAAAGGAGGGAGATATCCCGGCCCGGCCATGGCCGGTTTCTTTGTAATGGCGTTTTTATAGTAGGTCATACCCAGGGATATTTTGGCTTCATCCCGGAAAACAACGCCTTTTAAACTCATTCCGTATCCCAAGTAATAGCTTGCTTCCGGCAGATCCGGCTGAAGGGTTCTGGCCTTTTCAGCCGCATCAATGGCGGTTTCAAGATTGTTCAATTTATCCATTGGATCCATGAACACCTTGGAAAGATAATCCTTGGAAATGGCCAGGCAAGCATAGACATCCGTGGCCTTTGATTTATCCAGATAGGATTTCACGGCAGGGGTTTGCATGGAACGACACCCCACGGCCCCGATGACCGTTACCATCAAAGCAGCTCTCAATATCATGGTGAAATTTTTCATGCGGGTTCCTTTATGCTTATGGAATAAACCCAAGGCGAGACGCGGTTTCAAATTCTTTTTGCGCTTCTTCCATTTTATAATCATGCCCCAGGGCGATTCCCAGAAAATAATGGCTTTCACCATGATCCGGATTAAGCACCAGGGCTTTGGTTAATAAAACATTGGCTTCTCCGTATTTCCCATTTTTCAGGTATTGTTTTGCCAGGGCCACAAGACTTGAAACATCATCCGGTTTGTCTTTCAAGGAGGTTTCCAAGGCCAACGCAGTATGATCCATTTCCCGCTTCTGGAAGCTCAAGGTCTTCTGACTTTTCTGAAGGATCTCCAGGGTGCTCTCATAAAAATCCGCATATTTCGCCAAGGGTATTTTCGTGGTTTTCAGGGTAAGTTTGCTGGTTGCCCTGAGGGTTCTTCCCTCTTCTTTAAATTGTCTCTCAAATCTCAGGAATTCCGAATCCATGACCTCTGCTTCAGGCAGGTTGATGCTGGCAAAACCACTTTCCGTCATGTCGTAGGTCCATTGGGATTTGATATCATACACGAATCCCATGACATAGTCCGCTTTCCGGTCCACGGGAGGAGTAAGACCCGCCAAGGTCGAATAAAAGGTAATTGAAGCCATGGAACTGAAGGGAAGATTCAGCATTCGGCTATTCGAGGGAATGGCATAGGGAATTCTGCACCGGACGGAGATTTTAAAAGAAGCATTCGGGTCTGAAAAATCGGAAAAGGTCACTTTTTCGATTTCACATGAGGGATACATCTTTTTAAGAAGATCCTGGGCCATTGCTTTTCGTTGATTTTGCTCTAAGGCCTTAAGGGAATTTTTAAAAGTATCCCCCATGGCACCTTTGGCGAGCAGATCCAATTCCATGGAGAGAGTTTCTCCGGATACTTTGATATAAAAATTCACTTCCCCTTCATTGGACTCCGCTCCTGAGGAAGGGGTTTTTTTAAACCCCCCACCCCGGCCATTGATCACAAAGGCTGACCGGCCCTGGCTGTTCCACAGAAGACCTGGAAATTGGATGGTGGCCACCGTGTCCAGCCATAAATCCCCGTCAACATTGGGAATGTATGAAATGGCGTGGTTAAAATACGGGGACGGAATGTCCAGGCGATGTTCCATTCGGGGATAAGTGTTCAGGATGGCAGGGTACGCTTCAATTCCCAAGGCACCAAGCATGGACACGAACAGGACCGTTTGATCTTTACAATCGCCATATTTGTTTTTCAGAATCTGAGACGCCGGATGGGGAGCATAGCCGCCCCTGTCCAGATCCGCCGCAATATATTCAATGTTTTTTTGAATATATTCAAAAACCGCTTTGATCTTCCCCTTCCGGTCCGTGATCCCCTTGGTGATTTCCAAAGCGGTTTTCAGGATGGGCCCGGAAGAATCTATACTGGGGGAGAAAAGGGCATGGGCCCATTGATCGATATCCCGCCAATCCCCAATTGAAGAGAGCTCCACTCCGGGCAGCAGGGTATCGTCAACCGGCATGTTGATTTCGTAAACCAGCTTGGGGATATCTTCCATTTCCCAAGTGTATACCAGGCCCTCTTTCACTCTTTTAATTTCCGGAGGGACAGAAGAATTACGCTGATAATATTTCAATTTTTCTTCAGTCGGAGCAATGACCGTCAGCCTTGCCTCCCGGACCGGATCCACCCTGGGCACAGGGCCGGAATGATACAGAACAAAGTTGAAATCAAGGGTTCTGGCCCAGCTTTGACCTACAATGGGCCGGATCTTTCGTGTCACCATAAACTCAAACCCAGCCCCCTGACCCAGGGCCGGTATGGAAAACGCAAGGGATTTCATATCGGTATACATTTTCGCCTGCCCCATTTGGGAGACGGATCGGGTCTGAATGGCATCTCTGGAAGCATCCAGACGCTCTCCGTTCCCCTGGATGGAGCGTGCAAAATCCAGCTCAATCTCTTCAAAATAGCCATTATAATATAGAGAGATCTGGCTGTAATCAGATGCTGCCCTATCGTCAAAAATCATTCCGCAGACATAGGATTTCAATTCGATGGTACCGTTCTTTTCCACAGTCAACTGTTTCTGGCTGCGTAAAATCAAAGCCCCGGTCTCGGAAGACCGTCCTTTTTCTTTGACCGATTGAATTAAACCCGATGCATCCGGGATGATAAAGAGTGTATTTTCTTGGGCAGCTGCTTTCCCGGCTCCCATTCCCAAGATCAGTATCAGTATCAAAACCATTCTATAAAGGTGCAGGCGCATCATGGAATTCATTCCCCGGGGTGTTGGATTTTCAAGTTGTTAATGAATAACCGGAATTTGGTATAAAAATGGCTTATGAGACGGCGGGATGATGGATCGCCCCGCTGAAGGAGGCGGGCTTTCAACCGCTGCTTGTGGAAGGGTATTTACCAGTAGATATGCGGAATGTAAAGCATATCTTTGGACTTTGATAAAATCTTTACAGCTTATCAGCCGATCATCGGTTGTATTTGGTCATGGCATGGGTTAAACAGCATTTAAACAGTGTGTTATGCCTCAGCTTCAACATCCGCCATCCCCTACCTGAGCCTTCCCAGCCACATGCCGATGAATGTTAGACCGATGCCGCCCCCGTTGTTGATCAGAATATTGATCAGGGGTTGAAGAGTCATGCCCCCACGACCGGCATTAACGGTTTCCAGGGTAAATGTTGAAAACGTCGTCAGAGCACCCAAATATCCGGTCAGGATCAGAAGACGAAGATCCGGGGTGAGAAACCGGACCCGCTCCGCCATGGTAAAAAGAAGGCCGATTAAAAAGCATCCCGTGAGGTTGACCATCAAGGTCCCAAAGGGAAATTGAGTTCCCCAGGTTTTTGCCGTCCACAAGCCGATCCCATAACGGCTGACAGCACCCAGAGCGCCTCCGGCCATTACCAGAGCCATTTTTTTGATCTCCGGTTGAAAACTTGCCCAAAACCAGGCTTCAGTCATAGGATTTCATCCTTATCCTTGTTTAAAAAAATCCAGCACATATTTTAAGGCCGTAAAAATAATAATACCGGCCAACATCCATTTGATAACCTTTGCCGGAACAAATTTCTGACACCGGGCACCCAGGTACATGCCGGCCATTCCGCCCAATCCGAAAAGGGTTCCCAAAAGCCAATCCGGCGCAATGGACATGCCCGGGTAATAAGGGGCCATGGCCTGGTAAAAGATCACGCCTGCCACAGAGGTGACAAAGGTTCCCATCAAGGCTGCTCCGGCGACCGTATAGATCGGAAGCCTGTAAAAGGTCACGAAAAAAGGAGCGATGATGGCCCCTCCTCCAATACCGTAGATGCCTCCCACAATGCCGACCAAGAAGCTCAGTGAAAAAATCCCCCAGAAAGGCACGTCAAAGGTTTCATTATAAAAGGTGTATGCCAGGCGTTTCAGATCGAAATGGGTCACCTTAACCGCAGGCAAAACCGCCTTGCCGGAGGATTCCGAATCAGCGGCTTTTTCCCTGTGGCGGCGCACCATGTCCTGAAAACGTTTTTCACTTTCGGCTTTGTTCCCGTTGGTTCCGCCTCTCTTTAACAGCTCCAGAGCCATCCTGCCCCCGATATAAAGCATAACGGCAGCGGCAAAAAGCTTGAAGTGGCCTGGATCGGGAAGATAGGACACCCGGATCACAGCCCCGATAAAAACCCCCGGCAAAGTACCGCAGATCACAATCAAAGTAAGGGGCCAAACCATTCTTCCCTCTTTCCAGTAGCGGTAGACGCCGCTGGGAATGGCCACGATATTGAATACTTGATTGGTTGCGCTCACCGAAGGGTTTGTATAACCGAGAAAAGACATCTGAAAAGGCAGGAGCAAAAAAGCGCCGGACACGCCACCCATGGAGGTGAAGAAAGAAATCAAAAAAGCAACCAGTGGTGGAATCCAGAAAGAAACTTCAATTCCCGCAGTGGGAAAAAACATCGGGCCTCCTTGACCAGGAAAAAGATGACTTGCATTTAGTCACGATATTTTTTATTTTCGTGATCCTAAACAATGGGACCCTGCGAGTCAAGATTATTTTGTATGCTATTGGAAAGGGTTGTGTTAAAAATACCATCATCGTTAAGGATCCGCTGCATAGCGATTTCAGAGGTGATGCATTTTATCGGAGCATTGGAAAACCCATGAAAAATACCCGGGAGTCAAAGTCATCCTTATCCAGTGGGAAAAGCCACGGCCGAATCATCGCAATCCAGGAGGGAGACGAGTGCCTGGATACCACTCAGTTGAACCGGCTGGAACAGTCTTTTCGAGAATGGCTGGATAGTTCACGCAGCGACGATATGCGCTTTTCCCGTCTACGCATTTTAATCATTTTTCTTTTAATTCGATACACGGCTGCCAAACTCAATGAGGTACTGGCGCTGAACCCTTTTAAGGATATGGACTGGAACCGTCAGGCCGTCCTCTTTCGGGGCAACGAAACCGGCACCGGAATAGAACCCAGAGAGGTTCAGATCTCAAAAACCCTGTCCATGGAAATCCGGGAAATATTAAAGGATCCTGCTTTCCACAAAACCCCGGAAACTCTGCTCAATTTAGACCCCGGTTTTGTTCGGCGCAAATTTTACGAAAGAACCCGGGCTTGCGGATTTCTAAAGCGGCTTGGAGGACCGGAGATGATCCGGAAAGCTCGAGCCGTGGAATTGATGCAAGGCAACATGCCTCTGCCCGCGGTTCAAATGTTATTGGGGCACAAAACCCCCAACCTCACGTCCTCTTATGTTTCTTTTTCCAGGGACGAAATCCGGAAGGTTGCCGAGCTTTTCATGGAAAAGGAGTCTTTGCGCAAAACCAGCGCGCGAAACGCTTTTTTCGGAAAAATTCAGAATATCCAAAAAGGCGATATTCAAACCCGTGTGGAACTGATGACCATGGATGGTTTTCCCATCTTTACGGTGATCACCAACGACAGTGTGGAAAGGCTTGGTTTAAGCAAAGGCAGACTGATTGCAGCTGAAGTCAAAGCGCCTTGGGTTTGTCTTCACACCAACACCATGGCACCTGCTTGCAGTTCCGACAATAAAATTCAAGGGGTTCTGGAAAAGATCACACAAGGCAAAATCAATACCGAGTGTGTTGTTCGCGTTTCAGATACCACGGAGTTGTGCGCTGTCATTGCAACCGCAGAGTGTAAAAACCTCAAGCTGAAAAAAGGGGATAAAATCTGGGCCCTCTTCAATGGTTTCTCCGTGGTATTGCACGCGGATTGACCTTCGGGGATCTTCATAATAGAAGCTATCCATAAGAACCGGCTTTGAAACCTGCTCCATTGCCTTCTTGCCCATCTGAAAGCAATCATAGTAATCAAAAATTGTTCCCCACTGACCGTTCTGACGAGCTTGACATAAAGCATTAACATGTTATTGTTTGCGCATACGATAAACTTTATTAATAACTGAAGCTTGTATGACAATGGAAGCCACTGACAGTTGCAAGATTCAGGTAATAGCCCAATCAATGATCAGCGGGCTTGAACCGTCGAGAATAATAATGGCAAATGTATACAATATAAAAGGATTGGATTGCGCCTCCTGCGGATCCAAGATTGAGGACGCCATCAAGAAGCTGCCCGGAGTATCTTACGCTGTGGTGGATTTCGCGAATTTGCGCCTTCATCTGGAGGCAATTGATTTGAATCGTGTGCGCAATGAAATTATGCGAATCGACCCCGCGGTTGAAATTCTGCCGGTAGAATACTCCTCCGTGAAAACCCAAATCCAAGAAGACGTATTCAAAGCAAGACGCGAGGTCGGCATTATTATCGCGGCCCTGCTCCTTTTTATGCTCCATGCATATTTTGAAGAGCGGTTTCATGAATCCGATTGGGTGGTTCTGGATTATGGCCTCGCACTAACTGCATACTTCCTTGCAGGGATCAACGTTTACATCAGCGCTTTAAGGACTTTTCGCAGGGGCGATTTTTTCGATGAAAATGTATTGATGGTGGTTGCCACGCTTGGAGCCATAGCCATTCACAGCCTATCGGAAGCCGTGGGTGTGATGATTTTTTTCAAAGCAGGAGAGTTCCTTCAAAATTTGGCGGTTGCGCGTTCACGCCGATCAATCCATGCCCTCCTTGCATCCAGACCTGATTCGGCGAATTTGGAAACAGCCGAAGGCATTCGCCAAGTACCGCCGGAGCAGGTACAGGTCGGGGAGATCATTTTGGTCAAACCCGGAGAGAAAGTTCCGCTGGATGGAGAAGTCACGGCAGGGCAATCCAACCTGGATGCCTCGGCCCTGACCGGGGAGTCCGCCCCTCAGAGCGCCCGAATCGGGGATCTTCTGATGGCCGGCATGATCAATCTGACCGCCTCTTTGAAACTGAGAGTGACCAAGCCTTTTAATGAGTCCTCGATTGCCAAAGTGCTTGAACTGGTTGAAAACGCCTCTGCACGAAAAGCGGCGACGGAGAAATTCATCACCGGCTTCGCCCGGTGGTACACGCCGATCGTAGTGGCAGTAGCCGCTGGCATTGCCGTGCTGCCCCCCTTGATCCTGGCTGGGGAAGATTTCAAGACCTGGATTTACCGTGCCCTTGTGGTCCTGGTGATATCCTGCCCCTGTGCGCTTGTGATCAGCATTCCCCTGGGATATTTCGGGGGGATTGGAAGGGCCTCCCGGCAAGGCATCCTGATCAAGGGCTCCAACTTTCTGGACACGCTTTCCGCAGTTAAAACCGTAGTATTCGACAAAACAGGCACCCTGACCCAAGGCGACTTTCAAGTGCAAAAAGTCGTACCCGTGAACGGCTACGGGGAACAGCAGCTTTTGGAGTTTGCCGCGCTCGCCGAGTTGCAATCCAGCCATCCCATTGCCAAGTCGATTGTGGCTAAATGCCTAGAAATGGGGCTGAAGCTGGATAACGCATCGGTCATGGAACATATCGAATTGCCCGGAAGGGGAGTTCGCGCTCTGGTCGGCGGGCACGAAATCCTTGTGGGGAGCGACGGCTTGCTGCATCATCGACAGATTGCCCACGATGTCTGCGACCTTGAAGCTACCGCCGTTCACGTTGTCATCGATGGGAAGTACGCCGGGTATATCCTGATCGGGGATTCGATCAAAGCCGACGCAAAGGAAGCAATCATGCAATTGCGAGGCATGGGAATCGAGCGTATTGTAATGCTCACCGGGGACAACAACTGTGCAGCGAAAATGGTTGCGGATCACCTGGAGTTGGATGCCTTCCATGCAGAGCTCTTGCCCGAAGACAAGGTCCGTTTGCTGGAAGAAATACAACTTGCATGCCATTCCGGTGAAAAAGTTGCCTTTGTAGGGGATGGAATCAACGATGCCCCGGTCATCGCAAGGGCCGATGTGGGAATCGCCATGGGGGCCCTTGGCTCGGATGCGGCCATAGAGACTGCTGATGTGGTGCTCATGACCGATTCTCCGCTGAAAATGGTCCAAGCCATTAAGATTGCCCGTCAAACCAGAAAAATTGTATGGCAAAACATTGTCATGGCACTTTGGATAAAAATCGTGTTTGTAGCCCTTGGGACCATGGGCATGGCCTCCATGTGGGAGGCCGTCTTTGCCGATATGGGCGTGACTCTTGCCGCCATTCTGAATTCAACGCGTGTATTGAGGGAAAATTGGTTTCCCAAAAAGCCAGGTTTTTTATAGAGTGCGACCAAAGAACCTGGCTTGTTACAGGGGCGCGGACGAGCTTGGTCTATCCATGACCGATCTGACCAAACGGTATTCTTGACCCCTATATCACTAAAATAAAGCTTGTTGCATTTTCTTCTCAAATGGATATGCGATTGATCCAGTGTTGTGCTAAAACTTTCTTGACATTTGAAATACATGTTCATATCTTTTGCCAAATTTTATGATGTAATGACAGAAAGTAACGTTTGCACCCCAATCATTATGGAGAACCCCGTAGACTATGATTCTTTGGCATAAATCATTCCAAAGAGTGGTCGTCATGATGCTCATTCTGACGATGAGCATTGCTTTGGCCCGGCCCCTTGGAGCCGATCTATTGTTGTGCTTTGGCCGCAACGGACATTTTGACATAGCTTTCGGGTCATGCCCGGAAAACCCCTTTGCACCCTACCAACGGAATGCCAGGATTATCTCCGAACAGGATCACCATCCGGCCTGTATTGATATCACCATTACACACGGCCCCTTCGAAAAACTCGCCCGTTCTGCTCAAAATAACAAAACATTCAAGTTAACCGCCAGAGAAAACCGTCGCCATGACACAGGATTTTTAGCGAAGTTGCTTTCCCGGAAATCCGACGAATCCGGGTTTTTAGAGTTTTTCCATCTTAATCATCGAGGCTTTCAGCCACCCCATATCACAACACACCGCACGACCGTGCTCCTCATTTGATTTTTCTCCTGTAGTTTTTCATAACCACTTTTTTACAAATCAATAGCCTTTTTTGTTTTTAGCGAGGTTCACTCCCGCCCGGGATTCACTGTTTCTAATTGCGCGGGGAAAAACTTTGATTGGAGAATTTTACATGAAGGATCGAATAGCCTGTCTGCTCGTGGTCTTGACCTTGCTCACCGCGGGATGCGCCACCCAACCCCTTAATCTGGCAAGAAATATTGGTGATGCGAATGTGCCTCTACACAGTCTCATCGCGAAAAAATCAACCGGAGAAGAAACTACGGGTTTAGCTCCGCTTCCCGGGGTCCATCCGGAGATCTCGAATATGAAAAAACTGACCTTGGCCGATGTCCTTCGCCTGGTCTTGAAACATCATCCCGAAATCGCCGCTTCCGGAGAAGAGATTAGCGCAAGGAAAGCGGCAGTTCGGCAGGCAGGCTTGCTGCCCAACCCCTTTCTCGGCCTGGAGGTGGATAATTTCGCCGGACGGGATGACCTCCGGAATTTTGACGGTGCGGAAACCACCATCACGGCTTCCCAGCTGATTGAACTGGGAGGCAAGCGCGGCAAACGTCAACAGCTATCGGTCCTGGAAAAGGATCTTGCCGGCTTTGACTACCAAAGCAAAAAACTGGACGTGGTGGCTGCTGCCTCAAAAGCATTCATTCAGGTGCTCGCTGTTCAGGAGCAACTAAACCTCAACAATGCATTGGTCAACCTGGCCGAACAGACGTTTTTTGCGGTCAGCCAACGGGTAGAGGCGGGAAAGGTGTCACCCGTTGAAAAAGCGAGGGTTCAGGTTGAATTGGCTGTGGCGCGAACTGAAGCCAACAAGGCGCAACGCAGATTAGAGGCTGCGCGCTATCGCCTTGTTTCTTTCTGGAGTTCGGAGTCTGTCCAATCCATGCGGGTTGACGGGGACCTGACCGTAATGAGACATATCACCCCCGCGGAAGTCGCAAAAAACCATCTTGCAAACAACCCCGACCAATCCCGTTGGAAGAGGGAGATTGAACGACGCGAAGCAGAGGTTTCGCTGGCTCGCTCCCAAGCTGTTTCGGATGCGACCTTCAGCCTGGGGATTCGGAAATTTCAATCAACGAATGACAGCGCAATGGTGGCGGGGTTCGAGATCCCCCTGCCTTTGTTCGACCGCAATCAGGGTGGAATCGCCCAAGCGCGTGCAAGCCTTGGAAAAGCCCGGCAGGAGCGGCGTTCGGCTGAGATGGCGGCACAGACCGAGCTGTTCGAAAAAGGGCAGAGCCTGTTAGCTGCTTACGGTGAAGCGACCACCTTGAGGGATGAAATCCTTCCCGAAGCAAAGAATGCCTTTGAAGCGGTTGAAACAGGATACCGTGAAGGAAAACTTGACGTCCTTCAGGTGCTCGATGCACAACGAACTCTTTTTGCCGTCAGAAGGCAGTATCTCCAGGCCCTGGAGGACTATCACCTGGTTTGCACCGATGTGAAACGCCTGGTGGGTGAGGCTTTGGAAGACATTCCGGAATTCAAATCAGAAAAGAACCCTTAAAGGAGCAGGTAACGATGAAAAAATATACCATTATAAGTGCAGTCATTCTCAGCGCTTTATTCATTGGAGTGTATTCCTTGTGGTCGGTGGAACCAACAGGCCAAAATGAAACTGGAGGCGATCTCCACGAATCCGCACTGGAAAAAAACACCCATGATGAGCATGAAACCGATAAAATCGGAAACAAGATCGAGGACGGCCATACCAAGGATAGCGCCATCGTCGAAGAGGGTAAAGCTGAACACGACGAAGAAGTGGTTCGTCTTTCCCCGGACGAATTGATAGAGTTCGGAATCGAGTTGTCCACTGCTGAGGCAGGTTCCATTGATCAGTACAAGGATCTGCCGGGAGAGATCGTTCTGAACGCGGATCGCTTGGCCCATGTGGTTCCCCGGGTCTCCGGCATCGTTCGAGAAGTACTCAAGACCGTGGGAGAATCAGTTAAGACCGGCGAGCTTCTGGCGGTTCTTGAAAGTCGGGAACTGGCCGACGCAAAAGCGGCTTTCCTCGCCGCCCTCGAGCGCGAGAAACTGGCCCTGGCCAATTTTTCCCGTGAGGAACGACTGTGGTTGAAAAAGGTGACCAGCGAACAGGAGTACCTGGATGCACGGCAAACTCTTGCTGAAGTACGCATCGATAGAAACTCCGCTGAACAGCAGTTGCACGCGCTGGGTTTCTCCGATGTACAGCTTAAGGAACTGCCTCAACATCCGGATGCAATCTACACCCGATTTGAGATCCGGGCGCCTTTTTCCGGAACCATGATCGAGAAACATTTGACCCTGGGTGAAAGCGTCAGCGCCGACACGGATGTTTTCACCATCGCCGATCTTTCTTCGGTATGGGTGGATCTCAATGTCTATCAGAAAGACCTGATCGATATTCACAAGGGTCAGGCCGTGACCATCGAAACCGGCCATGGTATTCCGACAGTTTCCGGTGAAATCGCCTGGGTCGGCCCGATCGTCAGTGAAACAACCCGCACAGCCACGGCTCGTGTTGTGCTTCCGAATTCGGATGGCGCCCTGCGACCCGGTCTGTTCGTGACTGCCCGGGTTACCGTCGGCGGTGTTGCGGCAGGAATCTTTGTTCCCAAAAGTGCCCTTCAGACTTTCGAGGATCGTGCCGTTTTATTTGTCAAGACGGAAAAAGGATACGAGCCCAACCCGGTTGAGATCGGACGGCAGAACCGTACCCAAGTGGAAATCGTTTCCGGACTGAAAGTTGGCCAGACCTACGTGAGCAAAGGATCTTTCACCCTCAAAGCTCAGTTGTCCAAAGGCGCTTTCGGCGACGGTCATAACCACTAAGGGAGGAACTGATCATGGAAAAAATTATTCATTTTGTGCTTCGCAGCAGGCTCATGATGAGCGTGCTCGGCGTGCTGGTACTGGCCGCAGGCTGGTTCAGCTACAGACTACTTCCGGTGGACGCCTTTCCTGACGTAACCCCTGTGCTGGTTCAGGTTTTCACCGAAACCGAAGGTCTGGCCCCCGAGGAGGTTGAGAAATATGTAACCTATCCGGTGGAGACCGCCATGAACGGTCTTCCCAACCTCAAGGAAATTCGATCCATCTCCAATTTCGGTCTATCGGTCATCAATATCTATTTTGAAGACGGGACAGACATTTATTTCGCCCGCCAACTGGTGGGAGAACGATTGCAGATCGCCAGGGAAGATATACCGGAAGGATTCGGCGATACCGAAATGGGTCCCATAGCCACTGGGCTCGGCCAGATTCTGTTCTTCGTGCTTGAAGACGAAACCGGAAAACGCACTCCTGAAGAGATGCGTGAAATTCAGGACTGGCTGATCAAATTCAATCTTCAGACGGTTCCGGGCGTCACGGAAGTGCTTTCCCTGGGCGGCGAGGTCAAACAATTCCAGGTGCGCGTGCGACCCGACGATCTGCTTCGCTACAATTTAACCATCGGAGAAATCGTAGAAACGGTCAAGGCCAATAACAGCAATGTGGGGGCCCAGTTCCTGGAGAAAAATGGCGAGGAATATATTGTTCGGTCTGTGGGCCTGGCGGAAAAGATGGACGATCTGAAACGAATCGTCCTTAAGGTGCAGGACGGAACGCCGGTTTACCTGAATCAGGTGGCAGAGGTTGTCATCGGCGGCGAAGTTCGGCGTGGCCTGGCTACCATGAACGGAGCAGGCGAAATAGTGGTCGGGATGGTGCTGAAGCTCATTGGCACGAACACCTCCACGGTCATAGCCGATGTCAAGACCCGACTGGACGAGATCAATTCGGTATTGCCCGACGGAGTGAAGGTGGTTCCCTATTACGATCAGGCAACCCTTGTGGCCAAATGTATGAAAACCGTGATCGAAGCTCTGGTTTTCGGCATCATCCTGGTCAGCGGTATTTTGCTGATCTTCATGGGCGGCTTGCGGTCGAGCGTGGTTGTGGCGCTGTCCATTCCGTTCTCGATATTTTTTGCGTTCATTTTTATGAAAATCTTGGGGATCGGTTCTAATCTTATGTCCCTTGGAGGGTTGGCCATCGCCATCGGTATGATGGTGGATGCAACTGTAGTTATGGTGGAAAACATAGACCGCATGCTGCGGGAGGCGGAACCCGATGATTCCAAAATGGCGATTGTTGCCCGCGCCTGTTCAGAGGTCGGGCGGCCGATCCTTTTTGCCATCGCCATTATCATCATCGTTTTTCTCCCGTTATTTACATTGCAGGGAGTAGAAGGAAAAACCTTCAAACCTTTGGCGCATACCGTGTCTCTGGCCATGTTCGGGTCCCTGCTGTATGCGATTTTTTTGGCTCCGGTGCTCTCCCATCTGCTGATGCGCAGACCCACCAGGTCCTTGGATACGGAAGAAAGCTCCAAGGAGTCCTGTGTTGTCCATTGGTTGCTGATAGCCTATCGTCCGATGGTGAGCCTGTTTGTTCGCCATCGTTCGCTGGCCGTGGGGTTGGCCGTACTGATGCTATCCGTTGGAGCGTTATTGCTACCGCGTCTCGGTTCCGAGTTCGTGCCGCGCCTGGATGAGGGGGACTTGTTGATTCGCGCAACCATGGCCCCATCGATCTCCATGGAAGAATCAAGAAACACCATGTTGCGGTTTGAAAAAAGGCTAATGGTGCAATTTCCCGAAGTGACCAGGGTCGTCACCCGAGTTGGTCGTGGCGAAATCGGCGCGCATGCCGATCCGGTCAACAGCGCCGAGGCCTTTGTTTCCCTGAAACCCAGGGATCAGTGGACGAATGCCAAGACACCTGATGAACTATACGCCAAAATCAGCGAAGCCTTTGAAAATTTCCCTGGCGCTCAGTTTAATGTAACCCAGCCCATCGCAGCGGCCGTTGATGAACTGCTTACAGGCACCAAGGCCGAACTGGCCATCAAAATATTCGGCCCGGACATGGAGGAGCTCAAGGTAAAAGCAGCCGAGATTGAAGCCGTGATTCGCAGCATTCCCGGCGCCGCCGATGTGCAAAAGGATCAGGTCACCGGTACCCCTCAACTACGCATAAGCATCGATAGAGAGGCCATTGCCCGTTATGGCATCAATGTGGAAGATGTTCAGAATGTCATCCGCACCGCCATCGGAGGCGAGACGGCAGGACAGATTTTCGAAGGCATCCGTCGTTTCGACATCTTCGTGCGTTTTGCTAAAGAAGCACGTGATGACGCCGATGCAATCAGGCACATCCTCATCGCGGCGCCAGGGGGCGCCAGGGTTCCGCTTGACCAGCTTGCCTCCATTGAGGAAATTGTAGGCCCCAGGCAGATCACCCGTGAGAATAACCAGCGTTTCATCACCGTGCAATGCAACGTCCGGGGTCGAGACATTGGCTCTTTCGTGGCTGATGGCCAGCGGATCATTGCAGAAAAGGTGAAGATGTCGCCGGGCTATATGATCCATTGGGGCGGTCAGTTTGAACTCCAGCAGGAGGCAAATAAACGCCTGGCCCTTGTTGTGCCGGTTACCCTGCTGATCGTGCTGTTTCTTCTGTTCATGAACTTCAACTCGCTGAAGAATACCCTTCTGATCCTGCTCAACATCCCGTTGGCCATGGTAGGGGGAGTAGTCGGCCTGTGGCTCACCGGACAAAATCTTTCAGTGCCATCCTCGGTGGGATTCATCGCCCTTTTCGGCATAGCCCTGCTTAACGGCATGTTGCTGGTGACTTATCTGAACCAGTTGTTGAACGACGGGACGCCGATGGACGAGGTGTCTGTCCGGGGCGCATGCCTGAGATTGCGACCGGTATTGATGACCGCCCTCACGACCGCTCTGGGCCTTATTCCGATTCTGTTCAGCAGTGGGACCGGCAGTGAGGTGCAACGTCCTTTGGCCACAGTGGTAACCGGAGGGATCGTGACTTCGACCATTCTGACACTGCTTGTCATACCAGCGCTTTACAAATGGTTTTCCATAAAAGTTGAAAAGGAGGTTTAAACCATGAAAGAAATCAAAGCCTACATCAAAAAGCATAAACTGGACGAGGTGACCCGGGCTCTCCATAAGATAGACGGCCTGACCGGCATGAGCGTTATGGAACGAAGGGGATACGGCATAGGCTGGACAAAATCCAAGGCACCTGAGCTGACCGACTTCATCCACGGGATCAAGCTGGAAATTATTTGCCGCGACGAACTGGTTGAAAAAGTTATCAGCGCCATAAAAAAGGCTGCTCACACGGGCCTGAAAGGGGATGGCAAAATTTACGTTGCCAACATCGAGCAGGCATTCAGGATAAGCTCGGGAGAAAACGGGGAAAAAGCCGTGTAAAGACCTGGTTTGAATTTGGCGCAGATTCTGTCCATGATCCATGTGAGCAAACGCATGAGGAACTGGCACAGGCTTTCAGATGTGTAAAGGCCAGGGCCGGAGAAAGGTAAAAGTTGGGTTCATAGCTCCGGACCTTTTCAATTTTCTATCTGTGGTTTCCCATTCAGGTTTCATCAGGAGCCATCCATTCTGTTTTGCAGGTTGAAAGAAGCCCCCTGGTGATCTCTTTTTAAATGAAAATTCATCCAGGAGGAGGTTTTGTTCAATTCCCACATTCGCGGAGGAACCCACTCTCCTGCCATCTCCCCGGTGCTGCCGAGGATGGAAAGTCTTAAATAAGCCATGAACCATAGACAGTTTTTGTCCGGATACACCTCGCATCTACCGTTGCGACTTCCTCCGCAGGGACCGTTTCGGGTATGCTTGGGACATTTGGATTCCGGACAGAGAAAGCCGGCATGCTGTATTCCGCAATCCCCGCAGCTTTGGCAGGATAGAAGCAATTTCTTGAAAGCATCTTCCATGCATTTCAACCCGAAGGTGGCCGGACGGCTTTTATCGATCCATTGGCACAGGTTTTTGTTGAAATCGGCAAGGAAAGACGCTCGGCTGAAAAACAACTGGTGGAGCCCATGCATCAGCCTGAAATGAAACTGATGACATACCCCTGGCCCGGAGGTCTGTTGCGGAACCGTTTGATCCATTGATAGACCCGTACTCGGGTCTTTTTCAAAAAGATAGTCTTGGTCATCCATGGGGTAATCGAATTCAGGTAAAAAACTTCGCCATTGGTCCTCGATCTCGCCTAAGCGGTCTATCATCCGCTTTACGGTGATGAAATTCCGGTGGACCCCTCCGATGTGAATTCCTCGATACCCCAACCCTTTTACAATGGCGGCAAGCTTGGCCGCCCGCTCAATGGCCGCAAAATACCCATTCCTTTTGTTCTCCGCCCATTCTTTTTTAATGATGTCCAACAAATCCGAGTGAACCACAGCACCCGGCACTTTTCCGGAATTCATTACCTTTGCGGAACGGGGCGTAAGCATGTAGATGGATGCGATGACTGGAATATTGATTTGAAACAGCTTTTGAATACGAATCAATTCCTCGAACTTCCGTGCATCATACCCAAGTTGAGTAATCATGAATTTAGCGCCGGATGAAGTTTTTTTGCACAATTTAAAATACTGGGCATAGGCTTCAGCTTCGGTCCACTTAAAGGGTGACACCGCACATCCCGGAAAAATAAGGCTGGAATTACCTTTTTTGATGGATTTCTCGTTTAACGCGGAAAACAGGGAAAGCAAATGGGTGGAATCCAGATCAAACACCGGAGCACTTTGACCCCCAAACCCCTTTCCCGAATAATCTCCGGTCAATGCAAGGATATTGGTCATGCCCATGCGCATGAGTTGTAAAGCCCGGCTCTCCATGCCGGCCCGGTTCATGTCCCGGCAGGTAAAATGAATGATCACATCCATGTTGTTATGTAAAATTTCGCTGCCCAGAACATCCGGGCTCAGGGACGGGTTGCCTCCCGGGTTGTCGGTGATGGTCACCGCAGACAAGCGCCCATCCTTCCGGGCACCCTCAGCCAGCTCCAATACCGCGTCAATGGATCGGCCCGAGGATTCGGCCTTGGGCACCAGCTCCATGGTGATGATGAATTTTTCGGGGTTACGGATATCTTTTTGAAACTGGGTTGTCATGAAAATCACCTTTTTCAAATGGATTCGACAGGTTTTATGGAACGGGTCATGCCTCTTTTTGATGATTCACAAACGGAACCTATTTAGACTTTCCGATTAAAAAGATCCCGTAGGTCGCCAGAAGGTCGGGGAGGACCTTAACCACCCGGCCCTTTCCATGTCCCGTATGAATGGCGGATTCTTTGAGAATATGAAAACCGACTTTTTTTGAATACGCCCTGAAATCCTTCATGGTAATGACGCGGATATTGGGCGTATTGTACCATTCATAAGGCAGCTCCGAAGTAACGGGGGCTTTGCCTTTTGTCAGCAGTTGATAACGGGCCTGCCAATGGCTGAAGTTCGGAAAACTTACCACTGCCTTTTTTCCGATACGAAGCAGGGATTGAAGCAGTGTCGAGGGTTCATACACCTGCTGAAGGGTCTGGCTTAAAACCACATAATCAAAGGCATCGTCTTTATAATCGATGATTTCAACATTGATATCCCCCTGGATCACGGACAACCCCTTTTCAATGCATTTGGCTGCTTTGGCTTCATTCTTCTCTATGCCCGAGCAAACCGCCTGTTTGTATTTTTTAAGGGAATACAACAGCTCGCCTTCCCCGCAACCCAGATCCAGAACCTTGCTGAACGGATCAATCCATTGGGCGATGACGTTTAAATCAAAGCGAAGATGATCAGGAGGAGATTTCTGAATAAGCACTTGAAAGAAATCCTTTGATGATGTCGGTTTGTCTGTTTAAAGGCAGAAGAAATGCATCATGCCCGCAATCCGCCTCAATTTCACAAAAGCTCACATCCAGGCCGTTTTTCTTCAGCGCCTGGGTGATATCCCTGGACTGAAAAGTCGGATACAGCCAGTCGGAAGTAAATGAGATCACTAAAAATCTTGATTTTACTTTCTCAAAAGCCTTCACCAGTGATCCGGAACCATACTGGCGTTTAAGATCAAAGTAATCGGCAGCCTTTGTGATATACAAAAAAGAATTGGCATCGAAACGATCCACGAATTTCTTCCCCTGATGCCGAAGATAGTTTTCCACCTGAAAATCGGCGTCGAAATTAAAGGAAAAATCTTCCTTATTCTGCAAGCGACGACCGAATTTCTGACGCATGGATTCGTCGGATAGATAGGTGATATGACCGATCATTCGCGCCACGGCCAGCCCTGCGTCCGGCTTGGTCCCGGCATAATAATCACCGTGATTCCAATTCGGGTCGGCCATGATGGCCTGGCGGGATACCTCATTAAAAGCAATGGACAAGGCGGAATGTCTGGTGGTGGTTGCAATGGGAATGGCTGAAACCACCCTTTCCGGGTACTGAATGCACCATTCCAGCACCTGCATTCCACCGATGGAACCCCCGATGACGCAAAAGAGTTTTTTGATTCCCAAGTGATCGATCAGGGCTTTTTGCGCTCTCACCATGTCACCGATGGTGACGAATGGAAAATTCAGTCCAAAGGGTTTGGATTCATCGGGATTGGGCGAGGAGGGTCCGGTGGATCCCATGCAACTTCCCAGAATATTTGAACAGACCACAAAAAATCGATGAGTGTCTATTCCTTTTCCTGGTCCGATCATGAAATCCCACCACCCTGGCTTTGAATCATCGTCATGGTAAACACCCGCGGCATGGGAATCTCCGGACAGAGCATGGCAGACCAGAATGGCATTGTTTTTTTCAGGACCCAGCCTGCCATAGGTTTCATAGGCAATGGTTATGGGACCCAGTTTGCCGCCGCTGTCTATGGGCATCCCATGGGGCGGTTCGGCAAAGGTGAAGTATTTTTTCTCCACCAGTCCAACGCTGATGGCGTTGGGATCATCTTGAATGGTTTGGCTCCTTATTTTATAGGTTTTCAAAAGCCTGCTCCAGGTCGCTGAGGATGTCGTCAAGGTGCTCTATGCCAATGGAAAGCCTTATGAGATCCGGTGTCAGACCCCCTTCAACCTGATCATTTTCAGACAATTGGGAATGGGATGTTGAAGCAGGATGCAAGGCAAGACTCTTGGCATCCCCCACATTGGCCAGATGTGAAAACAGTTTTAATCGTTCTATCCATCGAGCACCCTGGTCTTTTCCTCCCTTAATGCCGAAAACCACCATTCCTCCGAATCCTTTTTTCAGATATCGACTGGCCACCGTATAGGCCGGATCATCAGGCAGTCCCGGATATCTGACCCACGCGACCCTGGAATGGGATTTTAAAAACCTCGCCACCTCCAGGGCATTTTGCGAGTGCCGTTCCATTCGCAAAGGAAGGGTTTCAATCCCCTGGAGAAAGATCCAGGCATTGTCCGGCGAAATGCAGGCCCCAAGATTTCTTAAGGGCACGAGACGCATGCGCAGAATGAATGCAAGGGGATTGTCTTCTCCCAGATCAAAGGCAAAACGAAGCCCCCCATAGCTGTCATCCGGTTCATTGAAGAGCTTGAATTTGGGGTCCTGCCAGTTGAATTTTCCGGAATCGATGACAATACCGCCGATGCCAGTTCCGTGCCCCCCGATCCATTTGGTCAGAGAGTTCACCACAATATCAGCCCCGTGATTGATGGCTTGCAGAAGGTACGGGGTGGTGAACGTCCCGTCCACAATAAGGGGAAGGTTGTACTCTTTGGCAATGGCGCTCACCGCCTCGATATCGGTAAATCCCAGGGCTGGATTGCCAATGGTCTCCATAAAAATCGCCCTGGTTTTTGCGGTAATGGCCCGTTTGAAATTTTCCGGTTCTTCAGGGTCGACAAATCGAGTGTGAATGCCGAACCCGGGAAGGATGTTATTGAACATGGTGTGGGTTCCGCCATAAAGGTTGTTGGCGGAAACGATTTCATCTCCAGCCCGGCAGATGTTGATGATGGCATAATGAATCGCTGCCGTGCCTGAAGACAGGGCGAGCGCTCCTGCCCCGTTTTCCAAAGCCGTCATTCTTTTTTCCAGAACATCCTGGGTGGGATTCATCAAGCGTGTATAAATATTTCCCGGCTCTTTGAGAGAAAACAGATTGGCCGCATGGCCGGTGTCTTTGAAAACATAGGATGAGGTTCTGTAAATCGGCACAGCCCGCGACAACGTGATGGGATCAGGGGTGTGGCCTGCATGCAGACAGAGGGTCTCAAAATTGGGCTTTCGGGTCATAACCTGCTCCTTTTTCTATTTGATCGCCTGTTTCTATGGAATTTCCTGGAAAAGGGCCGTACTTAAATAGCGCTCTCCTGTGCTGGGCAGGATCACCACAATGCATTTACCGGTTGATTCCACTCGTTTGGCGATTTTAATGGCAGCACTTACCGCCGCTCCTGAAGATATGCCGCATAAAATGCCTTCCTCCTTGGCTACCTTCCGGGCGGTTTCAAAAGCCTCCTCATCGGTGATTTGAATGACCTCGTCGATCACGGACCGGTCCAACACCTCCGGAACAAAGCCCGCCCCGATTCCTTGAATGCCGTGGGGACCCCTGCTTCCCCCGGACAATACCGGCGACTCCGAAGGCTCCACAGCCACAATCCTCGAAGAAGGACTACGGGATCTGAGGAACTGGCCCACGCCTGTAATCGTACCTCCGGTTCCCACCCCGGCCACAAAAACATCCACCCGACCTTCCGTATCCTGCCATATTTCCTCGGCCGTGGTTTCCCGATGGATTTTCGGATTGGCCGGATTCTTAAACTGATTGGGCATGAAAGTGTTGGGTTCCATGGCCTTTATTTTTTCCGCCTCGGCAATGGCGCCAGCCATGCCCTTGGGACCGGGGGTTAATACCAGCCTGGCGCCAAGGTGGTGCAGAAGTTTCCGCCTTTCCACGCTCATGCTCTCCGGCATGGTCAGGCACAAGCGGTATCCTTTGGCAGCACAAATAAAGGCCAGAGCAATTCCCGTGTTGCCGCTGGTGGGCTCAACAATCAAGGTCTTGGCAGTGATCAGGCCTTTGGCTTCCCCGTCGCTGATCATGGCCGCACCGATCCTGTCCTTCACGCTCCCCAGAGGATTTGATATCTCAAGCTTGACGAGTATTTCTGCGTGCAGGTCTTCGGCCATCCGGTTTAACCGCACCAGGGGCGTTTTGCCGATGGTTTGCTTGATGTTTGAATAGATGGGCATGGGAACCTCCGTTGCTGTTATTTATAAATCAGTTGTGGTTTGGCCAGCAGTACTGTTGTATCCGGCGGCACGGATTCGGTGATCCAGACATTCCCGCCGATCACCGAACGCGCGCCGATGCGGGTATGGCCTCCCAAAATGGTTGCGCCGCTGTAAATGATGACTTCATCTTCTATGGTGGGATGACGCTTTTTCCCCCGCAATTCTTCTCCCGCGTTCCTGGGCAAAGACAGGGCTCCCAGGGTGACCCCCTGATAAATCCGGACCTGGTTTCCGATAAAGGTGGTTTCTCCGATGACGACACCTGTGCCGTGGTCAATGACAAAGCCCTCGCCGATTTCGGCCCCAGGATGTATGTCGATTCCGGTTTGGCCATGGGCGTATTCCGTCATGATGCGGGGGATGAAAGGCACCCCAAGATCATTGAGCTGATGGGCCATTCGGTAGACCATGATGGCAAAAATCCCCGGGTAGCAGAAAATGATTTCATCCGGGCTTTTGGCGGCCGGATCACCTTCAAGGCAGGCTTGAACATCCAGGGCCAGCAATCTCTGGATTTCGGGGATCGCGCTTAAGAAGGACAGGGTTTTTTCATATCCCAGTTTTTCACAATCCTGGCAGGACATGTCATATCGAAAACAGTCATGCCGAATACTGTAGGTGACCTGCTCGGAAAGCTGATCAAAAAGCACGGACACGTCCTGACCCAGGGCATAGCTTAAATTCACGGGGTCGATTTTGGAGGAATCGAAGTACCCCGGAAAAATGACTTCCCTGAGCTTATAAATGATCTGAATCAGCTTTTCCTTTGAAAAGATCGGATGAAAATCAATGTGGGTATGGCAGGCATCATTTGTGCAACTATGAATAATCTCATCCACAATACCGGGGAGTTTTTCCCGGTAACTGGACTGGGAAGCCGCTTCCGTTTTGCAAGTTGATTTCGAAGTGATCAAGCGATTGTCCGAAGGTTCATGATGGGTCATGGATATCACCTTGATAGGTCATGGGATGGATCCCGGGTTTGATTCCAGAACGGAGACAAGGCTCTGAGCCGATCAATAATTGGCGGCATTTTTTCAATGACAAAATTGATCTCATCCTCGGTGGTTCGTGTGCTGAGACTGAATCGGATGGAGCCGTGGGCTGCAGTGAACGGAACCCCCATGGCTCGAAGCACATGGGAAGGCTCCAGGGAACCGGAAGTGCAGGCCGAGCCCGAGGACGCGCAGATGTTCAATTCATTGAGCATGAGGAGAATGGACTCCCCTTCAATAAATTCAAAATCGATGGAAAGGGTGTTGGGCAAACGATTCGCTCCCTTCCCGTTCACAAGGGTATTGGGGATTTGACGCACCAAGGCTTCTTCGAGTTTATCCCGCAATCTTTTCACGGTGGTATTCATTTCTTTGAGATGATCCCTTGCCAGATCCGCGGCGATTCCCAATCCGACCATCGAGGCTGCATTTTCCGTTCCGCCCCGCCGGCCTTTTTCCTGATGCCCGCCGATTAAAAATGGGGAGAACTTGGTTCCCTTCCGGACATAAAGCACACCGATGCCTTTGGGCGCGTGAATTTTATGGCCGGACAGGGAAAGCATATCCACCGGAATACGGCTGAGATCCATGGGGATTTTACCCACGGCCTGCACGGCATCCGTATGGAATACAATACCTTTCTTTTTTACAAGTTCCGCGATTTCTTCAACGGGAAAGATCACTCCGGTTTCATTGTTTGCCCACATGATGCTCACCAGGGCCGTATCGTCGGAAAGCTGGTCCTTTAAAAATTCAATGTCCAATTCACCGTTCTGGTCCACAGGCACATAGCTCACCCGGTAGCCGTTTTTTGAAAGATGTTCGCAGAGGTTTTTGATGGCCGGATGTTCCACCCGGCTTGTGATCACATGCTTTTTTCCGGGATTGGAACGGAGGGCCGACCAGATGGCCGTGTTGTCGCTTTCGGTTCCACAGCTTGTAAAAATAATTTCCCGAGGAGTCGCACCCAAAAGATTCGCAACCCTTTCCCGGGCGGTTTCTATCTCCCGACCCACCCTGCCCCCAAAGGTGTGCATGCTGGAAGGATTGCCATAATGGTCTGAAAAATACGGAAGCATGGCATCCAAAACTTCCCGGGCCACACGGGTGGTGGCATTGTTGTCCAGGTAAACAAGCGTCATGATTTTACCTCCTCAACCACCAAATCGTTTTTAACGAATTCTCTTAATTTGGTTTCCACATAATGCTTCAAAGTAACCTGGGAGGCACTGCAAGAGGCGCAGTTTCCTTTCAACTTTACATAAACCGTATTCTTGTCCACATCCACCAGCTCAATATCTCCCCCGTCCTTTTTCAGCGCAGGCTTGATCTCACGCTCCAGAGTTTCTTCAATCATGCGGATCTTCTGAAGATTGGTCATGATCACCGGTTGGATCGGGACCAGAGAGGGCGTATGCGAAATACTATCGATAATGTCCTGGATTTTTTCATGGCAATTGCCGCACCCGCCCCCGGCTTTGGTGTAGTTGGTCACCTCTTCCACGGTGGTTAAATGGTTCTCAAGAACAGCCTGTTTAATTTCAAGGTCTGTTACGCCGAAACATTCACAAACGATCCGGCCTTCAGTCTGCTTTTCCGGCTCGCCTCGATAATGGGAAATGGCCTTGTGGAGAGCATCTTTCCCCATGACCGAGCAATGCATTTTTTCATTGGGAAGCCCGCCGAGATAATCAGCAATGTCTTCATTGGTTATTTTTTCAGCATCTTCCAGGGAAAGCCCCTTGATCATTTCCGTCAGGGCCGAAGAAGAGGCGATGGCGCTGGCGCATCCGAAGGTTTGGAACTTTGCATCGTTGATTTTGTGGTTTTGATCCAGCTTGAAGGTGAGTTTTAATGCATCTCCGCAGGCCAGGGATCCGACTTCTCCGATTCCGTCATAATCTACTATAACACCCACATTGCGAGGGTTAAGAAAATGATCTTTAACTTTTTCCGTATACTCCCACATGAATACCTCTCCTTTCAGAATCGAGGGTTGATGATTTCATTCATTCCGAATCGAGCAAGGACCTGCCCGAATCGCTCTCCGTTTTTACCTTGCATCTTATAAAAAGAAATACATTTACTCAATATGGAAATCACTTCTTCCTCATTGTAAATACCGGGAAGTTCCGTGCCAAGCTTCGGACGCCTCCCAAGCTTCCCGCCCACCTGAATCCTGAACCCTTTTTCTCCAATGGCCAGGGTGTGGGTGGGGCAGATTTTCACACACTGACCGCATCGGACGCACAATTCAAGGTCAATGACCGGATGTTTAAATTCGGTGTTTATGGCAATTGCATTTTCTTTGCAGTTGACGGAGCACGCTTCACAGGCATTGCATGGAATATCCACAATCTTCGGCAGAATGGCCCCGATAATTCCGAGGTCTTTGATTTGAGGTCTGGAACACGCATTGGGGCAATCAGAAACCGATGTCTTGAACTCATGATGATATTGTATGGGCTCTTGAGTCTGTTCCTGAAAGAACCCAAGAAGGTTTTCAGCTTCGAAACCCTTAACGATCAGTTCCACAAGATGTCCGGTTTCCAGGATGCGATTCGGGCATTTGGCGCCACCAAAACAGGTTTCAACACGAAACCCTTTGATTCCCATCTTTTTCATGGCTGATTTTTTCCTTTATTAAATCTGATTTGATTCCTTATCCGAATACGGAAAATAATTCTTTGACTTAAGTCAAGAATAGCGATGCTTTTTATTGCCGTGTGAGGAGAAGATGAATTTCCCATGCCGAAGGATTCAAGGATGAAGCATTATAATTTGATTACGTTTGTAAATCAACTATTTAATTCCAGTCCTACTCCTCTGATCAAATACCTCGTGCCGACTTTATTCGCTTCATCATATGCATTTGGGGAAAAACAACGAATTCTCCCTTGAATCACAGGAGCATCTGTTGTAATAAGACAAAAGTTACATTTCATTCCAAATCACAAGGAAAATCGTTCCATATTTAAAACCGCATAACATTCCGATCAAGTCAGGGTAAATAAAAAAGGAAATTCCTGTGAAACGAAAAAATTTCTTGGTCATATCCGCAGCGGTTCTGGCTGGATTGGGAATCCTGGCTGCGGTCGCCACCCCGAAACTTCTTTCGTTGACCTCCACTCCCCAGTTCTGCAACAGTTGCCATGTCATGAATGAAGAATACGAAACCTGGTTCATGACCGGAATCCATAGAACCATCCAATGCATTGATTGCCACCTTCCCAACGACAATATTCTCAACCATTTGATCTGGAAAGGGATTGACGGTACCAGGGATGTGGTTTATTTCCACACGGCCACCTATGCCGAACCCATAGAAATTTCCGAGCGGGGAAAAGGTTTTATCAAGGCCAATTGCATACGATGCCATGAAGGTATTGTATCCCGGATTGCTACGGATGACCAGGATTGCTGGTCCTGTCATAGAAGAATAAACCACAAGGCTGCCATATTCAATTCCAGTATAACTCGATAGCGGCAGACCTATTTTTCCAAGGAGCCCTTAACCATGGTGAGAAAAACACTGATTCTTTCAACAAGCCTGTTTGTTTTGTTGCTTTTTCTGGGAGGCTGCAGCGATCCCAAGCCCGAGCCTTTTAAGACGGGAGAAATCGGCCCGAAAGAATACGATCCCGAAGTATGGGGGCAAACCTATCCCCTGCACTATGAGTCCTGGCTGAAGACCCAAGACCCCAAACCTGCGGGCAAGAGCCGGTATAAAAAGGGGTGGGATGATGACAAGATCGTTTACGACAAGCTTAGTGAGTTCCCATTTTTGGGACTTCTTTACAATGGGTGGGGCTTTGGCATTGAATACAACGAACCCAGAGGACATTTTTATGCGCTCGTCGATCAACTTGAAATCGATCCCAAGCGGGTGGCTCCAGGGGGTGCCTGCCTGGGGTGCAAAACCCCGGTTCACCGGGAAATGGTGGAAACCCACGGTTTGGACTACCTGAAGAAACCTTTTCTGGAAGCTGTGGCCATGCTGCCTGAGAAGCTTCAGAAACTCGGCCCCGCCTGCTACGACTGCCACCAGGCCAATCCCATGACCCTTACCACTAAAAAAGCTCACCTGGAAAAAGGCCTGGCCATGATCGGCAAAACAGAACCTTCCCGCCAGGAACTGAGATCCCTGGCTTGCGCCCAGTGCCACATCACCTATGTCGTACCCAGGGACGAGAGCATGAAGGTCGCCGGGGACATCACCCTGCCCTGGAAGAACGCCAAATGGGGAGATATCTCCATTGAAAGGATTATTGAGGATCTTTTATCGGACTATTCCCGGCAGGAATGGACTCAGAAAGTGACGGGTTTTAAAATGCCCTTTATCCGTCACCCCGAGTTCGAGGTGTTCAGCAAGGGCAGCGTCCATTTCAACGCCGGGGTGGCCTGCGCCGATTGCCACATGCCTTTCACCCGTTCAGGCGCATATAAGATTTCCGATCACGACGTCACCAGTCCCTTAAAGGCCGACCTTCGGGCCTGTGCTCAGTGTCATACCCAGTCCAAGGAATGGCTCACGGAGAGAATTCACCATACCCAGGACCGGACCGCTTCCCTCATTCTCCGGGCCGGATATTCCACAGCCACCTGCGCCAAACTCTTTGAAGCCCTGCACAATGTAAAAGCCAACGGCGCCGGAGTGGATAGTAAAATCTATGATCAAGCCAAAGATTTTTACATGCAGGCCTTTCTGCGTCTGGTGTTCATCAATGCGGAAAACTCCACGGGCTTCCACAATCCGGCTGAAGCAGGCCGGATTCTGGGGGATTCCATCGCCTTTGCCGGAAAATGCGAAGCGCTTCAGCGGCAATTGCTTGCGGGCGCTGGTCTGGATCCGGGTTTGGAAGTTGCCCTGGAAGCAGGCAAGTACTTAAACAATCGAGGCAAAAAAGGCCTCAACTTCAAACCGGAACAGGAAGTAAAAGACCCCTTCGGCACACAGGGGCAGTTTCTTTCCGATACGGCAAAAGGCCTTTAGTGGAACAGGCTCTTGCGTGAGTGCCTCATCACTACCCATACGATTTCTTTTCAGAAAGTGGGGAAAATCGGTGAGATTTTCTCAGGATGAGCCGCTGGCTGAACGGCGCACCGGTCTTCACCGGGGTGAAGCGGCGTACTCGATCCGGGTCCAGTAGGCAACCTTTGCAATATCTTCAAGGCATTTTACCCAAAGGTCCCAGGTGTCCTTGTTCATTTCATCCATGGCAGCCGCTCCAGGTTGGGTCTGACCGGGGGCTTTGTTGAACTGCTGGGCCATGTTCATCATCCCCGCAATATCGCCCTTGGCCTTCATCTCTTGCATCTGTTTTTTCATATCTTGGGCCCGGGCCTTCTGGTTGGGGTCCGGGGCAAAGGCTGTGGTATTGGCCTTACCGTGGGCCTGATCATATGCTTTTCTGTAAATCTTCTCCCCTTCGGCTACGGTTCCGCCCTGGTCATCCGATACCTGCCGGAAATACGCCAGGTGAAGATTTTTATATTGGTTCTCCAGCCCCTGGTATTCCACCTCTGAATGCTTGCCCATCATGAAGAGGCCCTTTAATTCCCCCAGGGCCGGATGCATATTGCTGTCCGGTGTTTTTTCTTCAAACTTCACAAGGGGAACGGATCTTTCCGTTCCTTGGATCTTTGCAAAAAATCTCATCTGATAGGCCTGCCTGTCCTCCTCCGGAAGAACTTCTATCCGGTCCCCATCCTTGCCGTTCTGCTCAAAGAATTTTTTCACCTTGTCTATACGGTCTTGGGTTAAAAGAAGGGTGTCATCTGTTTCAACGGCCTGGACTGCCCGGCTGTATTTGGGCATGGGATGACCCACGATCTCTTCTCCTTGATCGGCATAAAGTCCTGTCGCTGCTCCTGAAATATAAGTCAATCCTACCGCAATCGCCAACATCAGAGTTTTTTTCAACATGGATTTCCTCCTTAAGGGTTGTAGGGGCCGGATATTAAGTAGATTAATCTTGTTTTGTCAAAAGGA
>Ga0180732_1000476_pt1 | contig 34720 bp, 41 predicted proteins | sample KR11_01MetaG_FD_148674 | JGI IMG/M metagenome (GOLD analysis project Ga0180732, IMG submission 148674) | Groundwater microbial communities from the Olkiluoto Island deep subsurface site, Finland - KR11_0.1 MetaG | ecosystem: Environmental > Aquatic > Deep subsurface > Groundwater | place...
GGGATGGCTGTATTAAAGGAATTGTTTGATGAAGAAGTCAAACCGTTAATTGATTACAGAGCTGATATAGAAAAGAAAATAGCTAATCAAGCGATAAAAGAAATGTATATGCTTGAGAGGGAGGCGTAATATGGCATGGGAAGATAATTTTGATAACTTAATGCAGGGCACTCAGGAAGCACCACCAGACCCCAAAAGTCCAGAAGGGCAAATATGGTATGAATATCTAGCGAACAGGGGCAAAACCCCCGGTTGGTTAAATGACCCTCTATACACTGGTGGGGGAATGGGTTACGACCCTTATGCTGAAACACCTGAAAAACTAGCCGCAAGATTAGCTGAAAAGGAACCTGATAAGAAACCAAAAGGTAGTATTGCTGAAGCCGTGAAATGGGATGTTATTACAGACCCCGATACGGGTTATTTAGTTAATGTGAGTTATGACAAAGATGGGAATATACTTTCCTATGAACCATTGGAAAGGGGGGCAATTGACGATAAGGGGATGTCTGACTACCAAAAAGAACTCACTAGAATTGAAAGAGAAAAGTGGGAATGGGAAAAGGGACAAGTCGAAAAGGGTACACTAACGGAGAAAGAGAAAGCCGATAACGAATTTAAAAGACAAGAGTTCGAGTGGAGAAAACAACAGGCTGAAAAAGAATCCCAGTGGGGTGAAAAACAATTTAATGCTCAACAAGCATATCAACAACAACAACTTGATTGGCAAATGCAACAAGCGCAAATGCAACAGGCGGAACAGGAAAGACAATATAAGGCTCAACTAGCGGCTAATCCCATGAGTTGGTTACAATATTCTGCTTATACTAAGGAACAACCAGCAGTACAACCGTGGATGATGCCGTTAAGCCAGAAGGATTACGGATGGCAAACGGGACAACAAATCCCAGGTTGGAATCCCGAAGGTGGTGGCGGAATGGCTGATTTAACGAATCCCTCCACCCAATATTGGGCAAGAATGGGACCAACGGCACAACAGCAATATGCGGGTTATCAGCAGTGGGATAAGGCGCAAAGACCAGAAGAAACGCAATTCAGATTAGGTGCGCAAACAGCACCAGCAGGGAGAAATTTCAACTTACAATGGATGAAGTAAATGGCGTCACCTGAAGAAACAATCCGTAAGCTTTCCCCAAGTGCCTTAAGAATATTCAAGCAACAGGCTTATGCGAAGGCACAGGCTGGAGATACTGCGTATACAAGGGTAGTTACCAGTCCCGAACTTGCTGATATATTCAGTGATTACAAACAATCTCAAGTTACAGCACCAACTAAAACGACTACTAAAACATCTCCCGCTAAGACTGCATTAAATACCTTCATGGCTCCGTTTAACTGGATCGGGAAGAATATTACCGAACCGTTTGGTGCAGTGGTTACGTCTCCATTTACTAAAGGAACACAACAACCGGGGGAAAGTTGGTTACAATCCGAAAGAAGACAGTATGAACAAGTACCGGGTTGGGTTAAGTTTGGTGTAGAATCCATACCGTGGTTAATCCCTTCTATCGTTTCTGGCGGTTTAGGTGTGGCGGCTAGGGGTGTTGGTGCGGCAACCACACTGGGTAAGGGTTTAACTGCGGGTACTAAAGTGGGTCAGGCGTTATCTGGTACAGGTAAGATTCAGAAGTTAGCCAAGGGTGGGGAGGTTATCAGGGATGTTGCTACTGGTCTATCAAGAACGGCAAAGGCAGGCGAAACATTACAAGAGGCTGCTGGATTGGCGGGCGAGATTTCTAAGTTTGGGAAGGCTGGACAGTTAGTGGGTAAGGCTGTTGAATGGAGTCCGTGGGGTATAGCGGAAAAAGCTACGGGTGCGGCTATAAGTAAGGCGGCTTCATTCGTAAAGGGCGGGATTACCAGAGTGGCTAAACCAGTGGCGGGGATTGTTGATGATGTTTTAGAGAAGAGTAAACAAAGGGCAATTCCTACCGATGAGGTATTAAACCAATCTTATAAACAGGACAGTCTAAGAAAATTCAACCAATGGGCGGAAACAAAACCAGCTCTAGGTAAAGTTGTTAAATCAATTTTCGGGGAAACGGGTATAGTCAATGGGGAATCTAAAATCCCGATTGACGTAGCAAGACGGCAGTATATAAATTATCAGAGAGTATTAAACCAGGGTGAAAATACAATTCGCTTAACCGTTCCCAGATTACAGAAGTTTGGCAAACTAAATGATGTATTGAGTAAGACTGAGGCAGGATTAGTAGATACGGCTATCCCCCATGGTACTAAAACATCGAAGTATATAGGAGATATATTAGATGACATAGTTAATGAGAATGGCGTTCATTATACATTCTCTACGCCACAATCCAAGGCTATTTTCGATGAGGTGAAGACTATTGTTAGAGACCTGAAACAAATACGTTCTGAAGAAGGGTTGAAAGAATTAAAGAACTGGCATCGTGCTGTCAAGGGGATTATCACTCAAGACGGTAGATTAGTAGAGAGTAAGTTCGGTTCTGACCCTAGTTTAAGAAGATTGTATGATACACAGGAAGAGGCTGTATTAGCTCACTTACAACGCGGCGAACAGATTGTTTATGAAACCGATTTAACTAAAAATGTTGCCAGTATGATTGAGACTACATTTCGACAATCTGCGAGGAAGAGACTCACGGATACCTTAAAGACATTGGGGGCAACGGAAGAGCAGAAGTTTGCTAATCTCTATCCAGAGAAAGTTGGTTTATTAGAATCACTGGGTAAGAGATTGGATAATGCCAAGTATACTCAAAATACTATTCAGAAGATGATTTCGTATAAAGGGCAGTCAATCCCTGGTGCCACTCTAAGGAAAATAAGGAATGAGTTACCCGAAGTAGCCGCGCATATAGACGATATGCTTGCCGTTAAACCACAGACCGTAGAACGTATTATTACTGCGATGTCAAAGGAATTTCGGGCAGTTAACAAAGACCTACAATCCATCTCAGAGGAAACTATAATCAATAGGTTAAAACAGTCCACTAAGGAAGCGACAAGGGATGTTAAAAACTATTTTCTAACAGATATAGAGAGGGAAATTAATGCACTTGATAGTATTGGCAAATATGTTACCTATGAACCCCTAACATCAAAGGCAGGTGAGATTGCCACTAAATTCAGAATGGCGTTAGAGGATTATAGAAAATCCCTGGGTGCTACTAATTATAGTGCGAGGGTTTCCAATAAAGAATTAAAGAAGATTTTTCTGGCAGTAGGTATAGATAATAAGGATATAAATAGTGTTCTAAATAGGGCTTACTCGCAGACAATTAAGGCGCAAGCAGGCAATCGTACTGCCACATTAGAAGTCTTAAAGAAGGAATTACTATCTCGTTTAGGGTTAAATCAAAAAACTACTATGGCAGATGTTGAGGATATGTTCCGGGAATTACAAGTTGGAACAGATGTGGCGGATAAAGTTATTGCCGCAGGATATAAGGAAACACAGAAAGCCAATCAGAAGTTCTTTGATGAATTTGCCACAGCCAATAGGGATTTAGTCTCTGGTATTATAGATAGAACTAAAAATGAGTTGAAACCGTTAAGATCGGATAAATATAAGTTCATGTCAAGATATGCGGGGAGAGAGGCGTTTCCCCATCAAGCAGGTGAAGTCTCGGAGAGGATATGGAATAAGTTGCCAGAAATGAAGGGTGTGTTTATGCCTGATGATGTGGTTACACACCTTGAGAAATATTATGGTGATAAGGGTAGTGAATGGATTAAGACTATGGGTACAGTGGGTACGGTATCCCGTTCTTTAACCGCCGTACTTGATGATTCTGCTCCATTCGTTCAGGGTTTATTCTACTTGGGTAGAGACCCTATTGGTTGGGCTAGGGCTACTGGTAATCAGTTTATGGACTTAATCAAGCCCCAGAGATTTATGAAGTATATGTCTGATAATTCCGTACTGCATAAGGAGATGGCTAAATACGGTATTGCCATTACAAATGCAGAACAATTCCAAGCACTACCGTTAATTGAACAAGCGGTTAGTAAGGTACCTGGAGCTGGCGGTGTTCTTCAGAAAGGGATTAAGGCTACTTACGGCAGGGCGGAAACCGCATATAACAGTTTATTGCAACACTCCAGAGATAATATGTGGTTAGCACTCAAACAACCAGGTATGAATGAAACGCAGTTACAGGAACTAGGGCACGCTATTGGTGAAATGACCGGTGATATTACAACCAGACAATTAGGATTGAGGGCGACACAAAGGGATTTTGAATCAGCTTTTGTAATGTTCTCTCCTAATTACACATCAGCCAGTCTTGCATTTGTGGGAAATGTATTCAAGGGTGGTATCACAGGGGATTTGGCGAGAAGGTCAATCGGTCAACTTATGGCGGGTGGTATGGCGGCGTATATTGGTGTTTGTACTGTTACGGGGCAGAAACCAGAACTAAATCCGCAATCATCTAAGTTTATGACGATAGAAGTGGGAAATGACAGGATTGGTATTGGTGGTATGACATATTCACTGGCACGATTAGCGGGGAACCTAACTACAGTAGATAACCCTACTGACCTGTTGAAATTGGATAGATTCGATAATCCCTTTGTTAAGTTTATGTATGGTAAAGCCGCTCCACTTACGGGGATGCTGACTGAATTTATAGAAAGGAAGAATTATCTGGGAGAACCATTTGAATCGCCCAAAGACTATGTTAATGCTGTTTTAGAGAGAGTATTGCCATTTGGTGCGCAACCCTTACTGGATAATGACAAGACTTCACCAGCAGGATTCGGTGCGCAGTTGGCAGGTATGAGACAATTCCCTGAAAGTGTATATGACCAGAGGGAAGATATTAGGGAGAAAGTCTCGGTAGAAACATTCAAACAATCCTATAAAGCACTTCCCAGATCACAACGCAATCTGGTTAATAAAAATACGGAGATACAATCCCTGACTAAGAGGATGCAGGAGGAAGGGCGAGATACGGAGGATAGCGCAACCTGGGATAACTATAATTCCTCTGGTCAACAGATAGAGGATTACTACCAGAGGGTGGTTTCACTTGCAAGCCAAGAGTATAAGGAAACCGGTAATGGGGCAATATTCAAAGATAAAATAGATGGTGCCAAGAAGTCAAGGCGTGATGCTTATGCAATGAGGGAAAAACTTCCTGAATTTGCCACTATTCAGGAATACTACAATAAACCGAAGACCCCTCTTCAACTGTCGCAGATGAACCCCTTGGATATGGCTACCGACATTTACTATAAGAAGATGTTTGCACCCGATATGTATGACCAGTATGGTAACTATGATTTTGATAAAGCAGATCAAGTAGAGAACGGGTTTGTTCAGACTTATGGTCAAGACGCATTAGATGAGGTTGAATCGCTTGGCACTTCTAAGTGGGCGGGTACTCCCGAAATGCAAGAACTGAATGAATCAAGGAAATTATTACAACCCTATTTCCAGATAGAAACTCAAGTATGGAATCAGTATCCGCCTGAATTAAAACAGATGGCAGACCAAATAGCCGTAACAGAAAGGACTAATGAGCGACAGGCTAGACAGATGTTATTCAAATATCCACAGATAGTCTACATCAGAAAACAGATAGCCCTGTTAAAGCAAAGGCTAAAGAGAAGTAATCCGCAGATAGCGCAAGCGTTAAATACATTCTATGCCTATTAAGGGGGATAATGGAATTAAGTGCGGGAGAAGAGAAGTTAATAGAACAAGTGAGGAATCTTGACTGGGGCAAGGTGGAAGTTCTGGTGCAGAATCATAAATTGAAGATGCTCTCGGTTAAGAGAGATGTCCAATTAGACGTACAGTTGAAACCCTAGAACAAATGTGCTATAATATTACACAATAGAACTTTAATAATAGAATAAGGGCGAAGTGAAGAACACTAGCCGATTTGATTCCTTCGGGGATTTGGATCGGCTTTTTATTTTAATAAATGGAGGAAATTAATGACAACGGAGCAGGTAGCTTCTACGGAACCAGTTTCGATACAGGAACCAGTTTCAGCAACAGTAACACCCGAGGTTAAGAAAGTAGAACCTCAACCCCTAACCGAAGATAGAGTCCAGCAACTTATAGCCGAAGCCACTAAGAAAGCAATCGAAGAGGGTAAAACCTTAGGCAAGCGTGAGATGCAGGGTATCAAGGATAGGGAAGTCGCCGACATTAAAAGGAAGGCGGAAATTGCCGAAAGACGGGCAAGGATATATGAAGGGAGTTTTGAGGGATTAGATGAAGATACTAAAGCCCAGCTAGAACTCCGAAGACTAAGGGGTGAGACCGAGTTATACCGCACAAGGGCGCAAGAGGACACCGCACAAAGACAACAGGAAGAACAGGCTAAAAGATTGGAACAGTCCCTTAAAGACGAAGTAACTGCATTAGGTATAGACCCAACCGATAAACGTATCGACTATGCCAATGATGCGAAGGATTACTTTGACGGGAGAAAACGTTTCAGTGAGTCTCTTTCTAAGATTGTCAAGGATGATAGGACTACTCTTGCAAAGACCTTAAAGACGGAAGCGGACAACAACTTCAAGAAAATGGAGGCAGAGTTCCGCAAGAAGTATGGACTTGACTCACAGGACACAACTACATCTGCGGGTGTGGTTGATAAATCGGATGCGGATTTTATGACGGCTTGGGGTAATTATGATGTCCCCGACACTAAGGAAAACCGAACCCGATACGAGAACATAAAGAAAAAATATTACTAGGAGAAATAAATGGCTAACTCTGGTTGGACTACTACTTCTGCACTTGCTGATAGCTTAGATGACATCCGGTCATCTGCTAGAGTTGTACGCACCTATGAAGGTGTGGTGCAGAATCTTGTTACCAAAGAAACACTTGGCGAGGGAATCGGTTTATCGTGGCAAGAAATTAAATACGAGAATCTGACTGCCCAAGCCATCACCGAAACCACCGAACTTGATAATCCGCAACAGCTCCAAGATTCTATCCTGTCAATCACTCCAACTATGGTTGCAATAGAAACCTACCTAACAGATAGAGTACAGGCAAGAATCACCAAGAAGGGGTTTTCCAAAATTGGTGAACTTGCTCAAAGTGCCATCGAAAGAAAGAAAGATACCGATGGCTTAATACTATTCGCTTCCTTTACCGGTACTTCCGATCCCGGCGCTGGTGTAACACTCGCTTCCGGCTATATCGCTTCAGCCGCCGCCAATATCAGAGGCAATACCACGGAACCAGGCAAAGACCCGATCAACTGCGTTTTGCATCCCTTCCAGATTCACGACCTCTTTAATGAGTTAGTGGCCGGAGTAGGCACAACCCCGATTACGGATGGTATAACCGCTCGTATTTTACAGAATGGTTTCGACCTTCCCGTAGCGAACTGCAAAATCTATCCTGATGGCAATATCACGATAGACAGTAGCGATGATGCGAAGGGCGCTGTATTCGCTAAAGAGGGTGTCATTCTGGTTCAAGGCAGAGCACCAAGGGTAGTTACCGTAAGGAACGAGAAACGTGGCGGTGGCGGAAACCATGTCTATCACTATGACGAATACGCCTATGGCGAACGTCAGAGTGCTTGGAACTATCTAATGGAAAGTGACGCAACCGCTCCGACCTCATAAATCAGATTAAGTTAAGGGATGAAGACCCTTTGAGGTCCTTGTCAAAAACAGATAAACAAAGAGTGTGAAGGCACTCAAAATAAGGAGATTAACAAATGGCTAATTCAGGTGCAATAGGTACAATCAAATATGTAGATACATTCTCAAACAATAGTATCGGTTCAGTATCAATAGGTATTGATGGCGGTACTCTTTTAACTGCCGCAGTCTATGGCGTAAATTGGTTACAATCAATAGATACGGGAGATACCGCTTTTGCGGTAAACCAGAGTGCTACATTGGGTATGCACGCCGCTGGTTCAGGGACTGGTGTTGATAATGCCCTGATAGAGTTCAATGGCGGCAGGCTAATGTTCTATGGGCAACAGGGTTTTACCGCAGTAGAGGGAATGTTCCAGTTCGATGTAGTTACCGATCTGACCTTCAACTTCGGTCTCAACGATGAAATCACCGAATCAGGCAATACAATTCCCGTAGAGCTCCGTACTGCCACATGGGATTCGACTTCAACAACGTTCCTTGGCTTCGTCTTCGATACTCAGGCAACTAATGACGAGTTGCATTGCTTCTGGGTGGATGATGGTGTCGATACTGTCGTAGCACTGGGCGACCTGAGATGTAAGGGTATGTCCTTGACGGCAAATAAATGGTTATGGCTACGTGTTGAAATGCAGGATCAGGGTTCGGGCAATCCGGTGAGGGCAACATTCCACGCCGCACACGATGGTAAATCCATCACTAAGGAATTTACCACCACTGTGGATAGAGATAGTGCCTTCTGCTGGTACTTCGGCGCTCAGGCTGGATCGGCAGTGGCGCATGGCATAAAGATCAAAGCTCCCGGTTGGGAACAAACAATTTCAGATTAAATTAAACCTTTGGGGAGTGGTAGAGGTGAAACTCCCCTAAATAACTTGATTCAGGTACAGACCCCTTCTGTATCAAGGGAGAAAATATGGGTGATAAAGTAAACGATAAGGCTTGGGATATTGGATTTCATCGGGAAATGGGTGATGAATCCAATCCTACATGGGCAATAGTAATAGGCGGAACTTCTAATGCGATACACTTCTGCGACCCGTTAAATGCGGGTACGGATTGGGCACAAAGCGCATCTACAGTACCATCAATTTATATTCACGGTTCAACGGCGGCACCGACCCAATACATGAAAGTAGATACCAATGGTATATATGGTACTACTATGCAAATCAATGCCGCAGGCACAGCACTCCAATTCTCTAATGCCGCAAGCTGGAATGCCAATGGTACGGGAACGGCGGCGGCTATTGGACCCTTGTTCCCAGGTGCTTCTGCAACTTGCAAAATGTGGTTAAAGGTTTTAGATAATGTGGGGACAGCAATCTATTATATCCCTGCATACAGTCTATAAAAAATAAAAGGGGGTAATTAATGGGGGCTTCTGAAGATTCTAAGGCATTTGCCGCACAGAATCCAAACGCAAACACGGGGATAGAACTAAGGTTTTTCGCTTCGGATATTGAAAAGGAGCGGGTCTTTAAGACTCAACACTTTAGACCCGCTCACATCCGACCTGGTTCAACTTTAGTCGCACCTGTCGGAATCATGTGGGAACCAGGGGCATGGCAGAAAACAGTTGATATGGTAGTCAAGAGCAATAAGGCGGGAGTGTGTACTTGGCTACATGAAATGTGTGATATAAATGCGGGAATACCGTATGCGCACCTTAACATGATGAGGGACACCGCCTGTATGTACGCTCACGATGCGGGCTTTGAGTGGTTACTTCTAATAGAGAACGATGCACTTCCAGATGAGGATTTACTTCTTAAACTCTTAAATTGGGATATGCCAGTGGTAGTCCCCTACATAATGGATGACGTTCTAAAGAGACCAATCTGTGCGCCCTTTTACAAAGCTGGGTCTGGATTGCAACCTGTCCAGTGGGCTGTTTTCACTTGTATGTTAATTAACACCAGGGTCTTGAATTGTTTTCCCTTTGCCCAACCATTTGCGAATATAGCCATTGAATCGGGGTTATTCCACAGATTAAGACATTTTGGACACAAGGTATATCAGGACACAAATACTGAACTTAAAATAGCGTGTAGACCCTGTTACCCGGTAGATCATGGAGGGCTAGAAGCTGAATGGAAATCGTGGGTAGAACTTGACAAGAAACGCAGACAAGTTCCGAATAGAGCACCGATTGACCCGAATGACAAGAGACAAGTAAATGGTATCTATATGCCGATGGGAATGGAAGCGGATTTTGGGGATAAGAAACCACCGGCAGAAGTTAAACCCGTGGTAAATGCGGAAATAAAAGAGGAAGTCAAGGCAGTAATAAGCACGGAAATAAAAGAGGAGAAGAAATAACCTGTCCGAGAGGGCAGGATTGCCCCCTTTTTAGGCGGGGGAGTATCCCCGCTCCCCCGCCATATTATTATGAATAACTTAATTGTAGCAACTAACACAATCACGGGAGATGAGAAGGCTTACGGGCTGGCAGAACTCAATGAGATGGCTCCAGACCATCATGGGTTTCGTAGATACCAGATTATTCAAGTAAACAGGAATGACAAGTTAGCACAGTTCCGATTTGATATGGGTTCGGTGGATAAGTTCAAGGGAATCAAACAATTAAGGATACCGAGTCTATGGGAACATACAGTAGATGAATTGAAGGATTTAGCAGACGAATTAAGGTATGTTCACGATTTTGATTACAAGGATTTACTACAAGTAGATAAATTAATAGTTGCGTGAAAACAAGGAAAGTCATAAGGAGGAATTGAATGACTGAGGCTACACGACGGGATGCAGAAATACTAGAAGTTCTAAGAGAGAACAAGCCAGTTTCGGAAGGGAATAAAGAGGAATCCATTGCCCCTGTAAAAGACGGCGATTTGCCGTTAGGGGAAAAGGATTCAATGAGTGTCAGGACAATATCCAGTGCGGGTATTGTCCATCTCTGGGACACTAAGACATTTGAAAAAGTACCCATTCTCTACTACATGGCAAACCAGAAGATGAAGGAAAAGAGGACTGACGGTTCATATAGATGGACAGCCAGGGAACCAGATGGCAAACCGTGGAAGGGTACAATTAAATGCCGACTCCATAAAGAAGACGCTGATAGAAAGTTCTACGATACTTTAGGGTTAAGGTATTGTAATAAATCTAATCTTGCCAATGTCTATGAGAGAGACAGGCACATGAAGATGAAACACCCTAAGGAATGGGAATCAATCGAATCGGCGAGAAAGGAACAGGAACGGACAGAAGATAGAGAATTACAGAGGGCATATCTCAGGGCAATAGGGGAACACAAAGAAGAGCCGGCAAGGGAACTTTATGTTTCAGATAAAGACAAGAAACACAAATAGTAGGAGACCGAAATGATGAATGTTTTAGACTACGGCGAATTAATTGTAGGTACGGCGGTGGTTACATTACTAGGCGGGACACCCGCTATGCCCGCCAGATGTAAGCATATTTACATTACCTGCGAGGGAAACAACGTAAGATGGCGGGCTGATGGTACAGCACCTACAAGTGCGGTAGGTCATGTATTAACCAAAGATGATTCTATCAGTTTTACGGGTGCTGATTATCGCCATTTACTAGAGAATATGCAACTTATCTGTGGGACTATTAGTGGTTCACTGAGAATGACATACTTCGATTAGGGAGAAACAAATGGACTTAGAAACTATCGGTAAGAAAATGCTTGAAGTTCTCGCACTACGGGGACAATTATCTGGCATGGAGGGCGAACTTGAGACCGTCAGAGAACGTATCTACGTTGCAGACGAGGCTATTAAAGTAGCCAAACTGGAAAAGGGCAATGCGTCTTCTGCGAGGAAGCGGACTGAGATTGCCTTAAAAGATGCTGAGGCTGGCGTAGTGGGTGCCGAGACAGAACTAAAGACGGCACAGGATAATCTCGAAAAGGCTATTGTTCTAAAAGAAAGCAAAGAGATTGATGTTGACAAATATAATGATGGCGTTCTTAGCGGACTTGATGGTGTAATAGCCGATAAGGATAGCATAAAGCGTGATATTGAAACTGAATATGCTATCAAGGCAAAGAAGATAACTGAGGCAAAAGCAGATGTGGAATCGCGTAAGGCAGAACTCAGAACTGAGGGCGTTGAACTCGATGTGGGTGGAGTTCGGACTCCCAAGGTAACTTATCTATGACGATAACCCGGGGGCAAGTAAGGGTTTATTATAAGGCTGAACACAGAGACCCACACGGCAATTTAATCAGCCGTTGTGCAGATATTCAAGCCCCGGACCCGCCGACTTGCTTAAAACTAGATTGTCTATTCAGGTACTTCCGGGAATGTTTATACGCCGCACTATTGACCTCATATCATGCAAGGCGGGTGGCTTATGCGGAGAGGAATAAGAATAAAAAGATATTAGAACGATACAGGACTGGAGAACTAAGTCCTAAGAATATCTGGCAAGCGATACACGCAAACATAAAATTAAGGTGTCCTGTATGCAGGAAGTATAACGTAGACCCATTTCTATTTGATGTTAATTACAGGAGGTAATTATGGCGCAAACTCAAACTGTAACAAATGAAGGAATAACAGAATTAGTAAAACGGATGACTGACCCTGCTGGTACATCTGCCTCGGTAGTCAGGAGTCTCGTATGTTTGAATGATACTGTTGCTTGTACGGCAGGAGTCGCCTCTACTTATGCTGACCCCGCAGGTTCGGCAGTACACCATACTGGCACAGGACTATCCATAGTTGATGGTACTATCAGTCAGGGTACAACTAATACAAGTGGCGACACAATAACGATAGACTATGTTTTTACAGCGACTGGTACTGGGACTGCATCGGGTATTCATATCTGCAATGATGACAATGACGTATCCTTTGTCGAGTGTTGTTTTGTTGCCACGATACCAATGAGTAGTGCGGAAACTTTAACCATCGATGCCGCAATAGTAATAGACCAGGTATAACTAATGATAACACAGATAACTCCAAGTCTAGTTAGTGTTACAGGTGCTTTTTTCTCTGGGATTGGTGGTACTCCTACGATTGTACCTTTTCAGAGAAAGACCTTTACTGCGCTTGGTAGAACGTGGGTATTCTACAGTAATGGGCAGAGGATATGCTATAGAACTTCTACCGATAATATTAATTGGTCAAGCGAAACCACTGTAACACCACAGACTACATCTCTAAATGGTAACTGTTTCTCTCTGTGGTTTGATGGTATTTATATTCACTATGTCTATTTGAATGCTACTACCTCAGTCCAATACAGGAGAGGTACTCCAGTTTCTAATGGAACTATCACTTGGGGTACGGTTAGAACCATTGAGAGTATATCAGGGCGTAATCCAACCATTTGCGTTGATTCTAACGGTTATCCCATTGTAACTTACCTGAATAAAACTACGGGTAGGTTATGGTTAAACAAGTCCTCTGTTAAAAATGGTAACTGGACAACTGCGTCTGGCTTCCCGAAGGAGATTACTAGTACAGCAGAGGTATCTTTGCATCCTATATCTGATTTAGGAAGGTTCTATCCGTTAGACTATTGGCAGGCTGGTGTAGTACCTCTAACCAATGGGAAGTTATATGTAACCTTCTGTTTTGAGATAAGTCGTATCTATGGCAAACTATTTGACGGGACTAACCTACTAACCGAGGAAATGCCAATTACAGAATTAACTCCAGAGGATGGTAACTGGAGTATAACTTCTTATAATGATACCGTTTACTTGGCTGCACACACATCATCTGGAACCAACATAGCGACCAGAACCAATAGTTGGTCTTCAATGGTTAATCTTGGTAGTGCCTCACCTGGTCAAAGTACACCGTCTGTGTCTGTGGATAGTTATGGGAATCCTATTGTATTCTGGATTAATGGCACTTTGATGATGTACGCCTACTATAATGGAATATGGAATCCCGTAACCTGGTTTACTGCTCAATTTACATCTGGTTGGAATGTTACTAGTCATCAAAGAGAGATGGATGGTAAGATTAGTGTTCTATATTCCGCCCCGACTACTTATCCTTATAATGTCTACCATGCTGGATTATCCTTAGCATCTTGCGTATCACAGGTTAATGCTACTACTTGGAAAGCAACTCTCCCAACTGGACATGAGGCAGAGATAGGAGATATAGATTCACCCGATTTCCAACCCCACTTAAAGTTTAAGAAGTGGGGTGGTGAGTGCATCATTGGTTTACGTTTTCCGGGTATCAGTTCCTTGTCTCCTACGGTTAGCGGGGAGAAGATTACTGCTGGCAACCCTGACTATAACTTTGAATGGAAACCCGTACCAATGGAACAGGGATTTAATGAAGAGGGTGGTTTTGACTGGAAGATAATATACAATATTAAACCATCTACTAATCATATAGATTTTGCCTATAATGCCGTAAACGTTGAAGCATTACACCAGATACCAATGAACCAAGAGCATCCCAGTGGATGGAGTAATTGGTTTAACTGTGATGTTATTTCTACCGAGACTGAGGTTAGAAGGGTATCTGATAATGTTCTCTTAGCAAGTAGACCAATCCATACTGTAAATGCTATCGTGTTCCTCCGTAATAAACCTCCAATCTATACTAATCAAACTGATGCTGACAAATATAGATTTGGTATTGTTGGTACACTTTTCAGGATGCAATGTACTGATTCATCTGCTGTACCTAAAACCGCCTGGGCGGATTGGAGTGTATCTGGTAATACCATCGTATTGACAATTGACCAAACATTTTTAAATACGGCAACATATCCAGTTATTATCGCCCCTATCGGCGATACCTTCGGATACACTTCTATCACTGGTGCGGCTAGTGCAACTTATTCGACTCCAGATTTAATGGGTCAAATTGGTACTCCTGCCTCCAGTGGAACTGTAGATAGTGTTAGTGCCTATGTTGAAAGTGCTCAAGGCAACATGAAAGGCATTGTAGTTCTGGATTCTGCGCTTACCATACTTACTAATGGAGTTACGCCTGCGTATGAAATAAGTTCCTCTGGGGCAGCATGGCGGACTGCTCCGTATTCTACAAAACCGTCTGTAACTGCCGCAACAGCCTATGATGCCTGCTATATTTTAGACAATGCTGCCACATATTATTATGTTACTGGTGGTTCTGGCAACCAGAGATTGGCTGATGCATCCAATAATTACACAACACCTACTGACCCTACAGATGGCACTAGGTCAACCACCCGATTTTGTATTTATGCTACCTATACACCAGCAGCAGGTGGAACGAAGATAACCACAACTTGCAATCTAACTGCTGGTACATCAATAGGGAGATTTGTTAAACGCAAAAGATACGTTACTTCTAATTTGTCGTTAAATCCCGTAATAGTTAGATTCGCTAAACGCAAGAGATACCTGACTGCTAATTTAACTGTATCCCCTACCGTTGCCAGAGCAAGGGGTTTCTTCCTAGCGATTACAACCAATTTATCAATAGCTCCCACACTTACAAGATTGGTCAAAAGGAAACGGTATATAACAGCCAACTTATCTTTATCCCCAGTCGCAGTGAGGAAGGCGGGTTATAGAAGGGCGGTAACATCTAATTTATCCATCGCCTCTACGGTATCTGCCATATGGGCAGGAGTTGGGAATTATGTTGTAACTATTGTTGCGAATCTATCCGTAGGTGTCTCGGTATCCAGAAAGGTGGCGTGGAGAATAATATCTACATCTACGTTGAAACTAGGGACTTCTATAGCGGCAACTTTTAGCGGGCTTGTCCTACCAATAACCAAATTACTCACCCGAATATTTGTATGGGACTGGGATACGAAACAGAAGATACAGAAGAAACCGACACAAGAGGAACGGTGGTGATATGACTACTTCACTATTAAACTGCATGGTTCTACTGAATAAGGAAATCGGTGATTATTATGAGGGAACTTCCACTTCCGCCTCAAACTCTACGACTATAGTAGATACCGCCCTCTTAGCGAAACCCAATGATTGGATAACCGATGTCTCTTACTCCATGCTTACGTCTGGTTCTTATAATGAACAGGAACGTAAAATCTCCACATCCTCTTCTGTATCTACTGGTTCTCTGACAACTCTAGCCTTTGGTGGTTCGGTGGCTTCCGGCGTTACCTATCAAGTACACAGACTATTTGAACCCTCAGAGAAAAGACGTGCTTTAATTAGTGCCGCCAAGAATATCTATCCCGATTGTTATGATGAAGTAATAGATGAATCCCACGTTTCGGGTAACTGGTTAAAAGACGGTTCATTTGAAGTAGCCGCTAGTTCTACCTCGCTTACTTATTGGAGTGCCTCTGCTTTAAGTCTCAGACAGGGTACGGGTTCCGGACAATACAAAACGGGTATAGCCAGCTTACTCTTAGCGGGTACGATTGGTACAGCATGGCAGGGGATTACACAGAATGAAGACTTAAAGTTTCTAGCGGGTAAGAATGTTATATGGGCGGTACAGGCTTATTGTAACGCCTCATCCTGTTTAAGATTAGCTATTTCAGACGGCACGAGTACAACTTATTCAGACTACCATGATGGCGGAACGGCATGGACTGAGAATAATAACAGGATGTATGTTCAGGCAAATATAGATTATAATCCCACCGAGGTTACTTTTAAGATATGCCATGCGACTGCGGCGGGTACTTCCTATGTGGATGATGGGCGTGTCATATCAGGCGATAGGGGGAAGATATTTATTGGTAATCTCGGATTCCCCCAGAATCAACCCACTAAGGTAGAAATAGAACCATCTTATTATTCACAGCAAGAACCGTGGGATACTATACATGATTGGGAAGTAGATGAAAACGGTTATCTATATCTACCCACCAGTATTCATAATGATTACAGATTAAGAATCACCGGCAGGGCGTATCTTGACTTCCTTTCAGGTGGCACAAGTTCTACGGAGTGGAGTTCAACGATTAATCTCAATTCCCCTCAGACTGAAATCCTTGTATCTGAGGCGGTGAGTTATCTCTATGCGTGGATGAGTATGCCTAATTACGAGACTGGTATGAGAGAAGAATACCAGAAGATGTTGGGATACTGGCAAGACCAGTCAAAAAGAAGAAAGAGTAAATTTGGTATGCCACTAATCCCGATTACTAACTCTTGGGGAATGGAATAATGCCTAAACCTATGGTGATAGTTCCCAAGAGGAAACTTGTTGGGACTAACCAGAACTCAGTGGATTCAGTTGATAGGATTGCATACACAGCAGACTACGAGAACTCTGTTATTGAGGATAAGTTTAGCAAACAATATCTTACCAGTGATACTAAACTGCTATCCCATGCTGCTGAAACGGTAACACACGGGGCAGATACGATACAAGGTATCACTAAAGTTTATACACCAGCAGGTACAGCGATTGATGAAATTTATCAAAATACAAGTGGTAAGTGGTTGTCAGTTTCAACTTCTTGGCAATTTAACGTAATTGGCACTGCCGCAACAATAGACGGTGAGTCAGATATTACTATTCTATGTGATACTGTAACCCCACCTGAAGTTAATATTGCTAGAGCTGGTGCATCTCTGCAATTAAAAGGTCTGACATGGTCATCAGGAGTTCCGAATGGAGTTTATGATATGAAACAATTATCATTTTTAGTTCCACCTAATTATTATTATGAGTGTAAATCTTATACCTATGGGCATGGTGCCGCACCATTTCTATTAAACTGGAAAGAATATACACTCGGTTAGTTTGGAGAAGGCGCACTGTTATGGGAAAATACGACCATGAACTATTAATCGGTAGTGCTACAGTACGTGTCCGTCTTGCTACTGATTCAGACGGCAAGGCTATGTATTCCGTTACTGAAGATATACCGCAATATCAAGCTACGTTAGCCTACGAACAGACTAACTGGATTGACGGTATGGGACAGTATCTTATGGCAGACCCCAGTGCCTATTTTGAGGGTCAGTCTATAGATACTACTCAAGACGGCAGGGTTATTCTTGGTCCCTTAATCACTGAGGTAAAAGAATCAGATGCCACTAATTTAGATTCTGCACCAGTTTGTTTCTACTGGTCTCCTACTATTTCTAAGTGGTTATGTGCCACGACTGGCAAGGTATATTTGTATGGTACGGCGTGGACGGCGGCAACCACAACAGTAGGAAGCTGTACGCAATTTGCTGAGTTTGATGGATATATCTATGCCGCCTGCGGTTCCGGAACTGCCTATAAGTATTCGTCTGATGGGACCACATGGACCAATTCCACACTAACAGATGGTAGTGCCGAGAAGTTCTTTACGTCTCCCAATGCGGCAGGTACACAGAACGTACTCTGGAAGTCTATCGGGAACGAATTAAAGTCCAATACATCGGGTATTAATGGCGGTGTGGCATGGAGTAGTGCGGCTTATATCGGTGATAATACTTCGGATATTACAAACATCTTCTTAATCAATGATAACCTGATGTTGGGTAAGTGGGATAACCTATATAACTATGACGCTGACGGCGGGGTTCATACTCTAATGAACGATCTAAGAACTGCCGTATCTACTAATAACTTTAAGTATGTAGCAACGTGGCAGTCTGCGGTGTACTTCTCAAAGGGTAATGGGTTAGGTGAAATCACAGCCTACAATACATTCTCGCCTATCAGTCCGTTTGGGGATAAGGATGATGTGGGGAAAGTGGGTTCTTGTGTAGGTATATCGGCTGATGAAAACTATCTCTATGTCGCTATGGATGAAGGTACTAACACTCATATCTATAAAGGTAGAGAGACTAATACTGCCAATGGTTTAGTATGGCAATGGTGTCCGTGGGTTTATCTTGCCGGTTCTGCTTGTGCGGTAATTGGTTTCTGTCAGCATACGGGAACTGATAGAAGATTGTGGTTTGGTTATGGAACGAATACCGCCTATGTTCCGATAACCGATAATCCGACATCTGATTCGGCGGCAAGGTTCGCCTCTTCAGGTTGGCTGAGAATGAGCTATACCTACGGATCATCTCAATACTGGGATAAGTTATTTACTAGATCGCTCATTGATACGAAAGGATGCTCAACGGGTCAGACGGTAACCGGTAAGTACAGAAAGGATACCGACACCACGGCGACTAATGCTACGGCGGCGATTACCGCTAATGGCGTTCAAGAAGTGGATTTCTATAGTAATGTACCTTGTAAAAAGATTCAATTCGAAGTCTATCTTGCTACCAGTGATTCCACCAAAACACCCGAAGTATTAATGTTCAAAGCAACTGGGGTAGAAAAACCAGAGACTACCAGAATACATGAATGTGTTTATACGATTGGCTCTAACCCGTCTAATAAAACCGAAACATTAAGGTCTGCATTTAGGGTAGCCAGAACATCAAGGGCTTTAATCAGATTCGCTGATTTAAGATATGGGGATGAACTGGGGACTTCCTATACCTATGTTATCTTGCAACCGGGATTCCCCAAAGAAGTAGAGATTATACAAGAGAAGGGTAGAACTCCAGAACTAGGCATACAAGTAAGGTGGCAGGAGATACCGGGAAGTATTATAGACGACTGGGGATATTACTATTCTGCTACTGAGGATATATTCCAGGATATTTACGATGAAACCAATAGTGCGCTCAAGTTTACGGCGGTGTAAAGATGGCTAGTACGGCTAGTTTCTATTCTATAATCAATGACGTTTACAGTTCAGGTTCTCATGCCCTGAAGATGGTTATTAGTCTGGTTCATACTCACGCTAGTGCCTCTTCGGGTGGACAGTTAGATTGGGATAATGTCTGGTCTGATGCCGTTCACACTCACGGTACGGATACCGAGGGTGGACAGTTAGATCATGGATTAGTGTTTACTGCCGCATCTTTACTGGATGACGACCATCCACAGTATGTTCAGGAGTCTATCCTTACTGCACAGGGTGATATACCCTACGCCTCCGGTTCAGCTACGTGGACAAGACTGGGTATTGGTACGGCTAATCAACTATTATCGGTCAATGCGGCGGGAACTGGATTTACATGGAGTTCCGTAGGTCTGACTGGTACGGTAGTAAGAAAGGGCACAAACGAATCAGTTACTAATTCTACTGCATTCCAACCTGACGATGAACTTAAATTCTCTGTAGCCGCAAATGAGATTTGGGGATATACGTGTTATATCATCGGTTCTTCTAATGGTATTGCTGATCTAAGGGTGGGATTCACAACACCATCTGGGGGTTCTTATCGTGCAGTTGGGGTTGCGAGTGAAGATGCCGGGACAACTAGGAGTTGTACGGGGACAACTTTTATGACATTTACAACTTCGACTGGCACCCAATTAGTGGTTGTAAATGGTCTATTCTATAACGGTACAACTGCGGGTAGTTTGACTATGCAATGGACAGCGGGTTCGATTACGGGATCGCCCACTTCCGTTCTCGCCAACTCTTCTATCGTTGCTACAAGGATACTATAATGTGCATTAGTAAGGTATTAAAACTATTCAAGAAACCAAAGCCGCCAGTGGTGTTACCTGAACCGCCGCCTTTGACTATCCCTCATCCCGAAGAGCCAATGAATCCCGATGCAACTATCTACAATATGAATCTGGAGATGGTGAGACAAGCCTGGTATCAAGTCTGGAAAGTTCCCACTAAATCGCAAGCTTTCTTCGATAAAGTAATTCTTAAACTCGACCCGAACTTTCCCTATCTGGCTGGAACTGCCGGGAACGAGATAACCTTTCAGCCCGTTTGGTGTAACAAGGGAACGATGGCACATGAGATGTGCCATATTGCTTACGCTCTATTGACCGACAAAGAGAAATCAGACTTTGAGGCTACTTTCAATACAGTAAAAGATGAACCGATTATGAAGTTAGTTAATTTCAATAGGGGTATGGTAGAAAATCACGCCGATACCTACAGATATATTGGTGATAATATGCCCGAAGTGTTGAAACGATTTTACAGGGGGCTATTTAATGACTGACCTAGAGTACGGCAAATTATGGGATAAATTAGATACGATAGAAAATAAGACAGATAAGATATATCAAGGTTTTTATGGTATCTCGGATACAGACGATAAGGGTTTACTGGGTAAGTTCAATGATATGTGTAATGAACTTAATAAGTTAAAACGCAATTTCTATATACTGGTGGCATTTATGGTGGGTAGTGGGATATTGGGTATCGGGATATGGCAACTCCTTGTGTAGAATACTATACTCCAAAATGGTACGATAAATGGGTAAGAAAATTTATTAAGAAACGGAAGAAACGATGGAAAACGGCTTTAAGGCGACAATAATAGCAAGGGATGTAGAAGATGAACCTCCAAGCATACGAATGGATGAAGTTCCTAAACATCTTTCTGGGTGCCATACAAATTCCAATCGGACTGTATTGTGCTTTTTGTTTGGGGATATGGACAGAGAACAAGAACCGCAAATGGTTACGTATCTTTCTGGTTACTCTAATCATCGGTATAATTCTCTACGTTATAGATAGTTACGTGTGGTACTGGACTATGGAGTACCTGAATTAGTATCTACAACGCACCACAATCAAATTCTAGGCGGTCTAGTGGGGATGAGGGCTATCCCGCTACCATCTAATCCCAATCTAACTTAATTTTCATACCTTGCAAGAACTCTGCCATGCCGTGCGATATCCTATCAATGGTGTTATCATCAAAATTAAGCAGATAGTTCTGGTCAACCGCGTGGAGATATTCATGTAAAAGAACCGCTGTCTTATTTTGTGTTTTCTTGTCAATAACAATGTAACCCGTGTGGGGTCGATGTTCTCCTACGTTTCCATTCTCTATAATTAGATCATCAACCATTTTCAGTTTATATACCCGCGAACCACATCTTAATTTCCTAGGTACTTTTATAATTGTCATTCACCCCTCCTAAATAAAGTTCGAATGTGGACTTGGATTCTTTAACTGCCACAAATATAAATTCTGTTTATCCATTCTACAGACCTCCCTCTTACATTCCTTGATATCAAACTCTTTGGGTCTTCTTGCCCATATGTCCTTAAACGATTCCTTATATATATTACCGAGTATATACTCATTCTTTCGAGTGAGCGTATTGCAGACCGTTACATTACCATAGCAGTCTATATTAGAAATGAAGTTCACACCGTAACAAACGGGATAATCTCTCTTAAAGTTTACCCGCTTAAACGTTTCTTCCCTTACTGTAACGAATGGAAGTCCTTTGATTTTATCTATGTTACCGGGATGAACTAAGTCTGAAGTCTGGAAGGGATGAACACTAAAAGGTTTAACTACTAACCAATCAACCCCGATCTCTTGAGCAATCTTCGATAACGCCTCCACTTCATCCTCGTTCTCTTTGAGGAGAACCATCTGCATACCAATAGTGCAACCCGTTTTAAGTTTGACCGCATTTTCAACATTCTTAATTACCTTCTCCCAATCCTTCTTACCACCCCTATGCAATTTATAGTGTGTCTCATTACAAGCGGCATCTACCGAGACCTTGATATAGGTAATATGCCTCCCGCATTTCTCAATGAAGTCTTGAGTAAGTAGTACACCATTGGTCTCAACGGCAGAATCAATCCCATAGAATTTTGCGAAGTTAATGAATTCAGATAAGGCGGGATGTAAAAGTGGTTCACCCTCGGTATCCCAATCAATTGCCTTAACACCCAGATTGCCTAGTGTGCTAAGTAATTCAAGTGTACGGACATAATCTAGTTCCTCACCCTTATAATCCGTATAGTTATAGGCGCAGAATACACACCGATGATTACATTTACCGATTGGACAGATTTCTACCAAGATAGGATAGGTCTCTTTACCGTCTAACCAATCGGCTACTCTCTGTGGATGTTGCATTAACTTGTGAGTATCGAAACCGTAATCAACCATTTAATATCCCCCTTATAAAATTACATAGTTCTTCTTTGGTTACTGATTCCCTATTACAGACCGTTCTCACTTTCAGAGCACCGACACAGTTACCGATAAACCCTACCATCTCCATGGGTAATCCCGCCTTAACGCACAGTGAGGTAATACTAAAGAACGCATCGCCTGCTCCAGTGGTATCTTTAACCTCACTAGATAGTACGGGTATCCTGTAGAATCCCCCGTTAAAAGTAACCGTATCATGCTGACCGTGTGTTACAATAATCTTCCCGCAGCTTAGTTTCTCGGATATGATTTTCATTAAGTCCTCTAGTTTACCCTTACTATCCTGACAAGCTAATCTAATTTCTGGTTCGTCAAGACAAATATAATCAGCCCACGGGTATCTCGTAATGTAATTAAACCCCTGATTGTCCGTATTGGTTTGGGTGTTAATGGCTAGGAATTTAGATTCTTTCAACTTGTCTATAATGTCTGCATCAAGTAACCCGTGCCCAAAGTCATTTACTACTACCATGTCGTAATCTTCGGGTTTAAGGTAAGCTAGAATCTCATTAAGCGTCTTCTCCGGTAGTTCGTAATCATCCAAGTAAGACACTCCGAATATCTTTCTAAGAGAGTTCGGTTCAATATATCTTCTCTTAACTACGGTCTGTGTATCCTCTCTATAAAAGAACTGCGGTTTGATATTTGGTTTAAGGTGCTTCCGTATATACCCCTCCTGGGTATCTAAACATCCTAAACAGGTAACCAATGTAACATCATCACAGAAACCAGCGATATGATTTGCCGAAGCCAGGACTCCACCGGCGAAGTTCTCCTCAGATAGATAACGTACTACGATAATATTGTCTTTAGGGGACTTACCCACGCTATCCGAATAACAATACTGGTCTATGATAGCATCTCCGATAATAAGAACTTTTAAGTCTTTCAACTTCTCCAGTGAGTCTATGATAACGTTTGTGTTATATTTCAGTTTGAAGTTATCCAGAAAGGATTGCACGTTCAATAGCCTCCGTAGTGATACCGTAATACTTTAGTTGTTCTTCTCTGGTTCCGTATAAATCACAGTATCCTTCTGGTATCCCGATTCTCTTTACTGGTTTATTAATTCCATGTTCGTTTAATAATTCTAAGACCGCCGTCCCCAGACCACCATTTATATAATGTTCCTCCACAGTGACGACTTTAGGATGTAGACTTGCCCAGATTGGGATTTGGGGGTTAAGCGGTTTAATGCGTGGTAGATAAACGATAGTTACATCTGGTATCCCCATAACCACCTGAAGCATAGTCCCAGTAGTTATAATTATTGCCTGCGTTCCCCATTGCTTAATTACCCCCTCTCCAATTTTGTGGTCGATCATATCTACTACTTCCGCATCCCCGCCAAATCTGATATACATGGGGCCAGGATAATCTACTGTCTGGGGCATAAGGCGTTTCATTTCATCAGCATCACAAGGACATACTATCGTCATGTTCGGTATGGTTCTCATTAAGGCTATGTCGTCTGGTGCCACGTGAGTATGACCCAAAGCGGAATAAACCAATCCCCCGCCATTAGCTAACAATCTCACTTTGGCGTTGTGCCTCCCTACATCTAATAGAACTTGCTCAAAACAACGTCTGGTCAGAAACGTGGCGATAGTATTTACATAGACTATCTTCCCCGATAAAGCCAGTCCTGTAGCCATACCGATGATATTCTGTTCCTGTATACCCTCCATATAGAACTGGTCTGGCATTTCCTCTTTCATTTGCTGTAGAGTGCCAGAGCCAACATCCGAACCGATATAGACTATTCTCTTATCCTTCTTGGCTAGTTCATAAATCATATTAAAGCAAGTTTTCCGCATTTAACCCCTCATGTAAAGACTTAATTTGTTCATCCGTTATATCTGTCTTATGATGCCATCTCAAGTCTTCTTCTGTTAGTTTTATTCCCTTGCCTTTTATGGTGTGGCAGATATAAACTTCGGGTTTATTCCTTCTAGTTGTTTGTAACCATGATTCAATATCTTCTATATTATGTCCGTTAGCTTCACAAGCGACCCACCCAAACACCTTCCATTTATCGCGTAACGGTTCTAACTCGCAAACTTCGTGTGTTGTTCCATAAGACTGTTGTTCATTGTAGTCTATTAAAACCGTGAGATTACTCAAGTTGTGTTTTGAGCCGCACAGAGCGGCTTCCCATACAGACCCCTCATCGCATTCCCCATCGCCCAATAATACATAGACCTTTCTAGTTCTATCAGCCAGGGCATAACCAATCCCGATAGATAATCCATGCCCTAAACTGCCAGTACCAATTTCTAAGAATGGATGTCCGCCCAGTTTAGCCCCGAACTTACAGAAATCAAACAGGTCTTTATCAGAGATTAATCCCTTATCATTCATTACTACATACTGAGCCAGACATCCATGACCCTTACTTAGAATGAACTTATCATTGGGTTTCATAATATCATAGACGGCACGTACCATCTCAAGGCAAGAGAACGCTGACCTGATATGCCCCTGCCTTGAGACATTCATTACATCTATGATTTTCTTTCTTAAGGCTATTGACTTTGCATCCAAATTATGCATCTCCCTATCTCCCCGCTTCTTACTACTTCTATCGCTTCGTTGATTCTTTCTAAGGGGAATCTGTGGGTGATTTGCTCATCGAGTTTAAGCAATCCTCTTTTATACAGTCCGATGTATCTGGGGATGTCAATGTCTGGATTGGTTGCTCCTCCATGGGAACCGATGATTTGCGTGCCTGCATGGATAGGGTAACTGTCGATACAAATCTTTTCGGTTGATCTCGGTACTCCCGCAAAGATACACTTTCCACCCTTTGCGGTATGTTCATAAGCCTGTTCACGAACCCTGTTAATCCCAGTAGTATCCACAGTAACCTCATACTGACCCTGTATTTTAGTGGTAAATTCATTTCCCCCAAACCTCCTTACTAATTCACTTTTATCTTTAATATCTACACCCACTACGGGATAGGCATTAACCAACTTAGCACCCTGAATAACGTTTAATCCCACTCCACCGCAACCGAATACGGCTATGCTTTGTCCCGGCTTTAGATTAGCGTTATTAAAGACTATTCCCAGTCCAGTAGTAACCGCACACCCTAAAAGACAGGCTACATCCAAAGGTATATCATCTGGTATTTTAGTAACTCTATTCTCTGAGGCTATTGTATAATCAGAGAATGTAGTTACCCAACCCGCCGAGACCTTGCCGAAGCGTGGGGGTTCGGAGTCTATCCCACTCCCCTTCATCCAGTGTAAGACTACAGTATCCCCCTTCTTTACTTTCCGAACCCCTGCTCCGACTTCCACCACTACCCCACTGCCCTCATGTCCCAGTAAGTGCGGTAAGAATTTATCAGGTTGTTTCCCCTCCATCTCATCAACCTGCTTCCCGCAAATCCCCGAATAGTAAACCTTAACTAAAACCTGACCTACTTGTAGTTCGGGTATCTCTAGGTTACCTAATAATAATGGTTCATGCTGTTTTACTAGTATTGCCGCTTTCATTCTACCCCCTCAAAGTATGCGAATTCATAATCACCCGTATAACCGAGAGTCTTATAAAGCCAAATCCAAGAGTCCTTATCAATCTCCGTAGCCGCCGTTAAAGCCCAGCATTGCAGATTAAACTGCTCTTGTTCATCCCTAAAGGATTCGTGGAAGATATACTTGTTCTTACCTACTCTCTCTATTTCTTTTATGGCTACTTCTAACTGAGGTAGATTAAGATTGTGTAGGGTCATAAGAGAGATAACGAGGTCAAAAACTTTATCACCCCACGGATATGACCCTTGCGCTCTTAGTGGGAAAATGGGTATCTTGGATTCTTTACCAGCGTGCATAGAGGTATCCATCCCTACACATACCGCTCCTGGCAACAACTGCTTGAACTCGTATAACAGGTGCGCCTTACCACAACCCACATCCAGAATCCTGGCGTCTGGCGGTAACTTATATAGGTCAATAAACTTCTGTGCTATAGGTTTCCATCTGCCATCATACTTATACCCACCATAACCATAACGTCTATCGCCGTCCCAGTAGTCATACTCGTACTTCTTGGCTACAACCATACACTTGACCTTATCATTAACCATGCGGTCAATGTACTTCCTTGCTGTCTTCTTGTGCATTGGCGTCATAATGTCTAATTCTTGCATTGTTCCCCCCCCAATTTTCGCTTAAACCACCACTTTAAGTATTGCCAAAAGGATTTATTTTCCCAATTTAACCGTTGCGTATGTTCTTCCTGCCAACGTTCCCAAGCCATAAAGCAGTATTGTTCAGGTGTTTTATCAAATTCGGCATCGGCATAAAGATAAACCTTCCAACCACGCAATGTCTCGTCTCTCTCTAAATCTGTTTTTACTTTGTCTGGCACTTTAGAACCGACTTTGAACAATGCCCTTGCGACAGAATGCCCCATTAGTTCGCCGACCTTGTTAATAGCTTCAGGCATCCCTTTCTCCATAATTTTTTGAGTAACCAGAGCCATCACCCCCAATGTACTATCATTTTCAGACCAATCCTCATATTTAACTGGTTTCACTGTAAAGCCTCCTTCATTAATCCCGTTATCATGTGTCCTATACTTCCCTGAAAATCCTCTATATTAAAACAGTTATCATTCTTACCCACTTGTCCGGGGAACTGAGATGTACCTGGTACTAAGATGCAAATGTCAGCCAATACTTTTGCCCTGCCACCATCTCTGCCACCGATTAAGACGGTTACCGCTTCAAATCCTTGTGCATAACTTAAAGCCCTTATAATGTTCTCCGAGTTACCCGAACCAGAAAAGGCTATTACCACATCATTACAAGTGAGACTATAACTTTTTAACTGTTCAATGAATATGTTTTCATACCCCATGTCGTTGCCCAGTCTGGTTAAAATGCTCAGAGAATTATTCAGACATATCACCTGTAATCTTCTTAACTCTCTAGGTGCCGTCTTATCCTCAGAGATAAACGGGTGTATCGCTAAATCCGAAGTAAAGTGGTCAGCGATTGAAGCCCCACCACCGTTCCCGAAACAGAATACCCGCCCTCCTCTATTGTAGGTATCCACCAGTATATCTAATAGGTTGGCGGTCTCGCTAACTGGGAATTGGCTACAAATGTCCACGTGTTCTTTAAGATACATTCTGATTAAAGTATTCGTTTGCATTCTCATATCCCTCCGTACTTCCAGTATCAAACCACTCAAAGGTCTCCATTACTAATCCGCTTTTTATCAGAGCATTTAACCCCGATGTGTCCTGATGTTCCCCTTGAACTATGGTTGGCTTGGATAGTCCCTTCCAAAATGTCTTGTAATCGTGTACCCCCACTAATCCAATACTCGCTATGTCTGTCGCATTCTCATCCCCCTTATCGTAAACTCGTAATACTTTCCCATCGTGTGTGTCCATAGTCAGGTAGGGTAGTTTCTCTTTAACCCTAGCCACACCTAGCCAGTTATAGTAATTAGGTGATGGCGGTCTTCTGGTAACTATAGTATCGCAGGCACTATAAACAAACGGACATTGTAATTCTGGCTCACAACAAAGCAGAGAATAACCGGGACCCCGCTTTGTATCATCCACTTCCACATAGGTTATCTTGCGGTTAGGGTATAAGACATTAGTTACCGCTCTCACCTTTTCACCCTGATAACCCAACGCAATCACCACTTCAATACTAGGGAAGTTATCAATGATGTGTTCTATAACCGTTGTTTCACCAAGTGGTAGAAGTGCCTTATTGGTATTATTAATTAGAGCATACCAATTCCTTGTGCCTTTCCCCGCCGTCATAATACAGAGTTTATAATTCAAACTTCTCTTTGATGTGTAGACAGGCTTCAGCAACCGCTCTGTGTCCTCCAGAATGCCGACAGACATAATTAACTACCCTCCTTAAATCCTTATAGGCATCGTGGGGGCAAATTGAATATCCCACCTTCGCTAAAAGAGATTCGTCCATAAAACTATCGCCCATGTAAATCGTGTTCTTTAATCCCCAGTTACCATCAATCCAATTAGTCCTATTTTTAATACCAGCGATCAGAGTCAATTTGAACCCCATATCAGTTACACGTTTATTCGAAATATCAAATCCCCTGTCGTCTCCCGTAACAAACTCAATGTGTATCTTATCCTTTATATCTCCTAACGCTTCATGGTCGTCTGCGCCAAAGGCTTTCATTATCTTGCCCTCTACGGTATAGTACATCTGACCGTCTGTTAGTACACCATCCACATCTAAAATAAAAGCCTTCATTTAATCACCTCATATAAATATTTCTTCCCGAAGTAATAAAGGAATCTGTTGTATGGTTCTTCGTGTAACGGAGCACTGTTCAGGCAGATTAAGGCTGATAGAACCCGTACTTTCCATACGTCATATCCCCTCTCATTTATAAACTTCTCCATGATATTCTTAAATTCCATTAACTTATCGTTGAACAATAATGTATATTCTATCGGGTTTTCTTTAATGCTATATCTACCCTCACGGATTACATCCCCTGCCACTATAAGTCGGTGGTAAATCTTGGCAAGATCGTAATAGACATCGCCATAAGGTAATCCCCCAAAGTCTTCACGCCAATCAATTAGGCAAAATCCGTTATCAGTAACAATTACATTATCGGGGACGGGGTCGCCATGCCAAAGACAGGGGATACCATCGCATAACCACTTCCAATCAATATCCTCCTCCATATCGTAATAAGATGGTACGATTACTCCATTAATCAGTTCCTTCTTATCGAAGATACCAGTGCGCTCTTGAAATAGTTTTATCCTCTCGTTGGTTTTATCACTGTAGAACTTGCGGCAAACGTCATTCCAATGGACGATTTCACCCTCAATGTGTTTCCAGATATTCTCCTGCATAAAGTCCAGGAACTTGCTAAATTCTTCTGGTGAGGCATCACTAAGGGGTCTTCCCTCAACATATTTATAGGTAAAGAAGTTCTTGGAAACCCTCATTATTTCTGGGACAAAACCCTCCAATAATCGGGCACGCTCCACTTTACCGGTTACCTTCTTCTCATCAGCAAAATATTTAATAACCTCATTCCCCCTGAAATAAATGGCTTCATCGGATTTGCGAAGTTCCGAGCTTCTCCTGAGAACGTTGTGGGACTCCTTGGTATCATTCAAGTCCCATGTAAAATATTTTTTAAGGAATGACTCATTTCTTCTGGGACTCTGTATATCATCCCCCAAGAAATTAACCATTGCCGCTCTGAATAAGGTAGTCTCTGGTATCCCCGTCCAGACCTTCTGCAAGATAGGTTCAAAATCCCACATTTTCAAGAAGGTTTCTGTTGGGGCAAAGCAAAGGAGGTCGCTAATTGACCCCTGCCAGAGAATATCAAATCTATCCGGGTATCTTCGTGCCCACGTAGCAACACCATCCACAATCATTTTCCCTGATTGCTTATAACTGGCAATCATTTCCGGTAAGGATAAGGGGGGGAGATAATCGGTTCTTGTCTTCAATATGTAATCGTAGTGCCTCAGGGAAGATTTCATCATTGAGATGGCAGTAAATACCCCATAAAACATACTTAATAATTGACACTCCCTGTCGTCATCGGTGGGACCTACTGGTATGAGATAACGGGAATGGGCTTCCGCTTTATCCATACTAGGCAACTCACAGAGAAATACGTTCGGGTTATTGAGTGGAGGTAATCTAAAGTCTGTCTCCTTAACGCCTAATCGGCTGACATCGCCTGATGTGTGGCGAAGTACAAGATAAAGGTCATATCCCAGCCCTTGTGTTATTTCGGGTAGAATATCCATTAGGAACTCCACTTCTCGATAGGTTCCCGTCATTAGAATAGCCGTCTTACCCATACAATCCCTCCATGTAATGATTTAACAGGGCGGTTATACCCTTATTGATTTCACTGTTTATATCGGTTACCTGGTTTAATTTGTCTATTAATTCCCTATATTCAGTGGTATTGAAAACATAATGCCCCGCTATTACAGACTTGAGTGAGTCAAGTGTTTTCCCATAAGTCCACTTCTTCCATGCTCCGCTTTGGAGTGAACGATTCAGAAGGGCATCAAGGGACACGCCGTATCGTTGTGCCAGTTCTATCACTACCTTAGTTTGTGCAACTCCCAATTCGGGACCGATGTTTATAGCGTCCACACCTACATTTACCCGCTGGCGCAAATCAGTAAGACTTGTATAATCCACGTTGTGTTCCTTGAATTTGATTCCGAATGAATGCGCCATAGATACCAATTCCTTCACGGTATCATAATCAAAATAGCCAACTTGATAAATTTCTTTGACCAGACTACCCGTTCCACCCACGATAAATTCAGGGCGAACAATCTTTGTAATAAACTCTAGGTCCCGTCTGAATTTGTCAGTGTTAGTGCTTATCCCCGTGTTGTCCTCTGTCCCAACCTCCAATAAGACATCGCAATATTTAACTATTTCCAGTAAACGCTTGGTAGCCTGAAGAATATCCCCTAAGTATTCGCTGCAATCTATGTGAATTAAGTCAAATCCTGCACCCAGATCACTCATTATAGCTTCTACGCTTGACCCTGAGTGATCACGACAGACAACAATGTTTGGGCTTCTCGCATAGTCAACGAATTCTTTGGAGGTGAGTCCCACATATCCCCCGGCTGTATCAATCTGATTTCGGGATGCAATAAGCATTAATTGAACATCGTATTTATTAGAATACTCAATCACGGAATCTATTACATTCATACTCACCGGGCTGATACCGAGTTTACTGTCAATCTTCTTTGTGTTCATTGTCTATCACCCATTCGACCATTGGTTCCTCTATTATTTCCCATTGCTTATGTTCTTTGCACCAAACCAATGTCGCCATCGGAATATCATCGGTTAGTGTTTGTGCTTTCATATCCTTAAAATGGGGAATATACCTTTTAACTGTGCTCACTTTCTATCCTCCCGTTTTAATTACAAATTGCCCATATCATAAATCCAATAAAGGGCATAACAAGCAATGCCACCAATACCATGAAGGCAATCTTCTCGCTTCTCGGTGCCTTTGTCCTATCTTGTAACTCGTGAAGATATTTTATATCCTCTAGAAATCTATTTGTGTTCACTTTCTATCCTCCCATCGGGTCTATTAGTATCGTCTTGTATGCGTATCACATCGTCTACTTCTGGCGTTGAGGCTTCTAACATTAGCAGGTCAGAGATAGCCGTAACTCTGTGTATAGTATTGGGAGTAATGTGAAAGAAATCGTGGGACTTTAATCTCTTTATCTCATCACCCACGGTCAATTCCATTACTCCACTCACAATGTAATTGGTTTCCTCTTTCTGCTCATGTAACTGAAGGCTAGTACGGTGTCCAGCGGTTATCAGGATTTCCTTGACAACATAACTACCCTGATGTAACCAATCTTCATATCCCCACGGCTTATTAACTCGCTCCATAACCCCTCACTTTATTCAGCCACTTCTTACTTAAATCATCAGTATTCAGAATGTCGTATGTTGAATCTGAAACTTCTAATCCGTGTCCCATAAAGTCTGGTTTATATCCCTCATAGTATTTATACGGTGCGCATATCTCTGAAATCACCCTTGAGATATACCAGCACTCGGCAAAGAACCGTTTATCTGGTAAGAAGTCATAAGCATTAAACTTCTGGAATAACTTATAGGGATGTACCGAGAGCCTAGCCGCTTCAATACAATCTTCAGCACTCAATCCCTTAAAGGCGTTATCAGTCATTGGTGTACCGGGTATCGGATAGAAGAAGAAACTATTGATTACAAATCTATTACCGAACTTTTCCGCCAGCTCCATCATTAAGTGAATGGTTTGGCTTACATCGGAGATTGTTTCGCCAGGCATACCAATGATAAAGGATGCTCTTGGCAAAATGTCTGCCTCCAACACTTTCTGCAATACCGGGATGACCTGATTGACCTTAATCTTCTTATTAATCTCTTCATCTATCATCCTCTGCGAACCAGACTCTACCCCGAAGTGTATTTCCTCACATCCCCTGGATTTCAGATAATTAAGGTCTCCCAATGGACTATTTATCCTAGCAAGGCATAGATACGGGAACTTAACATCGAGCATTTCCATTAGCTGATGCGGTCTGTTCTTTTGGAAAAACAATTCGTCATAGAACGCTATGGAATCGGCACCCATGGATAAGACCTGCCGGATTTCTTTGACTACGGAATTTACGTCTCGATAGATAACTTCCTTTGTAGCTATGGAGTTGTAACAGAACTTACAGGAGTATGGACAACCATAAGAGGTCATAATACTAGCCTGTCTTACGTTTCGCCCTCTCATTGAGCGTTCTACGGGCTTGTAGTTGACTACGGTGGTGAAGTCCAGGGGTTGGTCGAAGGATGTTTCAAATTGGGATGCTCCCCATCCCGAATAAATTGCCTCAGCCTTTTTCTCTCCCCATCCTATTACACAATAATATACACCATCTTCTTTTGCATCTGGATAGGCATTAACGTGAGCACCACCCCATACAACAGGGACAGGGGAAAGTTCTTTAATTCGCTTAGTTAAATCTTTTGCTTTCTCATACTGCGTGGTCATACAGGAGATACCGATATACTTAGGGTCTTGTTTCAATACATCTTCTAAAACAAGGTCATAATCTGCCGACTTTGTGAACATCGGGTCTAAGTAGTTCATATAGACGTAGGCGGGTATCCCCTTTCTTTTTAGATGAGAAGCGATACTCACTAACCCTAAGTTGTAGAAGTTGATGTTCCTTTCATCGTAACTCGGATTGAAGAAATATACGGGACGCATTCTGCCTCCTTTGTATGCGAACATTGTAAACACTCATACTGGTGAAGAAGGTTATTCCACTTCATCTGCCCACCGATACATCTTGGACACGGTATAGTTGGGTGTATCATATTAATCCCTGGGTATTATTGGTATATCTCGACCCCTTATTTTCTTCCAACTTAGTTCAATGACGTGCATCAGTTTGGGTAGTGCCTTATCCATCGTAGGGTTATCCCCATAAGTTTTTAATAGCACACTCATAATCGCACTCTGTGTATTAAATTTTAGCTTCAGATAATCATCATCCGAAAACCAAATAGGGTATCTATGTTCGTTACTCATACTACAACCTTCACTGCCTTTTTAGGTTTATCAGGATACAATGACCATGCGGGGGATTGTGGGGACAATAAATAGATTACAGGTGTCGCTAAATCACTCGGTGGGAATCCCCCCATTTCTGCATAACCTCCCCATTTGAGATACGAATTAGTTTTAATCAACATCTTACGGTGTGCGGTTATCTTCCCTACTAGGAATCCCATGCCGTTCTCAGTGCCTCTTTCATCGGGTATGAAATCTATATCGGGAGCTACATTCACTACGTGGTCATGGGACATAGCTAACCAATCGCACTTCGGTAGCCAGCCACCTATGCGTTCTACCTTCACAGCCTTAGCCGATTTAGTTCTAGCTCCACCGTAACCGTGTGTAATGTAAGACCAGAACGAATACGGCGACTCAACGTGTCTTTCATTACCGCTTCCAAACTGAATCTTGAATAACATTCCCTCTGGGCGGTAAGGTACGTTCAGCGACTTTGCTATATCATCTGATAAGTCCACACCCACTTCCCCGTATATCCTACTCTCGTGATTGCCCGTAGTAACTCCTAGAATCTTATCTTTGATAGTCATTAGTTTCTCTATCACCCAATCACGTTGGTCTTGAGGTGTACCCACTTGGTTGTAAATATCCCCCTTAGAAGTCTTGATAGATGATTCGAGTAGGTCTCCATTCAGAAAAACATAGACATCGGGATTCCGTTCAACAAAATTAATAGTACGTATAAAGTGTTTAATAGAACAGTACGGATTGCCATAGTGCAAGTCGGATATAACTAGTATCCTTAACTGCTTAAACTTTGGTGATAACCTTTTCCCGTACCAAACTAATTCGTTTTCAACTTCCAATCTTCACATCCCCATTAACTTACTTTTTAATTCTCGCCATCTTTCTAACATCTTCTTACTGTAACAAGAACCGGTAAGTTGTAGTGCTATCTTCTCCATTTCATCTTCAATCTTCTCCCTCTCAGTCTGTGGCTTAATGGCTGATTTCTTACTACTCAATTCAACTGGCATTCCACCGTGTTCTATTGATGGGTATA
>Ga0180732_1000477_pt1 | contig 34699 bp, 58 predicted proteins | sample KR11_01MetaG_FD_148674 | JGI IMG/M metagenome (GOLD analysis project Ga0180732, IMG submission 148674) | Groundwater microbial communities from the Olkiluoto Island deep subsurface site, Finland - KR11_0.1 MetaG | ecosystem: Environmental > Aquatic > Deep subsurface > Groundwater | place...
TCTTTGTTTGTCTCATCATAAGCAGAGACAATATCTTCAGGATTGGTAACTTGTTGATATAGTGCTTCTATGTTATTATCAATATGAGTTACGTTAAGACCGTTCTCTACAGCCTCTCGCAGCTCACCCATATATATATGATTGTTATCAGCGAAGTACAGCTTGTTCCCGATGCTCTGCACTGACCAGTGAGATGTTGTACCCCTTCTTGTCGATACTGTCATCTGCTTCGATGTGGTACTGCTGGGGTCTCCCTCAGTGATGATGTCGGTCTGGTTGCGGGTCTGAATAACACCGAAGTCATATACGGTACTGATAGCTGAGATGCGGTCACCAGTCGGAGACTTCAACGTCCAGTATAATGCTGCTGGCCCTGCTGCTGGCTTAAAGTTCGTACCGTCAAGAGCAGCACTAAGAAATATCTTGTACGGGTCAGTATCGCATCCTGAAGCCATCAGCCTGTCATCATATACTTGGATATATCTGGGCGCACCAGAAGCCCACGGCGCATTAGCTGTGGCATTTGTTACAGTTGTACCATCGTACTTAATGAAGTTAGTGCCATCAGCAATAAAGGCGTACACAACCGCTGAACCATCCTGGAAGGTTGCAAAGGTCGGACGGGTCGACACACTCATATCAGCAATCTGTGTGGCAACTCCAGTTGTTGTATTGACAGTGTATAGTAATGTCCCTGCCTTCACTAACAGGATAACGGTCGTACCTGTGCCGTCCGGTCTACGGAAATCGTAGATACCTGTTACAGCCCCATCGAGTGCGGTGCTATTAAGTAGCCTGCTGCCATGACGAGTAGTTGCAATGCCGCTTTCGTCTACATGCATATTAAGAATAATCTGAGCCTCATCAGGAGCAATCGCAAGCACATCATCGGAAACATTCACACCTCCGGTAAGCTTTTGTACTACTCCTCTAAGCTTCGCTTTCGCCATAGACTATCGCCTCAAGCTCTTCTTTCTTTAGCCTACCCTTAATAGTCGGATCAATACGTTTTGCTATTGCAAGTAACTGCTGATACGAAAGCCCACCTGAACCCGGTGCTTCTTTTGCATCTATCTTCGCCTGTAAAACTTCAAGCCGATGCGCGAGGTCTTCTACTACTTTGCGCCGCTCTTCCGGACCATCCTCACGAGGTTTCTCTTTGTAGTGGAGTTTACCATGTAATTTCTCCTCTTCGGGATGTGAGCGAGGACGATTACTTACCTTGATAACCTGTCCTGCTCGTATCTGAATAGTCTGAACTCCAGGCTTATATGCATGACCACCAGCATAATGAACCTTACCATCCGAAGATGAATGTTGAACTACCACTCTGTCATCTTCACTTGTCATACCACTTGCTACTACGTTAAGTCCTGCTGCCGGATTGTTCATTTGTGAATCTCCATTTAAAGTTGAACTGCAAAGATATTCTTGTTAGTTGCGGCCAATCTTACGGACTTGCCACGGCCCCTGTCTTGAGGGCTGACGAATACCTCGTATGATTTTATCGAATTCCTGCTTTATCTGATATTCCACATTCTCTATATCATCGTCTAAATGAACTCGTATATTTTTTACTGCTTCAAGGATTATAAGTTTATGTGTTCTCTCTGGCAACGGGCTGATAAGACTGTATGTGCTTGATGTAGTAGGGGTGGAAGTCCATGCAGGAACGGTACATACACGCGTACTACCAACGTAGTCACTGATTAGACGTACTTGCCCTGCAACTGCAACTTTAATACCATTGTAGTAATCATTCTCGATGCGGGTCAAGCCACCAGTAGGAGTAGTTGCAAGTGTCAAGTCAGTGCTGCCAGCATTAGCTGCGACTGTACCGTAAGACAAATCAACGGGTCTGCGGGTATACCATACTTTCAGAGTAACATTATCTGTATTGCGGGGAAGCTCAATGTAATTATCCTTGATACTATATACTATACGACTTGATGGTATAATCCCCTGAATGTATGACATCCGGTCAAACCAATTAGTAACAGATGTTTCAAGCGGATCATCGCTATCGGTAGAATCCTCGGTTATAAGTATCTGATTGTAATCGAAATATCCTCCAGCGTAATCAGGCATAAAGTATGACAGCGACCCATCGGTTGTAATTGTAAAACTATTAGACAGAATATCGGGACGTACATCTGAAATCATATCAAACACTGAATCCTGAGCCTGATTAAAAAACATCATCTCAAGCCCAGACGAACCACTAAACTCATCCTCTCCGTGAGTTGTACCCCATCGTATTTGGTTTAACATTTCAGATACTGTATAAATCATTATATCACCTTCATGAATCGTTCTGCTGCAATATTAAAATACCAGTTGTATCTCTTATGACATGATACATCATCTGCTGTCATACCAGCAGGGACTTCACCGTCTTGATTAATAATAATTGTGTTCAGCGTTCCCATATCATTTATCTTGTACGTTTCAAGGTCAACAAAACTATCAGATACTGTTACCTTAACATGGTCAGGTGCAATTTCCCGTAGCTTGAATGTGTTGCTGTTAAGTATTAGTTGCATTGAATTTATCCTCCAAATCCAGGTGACCATGCAGGCTTTGCTTTACCTGAAAGGATACCACGTCTGCGTGCTTCAGATTGAGCTTCACGTCTGTATTCCTTAGCCATATCATAAAGAATATTCTGCTCATTCTTTTCACTTCGCTCAATACTTAAATCATCGCACTCAGCCATCTTGCGGTGAAACTCTTTGGTTTGTTCCCACATGACACGGCGCAAAGTTCTAAACACACGTTCATCCCATGTGTAAATCGGTCTTCTGTTCTCATCCCAGACCGGAGTTACCATGTATGGGCGACCCCACTTAGCCTTATCCCATATTTCCCATCTTGACTCATCATCGTTCCAACGAGCAGAAAAGTCACTCTTGATATTGCGCAGTTTCTTTCCTACACTTGAATGTAAGTTTGGTCTTAAGCCCATACATAGCCTCCTTAAGGTAATTAATCTGGTCTAAGTGTAATTAGTCTGGTTTAAGTAATTAGTGTGATTAGTTATTTACCTTTGCTTTTACCTTTACCAGATTTCAGCCCAGTAGCAGTATCATTACTGTTATAGTTGCTACTACCATTAGCAATAGCACCACTTGCACTTGAAGCCTTGCCGGGTTTGTCTGTCCCGTATGTCTTGGTGTTCATAGTATCTTTCCTCCTTTGGAATTCGGCTTTAGTATCTTGTCCACGTTCCTGTGTAGGACATAACATACCATTTGTTTGTGTCTGCTGAAACCAGTCTGAGTGTACCTGCCATACTGGCAAGAGTATTATAACCCCTAACAATAAAACCTGACGGAGTTCCTTCTGCGATACAAATTGAATCGCTTGGGTCATACAACGTTCCTGTCTGGTCTATTGATACGAGTAATGAATCAGCATCAGCAGCAATATACTCATACTGAAGACCTGCAACCTGAGTACCGCCGGTTGGCAGTTTCCGTGTGCGTTTAGCTGACAATGAGTTAGCCAAAACTACTACACCGGAACTATCAGCATTAAGTGTTGAACTTGCATCTGAAGAAAGTACAGATAATCTTGATGCTGCTCCTGTCAAAACATCCACCGTTAAACTGTCAGATACAATCATCCCAGTAACGGTTAATGCAACACCAGCCGTACCAGTATTATCAATACCAAAATACCCTCTGGAAAAATCACCGAATATACCATAGGTAGGATACCAACCATTATTGATATATAGCTTATTGTTTTCGGTTGTTAGGTTTGCACCTGCAAGCATCCCAAAAAGAGCATTACCATATCCGGTAGTCAAGGAACGTCCTGCTCCATAACCATAGACAGAGTTAGCATCACCGGTAGAAATTAAGGCTCCTGCGCCGACACCAACAAGTGTATTAGTTGCAGCACGTTCTGCTGAATCATCAACATCAAGACTTGCGCCAGCACCTCTGCCGGAATAGTAATTATCCATTCTGTCGGATGTTTGAGCAAAAGCAGACACCGCTGGTAGAATTACCAAAAGGAGAATAAAGACTAATATTTTTTTCATAGTTTCTTCTCTCCTTCCTTAGAGTGTGGCTTCCTTATTCCAAATGGGTACAAGGTCAAAGTTATAGACAGCCGATACAGCGTCTGACCGAACATCAATAATTCTGCTTTCGAAGTATTGACCAACGATAACAGATGCAGTTGTACTTGCGTTCTCATAGACAATAACAACTTTTCTGTCAGAGCCAACAGCAAGACCGCCCTTAAGACCACCAGCAGATGTAGTTTCGACAAAATGGTCGATAGTACTATCAGCTGTAATGGTTGTGGTTGAAATACTAAAGCTGAGAACCTGACCGTATGTCCCGTCATCCCATTTGATTACACCCCGTGTACTGTCAATCATATCAATGCCAAGGTCAGTACAAGTCCCCGCAAGGAATTTAACTATAGCACCGATTGAAATAGTTGTAACTACTCCAGCAGCAATCGTACAGACAATCGCACTTGGATCAGCACCAGCATCCAAATATCCAACAATGACTTTATCTTCCGTAACATAACGAGCGTTCAAGTCAGTGGGGATAATTGCATTTAGTGCTTTTTCTGTGCCGTAAGCACCAATCGCGGCAGCGGCCGAAACCGTAGCGCATCTTGCATACGTTGAACCTCCACCATCAGACCAACATACAAATACTATGCCAAGCTCCATTCTGCAACATGATATAGTTGTTGGTGTATTTGTTGCGGTGTCAACTTCTACTGCCGTACCGGGTGTAGCGATTGTCGTACCACTGAAAGTAGCAGCAATAGACGATGGGTTAGTGGTAGCATTCTGGAAAGCTACGTAAATAACACCATTACGAGGCTGGCAGATAGCAGTTTCGCATTCCACGATAGCAGCAGCAGTAAGCTCTTTTTCTGTTCCCATGGTAATGGTTGTGCCATCCACTGAACCGATACGAGCGCACAGATAATCAGAGCCGCCCTCATCACGATAACAGACTCCAAAATGCGTATCAGAGAGACGACAAATATCTGCACTATCGGTATCATCAGTATTGACATCCGCAACTGCGCCAACGGTTGGCGTAGTACCATTAATACTGATTGCGTAGGCTTCCAAATCGTTGTTACTCGCCTGATGAATAGCAACATACAGCGTGTCAGTTAATCTTACGCACTTGAGAAGCGTAGGGTCTGTTGCAAGTATTACTACCGCAGCAGATGGAAAGTTAAGACCATCCCTACCCGTTACGCCACCCTCAAGATACACATCCTCACCATTGAGACTATCCACTTTGACTCGTGTTGCATTACCCCATTCAAAAGGGACAACTTTTTTTGATGCAGCAGTTGCGTTAGCTGTTAAGCACGCGGTTCCTGTTGCATACCTGTGTTCTACTTTATTCCAATTTGAAGGCAATTTTACGTCCTCCTTGCCCAGTTATAACTTGGGGCGGGGTTTCATCTATCTATCGCCCAACCCCCAAGTCAATGATTAATAGTCAGTTACTATAGTCAGTTACTATAGTCAGTTACTATAGTCAGTTACTATAGTCAGTTACTATAGTCAGTTACTATATCTTATTTGCTACGACTGTGATGTCCTGCAACTTTCCTAACCATGCACGGTTATGAACAGCCATATTTACATACCATGCCCACTCACACTGCCACTGGTCCTTGTTACCGTCCCGATGAATAATACCATCTCCGTAGTCAAGAAAACCCATGGGGGCAGCCTCGTGGAGTTTAATCGCACGGTTATCGATAAAGAACATCTGGTCGATGCAATAAGGGTCTTTATAGATTGGAATACCATTATGCATAATGGCTTTCCATCCCGTATCAAGATAGCCCTTAATGGTATCGTAAGTTACGATCTGGTTCTCGGAACGTGCCATCTCACCATAGGTAAGGTAAACGGCGTTCGAGGTGAGAATCAAGTCTACATTACCGCCTGCAACTTCGATGTCATCAATAACTTCCTGAATACGATTGGTTGTAAGAGCTTCAGCAGTACCAGAAGTTGTACCGTACTTAACCTGAGATTTCCATTCAGGATAGGTAGCAACGGCGATGCCCTGGAATGATGCATTCTTCGTGCCATCATCAATAAGAGACTGAAAACCTTCCATCTCATAAACTGAAGAACCGGATTTATTGCTGCCAACATAGCAGTAATCTCCGTCAACAACTTCATCAACATCGCCTGCGGCTGTGAATGTAACAAGAGCTTCAGTTGTTGGGAACGAACCCGGAACAATAGATGAAATAGTCGCTGTATTAGCAACATCTCTGATTGTATCGCTGGTGAAAAAATCCACAACCATATTACTGGTTAGGAATTTCGCACCATTAACCTGCGAGTTATTGAACCCTGATAAGCCATAAGCATTATCAACTTCCACAACTGCAGCCGCAGCATTGGCAGATGCCTGACAAAGTATACCAAGACCATCACCCAATACCTGTCTGTTCATCTGCTGACGGAATGCACGGGATTTAACACGAAGTGCATTCGAGAAAGCATCAGCCCACGCCTCAGATGATGAATCCGATGTTGCCATCACAGGGCCTGTAAGCGACATGGCAAAGTAATGATAAGCTATACCGATAGTGCTCTGAGTATCTGAACCCGGAAGAGCTGTAGGCATTGTTCCACCCTCAGCACGTGAACCGGTTGAACCCATGTTATTAAATAGCACAGGAAGGTAGAAATTTTTACCCTGGTCTACAACTTTCCCTGCTACTGACTCAATATGTGATAACGTGAATGATTGCTCCGCAGTTGCCTGTACTATTGCCGGGGCAAATACCTGCTTAAGTAAATTAGCAAATGTGGTTCTGGTTTCTGGCGTATTAGCCAACTTAAGTCACCGTCCTTTAAAATATTAACAAGCGACTATACTTTACTCGGTATCTTAAAATCTAAATTGGAAAGAGATTTCACGAAATTAGGGTCTTCGATACTCAGTACCTTTGATTTCGGGACCACCGGAGTATTCCCTGATACGGGCGGTGTTGTTGTGCGAACTCCCGTAGGTGCTCCTCGTGATTCCTGCCCCCTAATATTCATTGCGATTAACTTACTGTTTTCTTCATGTGCTCTTTTCATAATACCGGCTATTTCGTTATCGCTTGGATGTTTTTGGTTGCTGTTGAAATACAAATTTAATGTGTCTTTTACATGGCTATGTAATGCGTTTGGATATATTTTCGCAAGTTCTTTCCATGTATGATCGACTCTGTTTACTCCAGCATCAAAACTTTCATTTTGGACACTTTGTACAATTTTCCCAAGACGTGCAACCTCAGCTTCAAGCTGTTTCACTTTAGGATCATTATTGAACGCTGTATTCATATCAATATTCCTTGCATCAAAATCATCAGAAAGTCGAGGGGCTTTTGCTACTTCTCCTACCCCACCTTCAACCTTTGGTTTATAATATTTGCGTGGGTTCCCGTCAGCGAAAATCTCAGGATGATTACTTAGATATTCCAAATCTTCCTGTAGTGCTGTAGCTTTGGTATCTGTTTCGAGTTTAGCTTGTTTGGCTTCCTGCATCTTCCTATTGTAATCCGACATAAGATTGTTTTGTGTGGATTCGATGTCGGCTTGGAGACTGCCAATATCACTTATCGCATACGTCTTGTTATTGAATATTACTGTTGTTGCCGTTGTTGCCGTTGTTGCCGCTGTTGCCGCTGTGGGTTCGGGTTTCTGCCCCTCCACTTTAGCTTCTGGTGCCATTGTGTCCTCCGTTAGGGATTCCGATAGAGGTTAGGTTTTCTCAACCGGTGCTGATTGCTGAGGTTTACCTTCCCTGTTGGCTTGTCCCGGTTTTTGCTCAGGTGCTGGCATTGCTGCCATAAGTTGTTGCTGATAAACCTGTGCGTGTTGCCCTGTATGCTGCTCAAGTACATCTGCTGTCTTTTTAGCTTGTTCATCACCCTTTAGCCCTGCTTCATACACCTCCATAAATTGATTCGAATTCATAAAGTCTTGATGTACTGATAAATGTATACTATGATTTTGCCACATCGTTACCGGTGATGGTTCAGAACTTCCTCGCATCATCCTGTCATTTTCGAGATAAGCACGCTCGGTCTGAATCTGAAGATCCTCATGAGCCGTATCTGGCATATCCCATTCGAGTAAGCGGTCAAGTTTAGCTGCATCAGGTCTACCGAACTGATCAGTTATACCGCCCATCTGGAATCTCTGCATAATTGTCTGCCGAGCCATACCTTTGTTACGCATCCAGAGATTAGTCATACGAACTTTAACTGAGCGTGAGTTGCCAAGCATCGAACCTTTGAAGTTCTCGTACATCATGCGTTTGCCTTCGCCGGTAAATGCAATGATTCGCTCTTCGGTCAGCTTTTCAGCAGCTATGGTAAGTATCTTTTCACCCATACGCTCGAAACTTATTCGCATCAGTTCATCCAGAACCGTTAATGGAAGCAAGTCCTGATCCTGGAGGTTCTGAGCGTGCACATCTGACCTAACCCCGCTTACGGACGATCCAAGACTTGCTCCATGATAGTTCTGAACATCCTGTATTTTCTTTTCTATGAGTGGAAACGCATTCTGGAAATACGATGGCATATCGCCAAGAGGTAAATATGACGGGGGTACATTACCTCCCCACTCAAGTATCTGATTCATATCAACTATATCAGAATTATTTATACCTGATGTATTATGCACAAGCAATTTCTGATGTGCTTGGTCATCGGCATTCTCAGCAAGGATTGACCATAGCAGATTGTAAAGTTTCTGGAGAGGTATCTGGCGTTCTATCCACGAGCGAGCAAAGAACTCATCTGCTTCTTTTCTGAGATGAAAATGTTCAATAGGATATGCGCCCACAAGATTAGTATACGGCCAGATATTACGGGATAATATCTTACTGTTGGCGACAACAACTATCATGCCATCAGGATTAATATCGGATGGTTTCTGGAAATAGATTATTTCATTTGCATATTCCATATTATGGGACTGCGCACCCATTGAATTGTTCTGCGCAATTCTCCAGAGTTCATAATAATCATGCGTACCTTGCGTTTCAGACTTTACCTTTTCACCTTTAGCGCCGTACTGTATTGCGAAATAATCCAGTGGTTGTCTCTGATGTATAATAATCCAAGGTTTGTCATCGAGTTTGTTCGTATCAAGCGGGCATATCATGTTTTGCGGAGGGAGTATATTTGCTTCTATATCACCGATAGGAGTCTTTTCTACGATTGGCTCACCATTCTCATCAAGTGCGGGAAGACCAGTTTCAGCATCCGGAACCTGACGTGAGCGATAACGGCTGCCGTCCTCTACGTAATTCAGATATATAAACGCATTGCCAAAATTAATAAGAAGAGTTGCAAGATTTATGTAGTCCTCTGTGAATCTCCAATTATCCCAGTAGTAGCTCAACAACGATGACCCCATACGGGCAGCCGATACATCCGCTGCATCAAGAGTCTCAGGCATAGCCTCAAACTTAGGCATTGCCTGTGTGAGTTTGGCTACCATGTGCTCTATCCAGGGGCCGATAACATCTACCTGAATCTGTTTACGTCCCGGAGGTTCTTGCAGATGTATAAGTCTATCTTCTGTACGATGCAAGATATTGAACTGCTGACCTCGTGCAAAAGCAGCCTCAAGTAACCACTGTCGCCGCATAGTAACTGTTTCGGTAAGAAACGAATTGCGTCTGTTTTCTATTTCCGCAGCAATGTAATCATCATCTTCTTTACCGCTGAACGCCTGACCGGATGATTTGTCGGGAGCTCCAGACATTGACGGTACATTCCTCGGATTATAACTGTAGTTCCCGAATAGACCCATTAACTTATTACACCATCCTTAGTACCTATAAGTTCTATTACATCATCATCAACCACACCATTTGTCATTGCTTTGATGTATTCTTGGTCTCTGCGTCTGTTAAGTTTATCTTCTTTAACATCGCTATCAGACGGAGCATGTTTCACCGCTGGACGAGTAGCATAGTAACTTGCACTGTCTTTTTGTACCATGATATAAGAGATGAATTCACGATTCTGCTTTGATAAGTGCCGCAAAAATGGGACTGCGCAACCGAACCCGAGAATTAAACCGAGAATTAAACTGAGAATAAAACTAACTAAATCAACCCACTGCTCCATATCGTGCTCCAAATATATTATCGTTATGCATACCTTGCCTGCGGATATTTTCCATGTGAAGCTCTTCCCTGCTCTTCGCAGTATCAATGCGGAAGTTTTTGAGCCAGAGAGGAAGCGCACTGAGTACATATTTAAGAGCATCCAGAAGATGGTCACTCTGTCCCTTAGATGGTTTTTCGCTGTCTTTTGCATACTCATAAGACTTAATTTCGTTGATGAAGTTACGGCATTTCGGGTTAACTGTGATAATACCCTTGCGAAGCATCCAACTAATCTTGGTTATACTTGACTCAATGTCGTTATCCCCATTGGTAATCGGCATGTGTATATCACGATTATGAGCATTGCGGATGTAGGTCTCCATGATTGTTTCTGCTTGGTCGCCATTCCGCTTGTTCATAGATGGGTCGCACCTCCATGTCCTGACTCCAGCCCTATTACCTATACTCATTGTTTCAGAAGTAGGGTAGTACATCTTCTGCTGTACTGCAATTGCTTTCAGCTTACCGTCTATTGCAGCAACCGTTTCTTCAATTGTACTGGAATGCAGGAATAACTCATCGAAGATATGAACTGAAGGCCATGTCCCTGAGTGTTCTTCAACTGCAAAAAATATCACACCCGTAACATTAACTGAGCGGTTAGACGGCACACTTCCTGTACCGCCATGATCAATTCCAATGTATATCTTCCAAGAAGGATGCGGCACAACATTAGTCTTATTCACATGACTATTGTTAAAATCCTCAAAGATTGCACCCTCGAATGCATCCCACGAACCCTTAATGCGTCTATCATATTCACGCTTGCTTAGATTTTCTTTCTGCAATGATATGTATTGCTTAGGTAAGAAGAGCGCATTATCAAAGGTCGAAACCTCTATCATTTTGTAGCTATCATTATATTTAGCGCGGGTATCTCTATCATTACTTACCCTGCATTGCTCATTCTTAACAAAGCAATCGTATACCCACCCGCGCTTAGGGTTGCATGTTGCGAAGAACCCGTGAAATGGTATCTCTACAGGGGGATTAACCATATTACCTTTTATATCAAATCTGTTGAAATGCTTCAGCCTGAGACGCTCAAATGCTACACCCTTAAACACAGTTTCGGGAATCTGCTCAAGCTGGTCAGCACCAGCCCACCCGATGTTATAGGAATGCAAATGTTCCATATCGTCAAAATGCGTAAAGTGTATCACCGATTCATTAACAAGTTCCAGTATGCCGTCCTTCTTATAGAACTTGCGAATCCATTGTTTGGGAATCCACTTCTTTAGTTCAGGGAAGGTTGTTTTGTAGAAGTCGGTAAGTCCGTAACGCCCCATAAGACCAACATTACCGGACATATCACCGAAAAACGGGGAATCGGAACACATGGCTATTGAACGCTGACAGAATGCCCAGGTCTTCCCACCACCGACACCGCCTGAGTACAACAGAAACGGAGTCTTGTCAGTGATGAATGCGTACTGAGTTGCATTATCTCTGTTGCGTGTTATAGGTATTACATCTTCAAGATAAATATGATGGAACTTTTTCAGTTATTCTCACTACCTTCTGTTCAGCTTCACTAACCATATTATCATCATTATTATCAATCCAGTCACCATGATCATAATCGTTGTTTTCTTCGTCTTCTTCGTCTTCTTCGTCTTCGTAGTAATGCTCTTCTTCGCCCTCTTCATCTTCGGCAGTTGCATCTGACATGATAAGTGCGGGGGTCCTGTGGTCAACTTCCATCTTATCTTTCGGTTTTCTGCCTATCTGATACATTAAATCTATAGCGGCTTTGCGCTGTACTTCTTCTGATTTTGCACTGTTCATCAACTTAACAAGCTTACGTGTAGCTACTAATCCCGCTTCTAAGAGTTCTTCATCTATTGTGGAGTTTACATCTACACGCTTAGCCGCACCCTGTTCAGCAAGTTCGTTCACACGGTCCTGAAACAGCTTGGATGAGTTCCAGCGATATATTGTATGTTGACTTATATTCGCAATCTTAGCAACATCAAGTATTGTTTTGCCAAGCGCAAGATGAGATGCAACTAAATGCTGCATCGGGGAGAGTTTGTCTTTATGCAAGAATAACACACCTTAGTCCAATAGTTATAGTCAGTTATAATCCTATAGCAATTTTACTATTAATTTGGCGCAATTATTTACGGGGATAATATAATACATTTTTTATGGCTTGTCAAGTATTATTTTGAAAGTGTTCTAAAATATGCCACTAATATATCATCTATATCATCGCAATCGTCAAAATCCTTTATCCTGCATCATAATCAAATACTCCTCGTAAACGTGAAACAGCTTTTGATTCTGTAAAGAATTTCCTGTCCTTGTGCTCTTGCTCTTTACCTATGTTGTAGCTCTCGATGGGTCTCCAATAGCCTTAGCTACATAACCCTCGACCATACTTCGCAAGGTGTTCTATCGCAATCATTTATAGATATTTCCTTACCTTTTATAATTATAGTTAGGGGCATGTGGGCATCACCTCCTTTAAGGTTTGTCTACATATTAAACAATTCAATCCGCTTATCATAATCATAACTGAACGGTCGCAAACACACAACAACATTACCAAGTGCAGCCGGAGGAAAAGCTTTGCGCTCACCGTAACCAATCGTGTCTTGAGCGTAGGTCATCAGGTAAGAGCCGCACTGTGCTGCACGGCGCACCCATGTAATTTGTTCCGAGCCTTCAATAGCAAGACATTCGGAACGGCAAGAAACCTTCCCGTGCCCATGACCGCAGAAGAAACCAGTAGCAGTGGGGTAATAAGCAAGTACATTCTTGCAGTAACGCGACTTTGCTTCATCGGTACGTCCAGTTGCTCCCATGTGCTGAAAGATAAGTTCTACACGTTTTATTGCAGAACTACTGCCTTTGCGCTTGAATGAAAAGAGACAGTGAGCAGTTGGGAAGCCACCAGCTACACCCATTGCCGTGAGTGTACGCTGCATACAGTTCTCCACATTTTCGCATACATTGTGTTTACCATCACCGTCTAACACGAACAGCAACTTATCCTGTATGGGACTGAACAACTTCTCAAAATATTCCCATTCTGCGGCGATAAGTCTGTTATCGAGTTCGGCTTCCCTTGCCCACCGTGTCATGTTCTGTGGATCGTAGCGGCAGTCACCTGGAGTTATCCCATCAATTGCATCACCGAGATGCACAGCATAATGTCCTGAATCGGCGGTGCGCTTTATGTCTCGTTTAAGCATTGTTTCAGCAACTGATAGTGAGCCGAGATGTGTGTCTGCGAATATATCGAACCAGAATTCACCACTACGACCTTCTATTACAAAGTCATATCGTATAACTTTCATTATTTCCCCCAGTTCACCAGTTCACCAGTTCACCAGTTCGCCAATTCACCAATAACTATTTTCTTAGTCATCCACACCCCTATCATCACTTTTGTTATTCTACTTTTCATTGGTTGTCACCCAACTTCTCTATGCTGATCGAGCAATCCTTCTACTATCTCAAGCAGATAATCTATCTTAGCTTGCTGTTCAGCAGTGTTATCTTCGAGTTGTTCTATTCTGTGTTCGATACTATTCAATTCTCTCACCACTACTATTCTTCAGCATATACCTGAGTAATCGGTTAATCACTTCATGTGTCTGCTCCTCCACGGTATGCTCATCCACCTTATTGGTCAGCATCGAGTTTTTGAGATTGGCTATCAGGACTTCGAGTATCTCGTGTAGCGCAAGCCTGTTGATAATCTCTGGCTCTAACTCATCGCTTAACTTTCTATTTAGATACATCATCGCATGACGATTGCAAATAAGGTATAACGCTGCTGCACGAATCTCGGTGTCTTTATCTTCATTAAGCTCATTATGCTCGTAATCAAAGTCCCAATCCCATAGACCGAGCGCATCTCTCCAGTATTCACAACGCTCCTTGAATAGTTCGAAGTTAGTTGCTTTAGTGCAATGTGATGATTTTACTTGGGATTGATTCTTTTTCATTAATTGCCTCCTGGTCTGCCTGGACTGCCTGAGTTTCCATTGCGATTCGAGCCATGTTGAGATGCGCCTTGTAACCGTTGTAGATAAGAAAGCCCACGCTCGGTATGTCTCTCCTCCCATCTACAAACTTCTTGATTTCCTTGTACTCATCCTTCGGGATTTCTACTGTGACTTGTACAGTGTGATTCATATCGTCTCCTTGTTGTTTTCATGCTCCCCACAATATATATCATCCAAATCCAGTTGTCAAGTATTTTTTTACAACTGAAAAATTAAAACCTTTACGCCAGCCCGCCAACGTGTCTATATATCTTTTCTGTATTTAAAGACGTGCGCGTACATTATATAGTATAAGAGGAGAAGGTGTCAGAATCTAACAGTCAAAAAGGAATTTAGTATGTTAGATTCTGTTACTGCTACTAAATACTATGTCAGATTCTGACAGTCAATCTTTTTCTGTGACTTCTAATAGCACTCCTAATTCCTTTTATTCTTTCTGACTCCTTCTCGTAGATATACCCATTCTTCATATCTGTATAAAATATAGCAAAATCCTTCTCTGTTACAAGGTTACCATATAGTTTGTGGAATTTAGAATGGCAATCTCGACATAGAACTACACCATTCCAATCAGATTGGTAATATTCTGGATACGCACATCCAGAATAAAAATGATGGACACATAGCTGTTCCTGATTTCCACAAATAGAACAAGCACTATTATTGTGTAGAAAGCTTAATGCCCATGATGCTGAACGAATCTGGTCTGTTTTGCGTGGCATACTGCATGACACCTCCGTGAAGGTTAGGGGTTAGAGGGCAAAGCGGTAATCCTCTCACGGGAGAAAATGGGTGCTACCCACTGTCCCGCATTTGCGCCATTACCTATTAGACGCTTGGGAACCATAAAAGGTTTCATTTATTTTATACTGACAGTCTATCGTATGTAATTCTTTATACGTCCGCACTCTTATTTACAAGTCCCCACCACTTATCCGCAACTGCCGACAATTTGTCTGATGTTGTCTATATTTTAATCGCATCTTATTTATTACTTGACAAAATACGAGTTGCGTTGTATATTAAGAATCGTGCAAGGTAAGATGTATAAATGAGGAGTGTGCATTGAACAGAATAATTAACACAGACTGCCTATCGGGGTTACGAGAGTTAGATTATGAAAGCGTGGACTGCTGTATAACCAGCCCTCCGTATTGGGGGTTGCGTGACTACGGTCTTGAGCCGTTGGTGTGGGATGCTGTGGATGGTTGTCAGCATGAGTGGGGAAACATGTTACCACCGAAATCGGGCGGTGCTGGTAATTCACCAGACAAACCGAGCGGATTTCAACAGAAGTCAAGTGGTGGGCAATCAGGAGCATTATCGCAAATGAAAAAGGCTGAATCACATTCAGGTCAATTCTGCTCCCTTTGCGGTGCATGGCGTGGGTCGTTGGGACTTGAGCCGACTTTCCAACTTTACATCAAGCACCTCATCCAGATATTCAGCGAGGTAAAACGGGTGCTGAAGCCCACTGGGACTTGCTGGGTGAATCTGGGGGATAGTTATTCAGGTAGTGGGAAAGGCATAGGAACAGACAGAACTAAGGGAAAGGAAGTATATACAGACGATGATATTGCTAAAACAGACTGGAAACAAACAGGTGTAGTTGCAAAATCACTCTGCCAAATCCCGTCACGGTTCGCCATAGCCATGACTGATGCAGGGTGGATTTTACGGAATGAAATAATTTGGAAAAAAGTTAACTGTATGCCGTCCTCAGCAAAAGACCGGTTCACGGTGGACTTTGAGAAGCTGTTCTTCTTCACCAAGCAGGGGAATTATTGGTTTGAGCAGCAGTTTGAAGAATATGCTCCGTCAAGTGATGTGCGTTATCAACAAGCATTAAGAGCAGGTAAAAGTTATAAATCTAAAGAGCCATACAAAAATAATACGCCATACTGTTCCGGTAAAGGGGGAGAGGTTGAAAATGAAATCAAAGCAGGCCTGACCGATTCCTCTGCCGGAACATATAAGAGAGGGCAAGGTTCTGTCAAATCTCGTGGTGATGACGCTGACGGTCTTGTTGTGGGGGGACATGAAGAACGTGGTCGCAACAAACGCTGCGTATGGTCAATTCCAACACAGCCCCTGAAAGCCGCTCACTTTGCCGTTTTCCCCGAAGCCCTTGTCGAAACACCGATAAAAGCTGGCTGTCCGGTAGGCGGTCTTGTCCTGGATCCCTTCATGGGAGCGGGTACAGTTGCGGTAGTTGCTCTGAAACGCAACCGTAAATTCATCGGCTTTGAACTCAACCCCGAATACATTGAGATAGCAGAGAAGCGGATATCACCGCTGTTACAGCAAACCAAGCTGGAGCTATAGAATAATTATAGGAGGTAATCCCACATTGGCAGTTAAACCATTTGATGAAGTATTCAGAGCAGTTAACACTGGTAGAGACGCATTCGGTGTGTTTCAGGATGAGATATACATTGACACTAATTTTTTTGAGCTTGACATTCCTGAGATGCCGCTTATCATTGAGCCTTGGCTACGTGAGAATTACTTCGTAATGATAAGTGCGCAGTACGGGATTGGCAAGACATGGGCTATACTGGCACTTGCTACTATCATTGCTAAAGGCGGTAACATGGGACCGTGGAAAGGTCTTATACAGCATAATTGTCTTATCATTGATGGTGAGATGTTAGGGAATGAGATGCAGACTCGGCTCATAGGCTTAGGCAAGAATCGTCCATACAACGAGCATAACATCTATATTATATGCTCAATGTTGCTATCACAGAAAAGAATTTCATCTCCGAACTTTGCTGATGAAATCTGGCAGAATGGGCTTATAAAGTACATGGATAAGAATAAGCATATTAAGGTTGTGTTCTTTGACAATATATCCTCACTTGTATCGGGAATAGATGAGAACAGCAAGCAGGATTGGGACCCGATTAACCAGTTCTTCTTGAGGCTCAAGGGTATGGGTCTCACTATTATTCTCGTACATCATCACGGGAAAGAGGCAGGCAAGGGGCAGCGTGGAACAATAAGCCGACTTGACAACATTGATATACATATTACGCTGACAAAGCCTCCGGGCTACAATAAGGAACGAGATGCAGCCAAATTTATCATACAGTTTGACAAGGCACGAGGTATCACCGGCAAGGCGGTTCAGGGGTATACCTTTCAGCTTAAAGACTTACCCGATGGTGAAAAGAGATTAGAGACAACATTCACAACTAAGAAAGAGGAGATTCGGGATATGATAAGTGCGGGCAAAACCAACAAAGAGATTGCGGATGAGTTACAGACTACCGATAGTTATGTAAGCAAAGTACGAGGGATGATGGCAATTGCGTAACCTTATCGTAGACGGTAACTGCGTTCGGATTAAACCAGATGGGATAGCATACCAATTTACAACCCACGAAAACCCCGAAGTAACAGAAATAAAACAATATTGTTCTAATGGTGAATATGGACATATCGTTTATAAAACATATATTGATGATACAAAAGTTTTCGCAAACATACTATCCCAAATGGTTTGGTATGCTATAAGAGAAGATACAATTACATTTCTTAAAACAAGGATTATATAATGTATGGTGAAGATAATGAGCTTAAGGATGAGCTTAAGAAGTTGCATTTTAAAAAAATCAATATTCCCCCCTGCTCCCCCTCTATATAGAGGGGGGGTAGGAAGGATAGACAAGTATCGTTACCTAACCAATTCCCCATCAATAGGTTATGAAACTTGCGAAAAAACATAGAAAACAGCAAAAAACAGCAGAAAACAGCAAATTTCAATACACCAGTTCTACTATAATAAACTATGTAACCTGATGGGAGAGATGAATTAACGTGAAAAGTAGATATAGCAAAAGTGCTATAAGTTATACAAGGGGCTTCCGGTGTATAATTCTGCCACTTAAGTCTAATAGAAACAACATACCTCGTGTATAACCTGATATAACAAACAGAATATATGGTAATAGTAAGAATGGAATATAAATAGGTCTGAAAGGAGTTGGAATGGAAACGTGGGGCTGGGGAAAATAGAAAATTTACACAACACACCAAAGGAGAGCACCATGAGCATGACCAATGAATTAAAAATGGGACTATTAAAGAAGGCTATCACAATCGTTGAACACGAGTCCTTCACAGACTGGAACTCGAAGCGCAAAGCTCCGCTGTATTCATTCAAGCGGGTGATGAAAGTCTACAACCAGTTGAAAGCTGAGTTCGCATAAGAGAGGAGAAGTTGTTCCATCAGTACCCTCAGTACCCCCAGGACCCCAGTACCCCCATAACTACTCCAACCACATAGGCGGGGGATAATGCAACCTACCCCCGCTTATGCCCCCTTAAAATGATTTATCGCCAAATGATTTAGTGCCAAGTTGCACATTATGATTTATCGCATTCCCCATTCCCCATGTCCCGTACAATGATTTAATGATTTAATGATTTAATGATTTAATGATTTTCTGATTTTCTGATTTGCTCCCTCATTGCTCCCTCATTGCTCCCTTCAAAGAAGCAATTGCTCCCTTTGCCTTGTCCTGTTGCATGTCCTGCATTGTCGTTGCTATACTACTTATCATCTCAGGGCTGAGAACCGCACCCGTTGGGATATTATACACACTCCCCGCTGCGACCGCCGCCGCTGTCCCCATGGGTATCCCTTGCGCGAGCGTGCGTTGAGAACGTGCGAGCGTGCGCGTGAGCGTTGCGTTCGTGCGCGTTGCGCGAACATAAGCGTTGCGTTGCGTTGCGTTGCGCGTGCGCGTGCGTGGTAAGGAAATCGGTTTCCTTACCAAAGCCACTGTGCGAGCCCTCGCGTACGCGTGCGAGCGTGCTCACCTCGTTGCGAGCGTTGCAAGCTGGTCTGCGTTGCAAGCTGGGATCAGCTCTGGTTGCTATAGGTCGCTATAGGTCGCTATGTTTTGCTCTGGGATGCGCGTGCGGTGGAATATCAAAACCGGCCTTTGTAGTAATAGTAATGATTTAATGATGTACTGCAGAATAAGCACTACAAGTGTAGTAATAGCGCTAAATCACTACAAGTGTAGTTGCGCTAATACAGGTGTAGTAGTACAGCATCAGGTAATAGTGAATATGCTATTACTCGTAAGTTGTTGTGGGGCAAAGCGATAAAATCCTTGACTTTGAGCGAAGATATGTTATATTAAGTAACAGTTGAACTTTTAAGGGTGCAAACAACAAACAAAGGGAAAGACGATGAAAAGCAACGAACCAACATTTAAGAACTCGGATGACGCGTTTGAGTACGCAATCACTACTGGCCGCTTAAGCGTTGATAAGACTGCCAGGAACTACGCGGGAAACTATATGTATATGGGGACGTGGAACGCCGGAATTGACAGGTTTAAAAGCATCGATACAAGACGATATATATAAGGTTGAAACCGCCTGCTAAGGGCGGTCTGGATGTTACACATTCACTGATGAAACCAAAACAAAGAGGTTTGAAATGAAAAGAGTAAGAGTAATTATCGCAAGTGATGGCGCCGCCCAAGAGAAGATTTGTTTTACGCTAGACTTTAAAGCGCCGATATCAGATTTTATCTTTTTCGACGATGATTCCTGGAAGGTTGAAACTGATGAAATTATCAGCATGGACTTACCGTCTTATTTTCCGCTTGACTATGAGTTTTCGCGACACTAAACACAGTCACAACAACAAACAAAGGAAAGTACGATGAAAACAACAAAAGCGGTATGTACGATCACAAAGCAACACAACGGAAGTTTATTAGTATCAACGATTTGCAATGGTGAGTACCGTAAGATGGTTTACTACGGTTACAGTAAAAAACATGCTTTAAAACAGTTTATACAGTCATTACCGAGTTAAACACACTATTCCCGGGCCGGCGGGTATCCGGCATAAGGGGGCTATAATGACAATTCAAGAATTAGCAAAAGAGGCGGGGGCTTTCTTTGAAACCCGCAAACGTGATAACGGTGAATCCTTTGTCCGTTACCTCGATGACACACCTGAATGGATTCAAGATATGGTTCAGCAGGCTCACGGTGATTATTTTCCAGATGACTACCGGTATCGCTGGGTAGTAAGCGCACTCGCTGACTTTGCGGATTGTAATGAAGATTCCGATACAGAAGATCATATCATTGAGCATGTCGATTCTTGCGTTGACTGTTATACAAGCGGCTTAACTGAATGGCTTAACAGCAATAACCGCCGTGTTTATTATCTCACAGAGGCGTTAGACGAGTTCGATCCAAAAGACGGCTTTCAAAACGGCTTTCAAGTCCTTTCAATGGCACAATATAAAGAAATATCAGAAGTGTATTATTCAGTATATAAAGTGTTAGAGAACAATATCGCCGCTCTGGAGATTCAAAATGCCTGAATTAAGCCCGTAACCGTGCCTTGCTTGCATTATCGGCTTGCGAGGCATGTCTAACCATTGCCGTTACCGCAGTACACAGGCGACTGGACGATTTCAAATTACAAGGCAATTAGATAATGTTTAGATTTATTCGGAAAATAAAGGAATGGAGGAAACAACTCATGAATGCAGTACGAACCAGTAAAGGAATTGTTTACAACTGGCCGCATCTCCGGCTCGATCAAATCGTATTTGCAGGGGAATCATGCATCGATAATATGACAGAGGACACTCTGGATTTGGCAAACACGATGTGCCGTGACGCTGAAAGACGTTATAACTGGCTGCATCGCATAAACAGTACATATAGACCGAACGATGAACGAGGGCAACATCCGCTCGGCCGGGCAATCGATATTGTCTTTTTCCTCGAGTTACCGGGCGATGTTGATGTATGGGAACAATACCGGTTCGCAAAGGGGTATCCGTGGGGCGGGATCGGAGCGTATCCTTTTTGGAAGGCCGGAGGGCTGCACTTGGATACAAGACAAGATTGGAATCACATCGCCACATGGTGGAGAGATGCAACAAATCATGATCACGGGATGGCAGAAGCCGTCTCAATATTTGGAGTCACCGTTTAACGGATGAGCTTCTCGACATTCACGCGGCACGGGAAACGATTGAGTACGACCTTGAATCGGACGGGCAAGCAATCATTGAAATGCTGATGTTAAACGGAATCGACAGATAAACCTTTTCAACTGGAGATTCAAATGTACTTTTACAGATTAATTGGTAACGGCGGTTTTGGTGATGTCCATTACTGTTCTGCCCGCAATATCAGACATGCAAGGGAAATCTGCGGACTTGAACCGAAATGCGAATCGAATGCAGTTGGACATCGTATTTCGATGCGTGAATACAATAATGCGAAAAGCAATTATGGTGTTCATATTCATTAACCGTAGTCTTTTCAATCGCGAAACTGCTCAATTGATGCGGATGTTTATCGCAAGGGGGAAAGCATGACCGGAAAATGTTATGGTTTCAATGAAATAGGAGAATCGCTATGTCTAAACCTACTGTAAGTTTTATTGCCAATAATATTAATAGCTGTTTCAAAAAGGGCGAGGATATATTTGCTCGTGGTTTGCTTGACGAAACTATGAGCCTGTGGAGAACAGACTGGAAACTCTTGTGCTCACAAGCCAGAATGTATGTATTACCGAAACTATTCCCTACAGGGGACTTTTAAACCACCTTTTCAAATGAGGTAACAAATGGAACTCGACGGATTAACACCAGAAGAAGCCGCCGTGTATGAATGGCAGTATGGCTATTGCGGAGATTTCAAACATGCTTTGTGGGGGGCTATTATGAAGGCAGATGATAAGAACTTATGGAAATTGAAATTGAGTTTCCCAGCCGAAGTAGAAGGATATAGACTGTATTCTCAAGTAAGTGGATGGTGGCAGGAAGTAGTAAAGAAAGTTCAAGTTATTGGTTATCAAACTAAACCATAAGGAGAGTTTCAAATGACACAGACAGCAGGCTCGATACGGGCGGCGGAAGAAATTGAAAAACAAGGCGAACATCACCTTCCCCAAATGGTTGTTATTATAGACCGCTATACTCACGCCGCAGAAATGCTCGCCTTCATTGAGAAGGTTGCAGCGTGGGACTTTGACGGTGGACATTGGAAACTGGAAGGGGAAAAGATAATCAAAGCGCAATCCGAGGCATTTGAACTCATTAAGAAAGTGAAAGGCTAACATGACACTCTATCTCATCATCGTCAATACCAAATATATCTATATTGCGCTTAATCCAAGCTGGAAGGCGTTTAATATTGGAAAAGATACTCATTATCATCGGTTCATAATCAGAATAGGTCGTTTGCTTATAACTATAGGCGATAACCCAAATTGGAGGGGCTGATATGCCGTTATTTATGATATTTGATGGGTACGAAAAGAGTCTATTAGAGCCGTTCCCATGTATCACAGCTAAAACAGGGAAACAGGCTATTATGATTCTTATCGCAGAAAGAGGTTATAATATCAAAGACATAACACATGATGGGACTGGAGCGTCTCGATTCAGCGCAACCCCCGTAAAACCAAGTATTCACTTTACGGGAGGGTGGTCGAGAACGGGGCGCACGACATGGTATAAACCTGTGTTAAAGTGAGGAAATAATGAGAAGCACGAGGAGGAAAGCATGAGTAACACAGTCACAAGACAAGACCTTAAACGCCTTGTTGATAATCTCGACTTGGCATTTGAGGAGTACAAGGCCAAGTTGGTTATGTTGGGCTTTGACGTGCCCAGTGAGCAGGACATAATCAGACACGCAGAACACGCAGAACACGCAGAACACACAGAACACACAGAACACGAGGAAGAGTATTAATGGACTGGGTAATGGACTGGGTAATGGACTGGGGGGCTGTAATCATCGCAGTTTACCTACTGTATGCTATCATTGCAATCTGGTGGGCTTATCGCTCAATGCGACCGATGACAACACGGCAAGAACTTATAATTCGCAAAATACTTACAGAGGAGTGGAGTAATCATGACACTAAGTAAATTCAAAAATAACTTTATCATCTGGGTATCTGGACGGCTCACAAGCTTTGAGGATACAGAGTCGATTACAGAGGTGCTTGCAAAGAACGGTTATACATTCGCTGTTATATACTCTGGCGCAAGTAAGCAACGTTATCAAGTCATCAGAGCATTCCAGCCCGATGATGTATTCATGGGTCGAGCTATGGAGCATCCCAAGTTCAACTATTACTACCAGATTCACAATTGCAAACTGATTGCGTTCTGGGACAGAGGGGAGCAAATCCATGTGTGAATATGAATATGAATATGAATATGAATATGAATATTACTGCGGGTATTGTGAAGAGCCCTGCGATCCTATCTACATCGAGGACGGATACGGATACACCGAATTCTGGGGTAGACCAAGTTTCCACCAACATCAGAGCTGGGTGTCAGACTGCCATGAGGACACGCTGTATCGGGATGGTGAGCTGGATAAAGAGTGGGAGCAGAACGAAATCAACTGCGCGATGGGAGGTGATTGATGAAATGGCGCAAAGAATACATCAATAAATCTAAATGTGCGGAAACTCTGCGAAATCTTTCTACTTTTCTCGCATATTATTAGCAATGAGAAGCACGAGTATGACAGGATTATACTAAAAGTTGTAGATTTTCGCATCTTTTGCATCTTCGCACCATTTATTACTTGACTTTGTTACTTGAATGTAGTATACTATGATAAGAAAGGGGAGTACAATGAATCAAATTGGCAGTATAATTGAAGAGATGGACAGTGCATTGGAGAATGTAAAACTAATAGTAACTGATGACACTGATAAAGTTGACAACGCCATCGCAGATATAACGGATGCCATCATTGATTTGCTTGTATTAGAGACTAAACTGAACACATTCATGGAAACACTGAACGAATACCATTGAGGGCTAACCATTATGGGACATAATAACTATCCTAATTTAGGAGGAAACAATGGCAGTTAAAGGAGCAAGCACGGTGGTGGGAAGACCTGTCCCACTTATTGACACATCAGGATTCACACTGGAGGACCTGATACAACCATCCACAGAACCGAAGCGCATAGCAATACTTAACATCGGAGAGCAGGGAGTCGGGAAAACAACCACACTTAATACTTTATGGCCTTGGATTGAACAGGGCGCAAAAATTCTGTATCGCAACCGCGACATGAGGGAAGGGGTGATAAGCAAAAGGATGAGAGAGGCAATAGACATTATTGATTTACCATACAGTCCCCGGAACATCGGAGAGGCAGTAAGCAAAGAACGGTTCATTGCGGGAAAGTTGTACGAGTTCAGAGGTAAGTATGATTGCATTATTGATGATTCGCTGACGCCTCTCAGTAACAATGCCTGGGTGTATGTATGTGAGGAGAAATATCAACGATTATTACGGGAGGGCAAAACAGGGCTGTTAGAGCTTGACAAATTCGATGATAACTACGATGGGAATGCGGACAAGTATGCAAGTCAAGCCAATGAGGTGATGGCTGCAATAAGCTCTGCAAAGGATAACTGTAAGCTATACATCCTGATAGCCCACGAGAAGGAGCCGTGGACATTCAAAGGTGACGGTGCTCAGGCTAAGTTCACCGTAAACGCAAGGGGTAGTGTCAAGAAGTTACTCCCCTCAATGTTTGGTGAGGTCTATTTCTGTTATGATACGCCGAAGAACGGCTGGCAGTGGCTGACCAGACCAATGGGACAGCGATTCGCTCGGACTGAACATCCGCTGAAACAGTTCATCCCTATGGACTACAGCATTGCAGCAGAGGGTAAATGGGCGGAGCATTGGGATGAGGGGCTGGTAAGCAAGGATGAACCAACAACAACCACGAAGGAGGACTAATCAATGCTGGTATTAAGCACTACAGATAATCAAACATTTAAGCTCACAAGTATGATTGTGAAGAATGCAAAAGAACTCATAAGCAAGGCAAAGGAGGATGAGCGGTTCGCAGATACAATCATATACTATCCAGTTAAAATCGGGCGGGGTGTAACGGTGGAGCAGACATCAGTAATTAATGTGAAAGGGGTAGACTTTAATGAATGAAGCAATGAATAAATTCTTTGACGATGTGGATGAACTCTCAGGGGGAGATGGGTTTGGACCTCTTCCGAATGCAACCTATCTATTCAATGTGGCAAAAGCAGAACTGCGTGAAATGGGTGTGCATTACAAGCTCAATATCGGGCTGGTAGTAAATGAAAGCGATGAGGACGGGTACGCAGGACGTTGGGTATGGTTCGACCCGATGCTCGATGGGCTGACCAAAGCGGGGAAAAGCAGGTTCTACAACTGCTTCGCTGGTAAGAATTCAGCAGCTATCTTCATCAAACGACTGTTGCAAACCAATCCTAAACTGGGCAATATCATCACCGAGATACCGCATCTCGATCCCGCGACACATGAGATTGTGCTGTATGATGGAGACTTTGTTGATAATGATATGCCTGACTTGAGCGGTTGGCAGTTCATCTGCGATGCTATTATTGGATGCAACATATATGCAACTACACGTACCGTGCCAAAGGAGGAGAAGAAAGAAGACGGGAAGTATGGTCCTATTGTACCGGAAGAACTGGAAAGCAAGATTAAGGATTTACTCGAACCCAATGAATTAGGATAGGAGGCTCCCCCCCGCAATGGTAAAGCTGCTCACTAAATTATCTGCTTGTTTCGCAGTACGCAGGAGAATCGTAGCTCCGAAGCCTACGGTAAATAGGATTCCGAAGGGCTTCACACTAATTATAGATAGTAGTGAGCAGCAACCATTGTTTAGCAGACCACCAGAAGGACTTACCATTGTACGCAAAGCACTCAGCAAGCATCATGATAAGGGATGGGAGGGAGACTATACCATTGAAGGGTACGAGGATAAGGTTGCAATCGAACGCAAAAAGATTTCTGATTTATATGGGTACTTTGGGGAGTATGTAATAGGGAGAGTGCCAACCAAGGGAGCGCAGAAGATTCACAGACTGGCGAATATGAAGTGGGCAGCCCTAATCATTGAGAGCACTGAGACGAAGCTGAACAAGCAGTACAGATACACCACATTTACACCAGCACATATCCATGGCTTTATTGTATCACTCAGAGTACGCTATGGAATTCATGTCTATGTGAGTAATAGGAGGAATAAGCTTGAGGAGTTTGTGTTGAAACATCTGATTAAGGTATACAATATATTACAATCGGACGGGGAAGTAAGAGGTAAGATACTGGAGGATAAGTCCAATGCCAAAGATATGCCGTGACAAGAGTAACCTGATAATTGTTCAGGATAAGATAACTAATACAATACTTACCGATGTGGCCGTGTTTTTTCCCATGCTTGACAAGGATGACTACGAAGCCCTCAGACACATCTGCAATCATGCAGAGCTTACAAGCTTTATAGAAGAATGCAAGCGGTACTGGGATGATGTCGAGGACGGAACCCCTAAGCGTAGTCACGATAATAGCAAGGAAGCTTAATGACTAACGCATCTATAATAAAACGGGTACGCAAGTACATGTTGGATGAGTGTTCGAACTGTAGCTGGCGGGATAACTGCGAGTGGTGGATGAATGAGACCATATACTTCAACCGCTACATAGCCATACGACATGACGGGGTGATGTGCCAGGATACTTGTCCTGATTTCAGTCATATAACAAACCCAAGACATAGTATGAAGAGAACACTAAAGGAAGATAACAAGGGGGGTATTGAGTGATGGCACAAATAACAGTAAAGAAAATAGTTGAATTCTACCTTCGGCTATTCGGATATGATGGGCTGACAGATGGAGCGGAATGTGCTTGTGAGCTTTCCGATTTATTCCCATGTATTATTCCCGGTGATGTGCAGAACTGCCGCCCGGGATATAAAGTTCCTTGTGATTGTGATAATGAGTGCGATTTTCATATCAAGGAGGCGGAGTGATGGAAAAAATATATGCCGTAGGCTGTGTCAAGAAAGAGCATGATGTGAATGTATTTGGTCGTGAACAAACTCTCCCGCTTATTTGGGCGGATGGTATGATTGGAGTTATTCCTGTGTTTAAGACTAAGGCGGACGCAGAGATATACGCAGATGGGAAAGCTGATATTTTTACCGTGTATATTAAGAAGGCGGCTGAGTGATGATTAGTCTTAAATATCTCTGGTACAAAATCACATGCCGGATGTGGCGTGAATGCATTCAGTCAGTATTCGATATGAAACAGCCTTTATGCACCACAAAAAAAGATTGTCCTATGCAGACAATGAGAAGCGTAACGAAGGCTTACCAAACAAGTAAGGGGGATTAAAATGGAAACTAAAGGAATGGCAAGTTTGAAGATTGACCAAAGTATTGTCAATAACATCGTTGAAACAACACTTCAAGAAGCGGTAATTGCACAACTTAAAGACCCGAATGACCTGATAAGAGAGATTGTGCGTAGAGCCTTGTCGGTCAAGGTTGACCATAAAGGCGAACCAAGTAACTACAGTGACGGTATACCTTTTATTGACTATGCGGCTCAGGCGTCCATACGGGAAGCTACAAAAAAGATATTGGATGATTTTATGAAGGAGAATTCCGTAAAGCTTAGAAAAGCTATTCGAGCCGAACTCAATAAACCAGAAAGGGCTAAATCCATAGCAAAAGCATTTGCAGATGAAGCCGAACGTGCTATAAGTTGTAAATGGAATTTCATGTGTGATATAAACTTTACTAAAAGAGATGAGTAGCATAACAAGGGCTTACCGGAAAGCGGGGGAGTGATGGCATATTTCAGCAGCAGTTCTGAGGGGGCAGACTACGAAGAGCAGTGGTGCGTTAAATGTGTTCACTACGGCGAGGATGGCTGTGATTGCCCTATACTAAATCTGCATACAAGACATAATTATGACGAAGTTGAGAAGAAATATAGCTTTCTTCATGTTCTTATCCCTATTGATGAGATTACACGAGAAAATAAACAATGCACTATGTTTTATTCGATTAAGCAGGAGGCTGAGATTAAGGATACAAGCTGTGCTGCATGTATTCATCATCCTTATACCGACCGCTGTTTTTCTTTGTACAAAAGTGATTGTCTCAACTTCACTCCGAAACCGGATAAGGAACAAGCCAAGATGCAGGAGGGGGAGAAATGATTGAACAGCATAACACCGAGTCCAAAATCCAAGCCCGTCTTGCAGAAATCCTGCTTAAGAAAAGACTTCACTGGATGGCTATCGGGAATGTGAATGGTTTCTATGCATGGGAATGTGACTTGTTATCGCTGAACAAGAACCTCTACCTAAGTGAGTTTGAGATTAAGGTAACTCTGGCTGACTTTAAGGCGGACATGGGAAAGGAAAAACACCGGCATTTTAAAAACCAGTCTGTTAATATTCCTAATTATCTCTGGTATGTTATATCGGGATTTGAATGCGATACAGATTTATTGCCTGAGTATGCCGGACTGATGATTATTCATGAGGATGGCAGTCTCGAAACAGTCAAGAAAGCCCCATTGATTCACAAGAGGAAAATATCCGAAGCTGACTATCCACGATTATTAAACAGAGCTTGTAAGCGACTATGGGGGCTTGAACTATAATGGATGCTGAACATGGATATAGAAGCCATTGCTACGACTATAATATGGGAACTGCAAGACGTTCAGCGGATGAAGATGGGTATGATGAAAGAGAGTGCAGACTTAGAGAGCAATGGGAAGAGGAGGAAAAATATTATCAAGAATTAGAAAAGCAAAGGGAGGAATAAGAATATTATAGGCGTCAAGAAGCAGAAAGGGAAGATGTCTGAATCAGTGAAAGAAATATCAGTACGGGGAATGAGAAGAACTCACGATGAGATTATTGATAAGGAGAAAGGCGATGAGAGAAGAACTGATGCTGAAACTGCTTAAAGATGGTGAGTGTGTGGGATACGCATGGCATGGAATGCATTTTGAAGCAGGGTTTATGATTACTCTATGGTTTAATAGAATCCCAGACTTCAAAAATATTCTTCCTCTCAAAACAGAACCTAAACACGACTCCTTCGAGCAGGGCATAAAGGTTGATGATGAATGGGTATTCGGCGAGTTCCTTCCACTCTTAGTAGACGGCTTTATAGAGGATAAAGTATACCGATTTAGGCAGATAGGTCATACGCAGAAGGAGGAATAAGAATATTATAGGCGTCAAGAAGCAGAAAGGGAAGAAGAACTTGAGGAGGATGGACGATGATATGGCATGTAATTCCATTGAGTGATATAAAAGAACATATTGAGAAAACTACTTGCGATTGTCACCCATATTTAGAAGAACAGTCCAGTGGAGATTTTATATGTGTTCATAACAGTTATGATGACAGAGAATATAGGGAGATAAGTGATGGATAAATTCTATAATCTAACCGAAAAACAGGCTAAGTGTTTAGCTGATGAAAAGCCTGAGAAGCTCACGTTTCTTGCGATACTGCCGGAGCAACCATCGGTGGGCTACATCTACGACAATATTGTGCGATGTTTCCGCAATAATAGAGGCAATATGTATGAACCTAAACTCCCTTACCCACTCGGCTCAATCGTGAGGATGTGCCGTATAATAGCTAACCCAACTAACCGAGCCCTTCAATATGGGGAGTATGAAGTCACAGGCGGGAGAGTCTGTCGGGTGCAGGATGTAATATGGCAGACAACAGAAGCCGGCATACCATTCTACTTCACGGGGTGCAGCACAGAAAAGGAGTTTATTGATGAGTTTAACGGCCGCTATTCCAAGCCCCGACCGAGACAGAAGAACGGTGTGGTTACTCATTATGAGTGTTGGTCTTATGATATAAATTCATGGGAGTCCCTTTATGGGGAAAGTGTAAATCTCATTAGAGCAATAAACACAGAATACTGGTTCTATTGGATGGATAGCAAGGGACGTTATCCCCTAATCATTCATGTCAATCCGTGGGTGCAGCTTATAGAAGGAGAAAGGCGATGACAGATAAAACAATCGAAAATGCAATTAAGCAACTCGCAGTAAATATTCACTCTACATCTAAAAAGAAGGGCTGGTGGGATGAAAACCGCAACGATGGAGAATGTATTGCGTTAATGCATTCCGAACTTTCCGAAGCACTTGAATGGTTACGAGATAAAAGTGATACCCGGGGAATGTCTGACCATATAAAAGATTATCAAGGCATTGAGGAAGAGCTTGCCGATGTTATTATCAGAGTCCTTGACTTTGCAGAAGCTCGTGGATTAGATGTTGCAGGGGCTATCATTGCTAAGATGGAATATAATGAGAGGCGTTCGTTCAAACATGGTGGTAAGAGGTTTTAGCAGCTTGCGGAAGGAGAAAGAAGATGAGCATAATAGCGAAGGAAGAGATGCTCAGTAAAATCAGGGAGCAAGACAAAATTATCAGAGCTATGGCTGAGGAGTTAAAAGACTCCGTAAAGTGTGACTACTGTCATGAGCACAATAACGAAACTTGCATATATGAAACTCCACGCCCAAAATGTCCTACTACAGATGAGATAATAAAACACTTTACGAATCTTGAAGCTATTGAAAACAGGAGAAAGATAATGAGCAATATAGTGAAGGAACGGATAAGGTTTGTGAAGATTGGAAAGCGTCTTGAAGCTATTGAAAAGTGGATAGTGAATGAAGATACCAAACTCAAGGGGATAGAGAGGTATACCGTAGACATGGAGATACGCTTACTCGAAATCGAAAAGTGGAAGATTATCGAGGATGCCAGACGGGGAGGAGAAGAGCAAAAGCCTCTGATTGGAGATTACGACCCTGTGTTTTGCCAAGATATGGATGAAGCTACCCATGGCTTTAACCCGGAATTTGAGCCGGGGGATTATGTGTGGGATGGAAAGGAAGTTATAAAAATTGTTATGAAACAATGGCCTTACTCTTACCCTGATAATTGGGTACTCGCAACAGCAGACCAAATCAGGGAGTATCATAGTTTTGATATCGGCGGAACCATTATGCCTGTGCTGGATAAGGAGAAATATTCGGAGGTGCGCTCATAGTACACATTATATTTGCAGTTATCGGGTGGTGCATCGTTGGACTTATGGTGCTGACATTACTGAGAGGTGAATAAGTAGTAAGTAGTGAGTAGTAAGTAGTGAGTAGTATTGAGTAGTACTGTATTGCTCTTTGACAAGTAGGTTGTTAGCCGACAATCAAGTGAATGGTTGACATGAATAAATTATAACGGGGGTGCTTGGGTGAAGGAACCAACACCCCCTGTTTTATACTCAGGTTGTTTTCTTTTTAAGTAAAGGAGCACCCGCTTCTATAGCTTCGATAACTTCCTTTCCGATAATGGCGTACTCTTCTTTTGTGAGGGACTTGCCTCCGGGGGACTTAAGGTCTCTGCCCTTCAGATATACCTGCCCTATGTCCACTATTTCCTTGTAGAATGTAGAGTATCTCTTCCACTGAGATAAACCCAGCGCAGCTATACCGCAAATAATAGCCTGCACAATCGGGTTAGTAAATATTTTCAATGCCAAATTAACAGCTTCCATAATTACCCCTCCTAATTATTAAGAAGTTCAAAATGTGGTCTATCCACAAGTTTTCCTGCTTCATCCCATAGTACCCCATTATTGTTCCAATCATGCCCCCATCGTATGCGTATATCGAATGCGTATGCAGCCATGAGCATGTAACCTGCAAGCATAGCCATCTCTTCGTAAGCATCCCACATATCTTAATTAAGTTTGGATGAACATTGATTAGTTTACTGTCGCTGTGGTCTCCGAACTTTGGCATAATTATAACTCCTTAGAAGCCTTAGAAGCCCTCGAATCCCTTGAATCCAGAGAATGACTTGAACGGGGAGACTCCATGTGTGGTGCGCCCTTTTGGGGTACGCTCTCGTTTCACCTTAAACAGTAACTCCTTATAACCACCATTTTCATCACTTATTGCTTTCTGTACATCTCTACCAGCGAGATACCCAGGAACAAACATACCGTATGAAGTGAACAAATTCTTCTTAGCCTTCGCATGTATGTATGGATCATCACTCCATATATTTACCATTGATGAAAACATCTGTACACCCGGCGAAGGTCTCATTGAAAATACACCTGACTTAACTCCCATAGGCGCATCCTTATCACGAACGATACCAAGTGATTCACTGTAATCGAGTCCCATTGTTTTCTCGATAGTGCCAACTACCAGACCAAGACCCACAAAATGTTTTATTAATCCTGCTCGTGTATTTACAGGAAGTTTTAGTTTGCCCGTCTTATCCCATCCGGGTGTACCCTTGACAAGACGACTACCCATATCAGAAAGATATTTACTAAAATAATTCATCGGGTATGACTGCAACTTAAATGCTGCTTTCGAAGCGGGGTTTTGGAATACACCGGGCAGTCCAGTAGCATGATAGATAAACTGAGTATGACTGACTACCCAATCTATTTCTTTACCCACCATGACCCTCTCTTCTTCGGAAAGATACTCACGCCAATTAGCTTTACCTGCTTTTTTTGCGGTAGCTCTAAGTGTTTTACCCTCTTCAGTTCCCCAATTTATACCCTGCTTACCGTACCCTAACCCATCACCATTGATATATTTAATGGTTTGGAAATAGGTTGCTTTCGCCGCAGTCTCAACATTAAACACATGCGACTTGGCAAACATAGAATAGGCTGCTTCTTCTACACTGCCTTGTGACAGTTTCATACCTTCTTCTGCACTTATCTTTGACACATTAAAGGTAGCAGACTTACCTGTAATTTCATGATATTGAATAGGCATATCTTTTGCTCGTACTGTCATTGCCTTAGCAAGAGAACCTGTATCGGTATAACCATGTACATACAAACTCTGCATCATATTACGTATCGCAAGTTTTGGTCTACCAGCTATATATGCACGGCTAACAGACTTACCGAACCAATTCGAAACAACATCTGCGGGTCTTGTTGATACATCCCTGTTAAACTTATTCATAATTGATTCAACAGCTTGCCCTACTTTGTTGTTCTTCATAAATCCATACAGTGACCTGTTGGCCGCATCAGTTAGTTCAGTAGGTCTGCCAGCTACAAACACATTAGCAAACAGAGCTATGCTATCAGCAGCTTCCTTAGACATTTCGCCACCTGCCCTCATCACATTTGTTCGAGCCTTGAGTAATTCGATGGGCTTATGCAACCAAATAGTTTTCAAGTCAAAACGTACCATTGCCATCAGAGCTTTCTCAACATCGGTTTCGTATCCTTCTGCTCCGGTGCGTTCCTTTAGGAAGTTCTGTGATAGCTTGGAAACTCTTTTGACCGGTGGGGTAAACACACTTGCTATCTCTCCGGCTGGTGCAGCCCCTAAATTCTTCTCCGCTTCTGATACCTTAAAGATATGCGCAACGTACCCCTTGATACCCTTGATAGGTTTCTGCCCTGAGTCTTCGAGTGTCCGGTTCATCCGTTCCATAAAAAACCTTGTCATCTTGCGTAACTGAGTGAACGTTGATTTTTGGTCTAAGTTCAAACCATTACGCATCTCGTTGAGTTCTTTACCGCTTTGTGTATCGAGCATCTGGAATAGCAAGTCTCTCTGTTTCACCTGAGTGTTAGCCTTGAACGCTCCAAACTTTTGACCAAGTGTAACCTTACTTGCATCATCCCATTGACCCAGTAGATTCTTTACTGCTTTGCTGAACTTAGCTTCTGTTACTGATAACATCATTGATGCGTGTTTGAGATTGTCCGTTAGGTCTGAGGCACCAGTTCGGAATATTGCTTCATCTATAGGTGTAAGAGTTCTGCCAAGAAGACCCAGCCCTTTGATACCACCAATGTCAACTCCACCCGTCACCTGATTCATTGCCTCAACGCGGATGAATTCCCATACTTTTTGTGCTTCATCACGAGTAATACCTTCAAGTGACGATGTACGGTCTTTTGTAATACTCATTATCTCTGTCTTGAGTTCGCTTTCCATCTTGAGCAGGTCACCGCCAGCCTTAACTTTTTCATACTGAGACTTAGGCCATTGCTGACCTTTCTTAGACTGAACATAGAATGGGTCACCACCCTTTTTCTTACCAATAATCAACGGTTTCTTTTTCGCAAGAGCATACAATGATTCTATCTCTGTTGGTAACGGCCCACTATTGAATTCAGTAAGTAACTTAGCAAAATCACCTGTTCGCATTGACTTTTCAACATCTATCAAGACGTTTCTGTTCAGTTTCTTTACTACCTCTCCACGCTCTTTCCAGCCACGAGATGCTAAACCACCCATTGCCATACCTGTTAAGAACGTTGTTGCCATCTCTTCCTTTGTGAAGTTCTCACCCTCCGTTACTTTTCCTATGGACTCAGCCAGTAAGAATGATGTACCACCAGAAACCATCTGTTTTAGTGGATGTGAAAGCGTAAATACAGACTGTCCCATACCAAAGATTGAGCCTTGTGCGAATCCACTTATACCTGCTACCCCGGCTTCATACAAATTTACATCATTCTCTTTCACTTGCTCAACAAACTTCTCAGCAATATCATGAGCACCAAAGAGT